>JYMV01000755.1_pt1 | contig 153253 bp, 102 predicted proteins | sample 338911 | NCBI WGS metagenome assembly JYMV01 (sample SAMN03354496, study PRJNA234377) | hydrothermal vent metagenome | biome: Deep sea; feature: Hydrothermal plumes at the Eastern Lau Spreading Center, Western Pacific Ocean; material: Seawater | place: Tonga | collected 2009 | depth 2000 m m
AAAATCACTCTTCTTCGGATTTCCCATTTGGCATTAACTTGCTGAATACTATGGGTGATAATGTGACCGTGATGATGGCAACGAGAATGATTGCAGAGTTGACTGCGGGTGTGATGATTTCTTGTTCTAAGGCGATTAGGGATGCTGCGATTATTAGTGATAATCTAGCAGATAGCAGGGAGCCTGCTGCGAATGTTTCCTTCCAAGTGAAGGATAACCTAAACAACATCATCGGTACCATTTTGACAACTATTGCGGCGGCCAAAAGAAGTGGTACCAGTAGTAATGCATCTTTTGAAGAAATTAATTCCTGGACATCAAAACTCACTCCTACAAGGATAAAGAAGATTGGGATGAAAAAGGAAAATCCAAACGCTTCTAAATCTCTCTCCACCTTTCTTTCGGGCGATGTCGTGAGCAGGGATATCACCACTCCAGCGATGAACGCACCGAGAATCATTTCAGCATTCAAAATCTCTGCTAATACAATGAATGAAACTAAAATCGCCAAACTTGCTCGTAATTTTATCTGTGAAGTTGCATGCGATAAATCTTCAAATAATTTACGAATGGTATTGCTTCGTTGAGCTACGATTCCAGTACGGTAGAGCGCAGCAAAGGCTAGGAAGAGGAAAAACACCAGAAGCATTTCTATGTTCAGTCCACCTTCCAAATATGTGGCTAGCAATGATATTAGGAGCATAGTAACGAAATCTGCAAACAGTGCTGACATCAATACAGACTGCCCGAATCTCGTATCTGACAATCGCCTCTCTTTTAGAACTGGGAGAACTACTCCTAGTGAAGTGGTTGACAGGATTAAAGCCAACATCCAATCATTTTTCACCAATTCTGGATCTACTAGATTAGTGGAAATATAATATGAAATAACCAGTGTTAAAGAAAAAGTGGTGACGGCTAGAAAAATTGGGTGTCTTGTAATTTTTGCTTTTGCTTCTCCAGCGGCTTTAGAGATTTTTCCAATCATTGTAAAATCAATTTCCATACCTGCGATAAACATCAGGTATGCTAACCCAAAATCAAGTAGGAAATCAAACACTTCGCCTTGACCATCTATGATACCCAAAAGGCTGGGTCCGATGATGATTCCAGCAATAATTTCTCCAACGACAATTGGCATCTCTACTCTCTGCCATCGAGAAAGTAAAATCGGCACCAAAAAAGAGGCGAGAAGGACCAACATCAACGATTCAAAGGTCGTGAAGTGGAAGGTTGGAATGCTGACCATAATTTCTCGGCCTTCCCTACGGCCATTAGAAGTTGTGACCTCAGATTGACATAGATGAGTCGTTACAGAGGGGAATAATCAAGGCCATCAGGAGTCGTTGTAGATGCAGATGTTGACCGCATGTGAATAAAAAGATAGGCTCCAGCGTCCTCCTTCCCTCCCAACTCCTGAGTGTTTAACTCCTCCAAATGGAGTGCGTAAGTCACGGTGTAGCCAGGTGTTCACCCAAACCATTCCGGTATCTATTCCCTCAGCGATTCTCCTGCCCTTTTCTAGGTCAGTTGTCCATACACTCCCTGCTAAACCATATTTGGTTGCGTTGGCGATTTCAAGTGCCTCATTCTCATCACAAAATGCATGGATGCTTACGACCGGTCCGAAAATCTCCTCAGTTGCACATCTACTGTTTGGTGACAGACCATCTATCACTGTCGGTGAGAGCCAATTCCCATTTTCGAATTGCTCTGGGATTCCTTCAGGAGTATTTCCTCCGGTCAGGATGACACCCCCTTCTTCTTCAGCAAGAGAAATGTAACCACTAACTTTGTCAAGGTGGTCGGCTGAAATTAAGGCTCCAAGGTCGGTTTCAGGGTCAGCAGGGTCACCTATTTTCATTGCTTCTACAGCGCTTAGAAATCGGCTGACGAATTCATCGTAAATGCTCTCTTCAATTAGGATTCTGGAGCCACAAAGGCAGACCTGTCCTTGATTTAGGAATCCTGCTCTAACTACGCCGGCAACTGTTTTTTCCATATCAGCATCAGCGCATACAATTGTTGCATTTTTACCACCTAATTCAAGACTTAATTTCTTGAAAGTAGATGCCGCTGAAGATGCAACTTTGACCCCAGTAGCAGTTCCGCCGGTGAAGGATATGAGGTCAACATCCGAGTGACTAGTAAGGGCGGCTCCTGTTTCATCACCATGTCCATGAACGAGATTAAAGACTCCAGATGGAAGACCAACATCATCAATAATTTCTGCAAGTAAACTTGCTGTCATTGGTGTCAATTCAGATGGCTTCGCTACAACTGTATTACCCATCGCTAATGCTGGTGCCACTTTCCAACTCAACAAATAAAGTGGCAGATTCCAAGGAGTGATTAATCCAGCCACGCCAACTGGCTTGTAAACTACATGATTGGTGGCATTTTCCATATCAAAAGTTTCAGCAGTAAATTCTCTCACTTCGTTAGCAAAGAAACGGAAGTTTTCAACCGAGCGGGTTGCGTCAACATTTCGTGCTAAAGAAATTGGTTTCCCAGTATCTAGTGATTCCAGTTGTGCGACTTCTTCGCTGCGTTCCTCAAGGGCATCAGCAATTTTGTCTAGCCAATCAGCTCTATTAGCGTGGCTCAGAGATGACCATTCAGGTAATGCATCACGGGCAGCATTTACGGCCGCGTTGATGTCATCAACATTTGATTTAGGAACCCTAGCAATTCTCATTCCGGTTGCGGGAGAGAGGTCGTTCAGCCATTCTTCACTCTGTGCGTGACAGAACTCTCCGGCGATGTAGTTTAGTAGGTCCGGAATGTCACCATTTTCAGGGTCCGAAACAGAAGGGTTGGATCCAGTATCACTGTATTCCTCATCCATTGTATCACCTCATTCAGGATTATTTCCCTCTGGTGGCCCATCATGGTTTGACGGTACTGAGTATTGGCGCCAGTCGTAGTACCATCTGTCGCTGTCAGGGTCCCATTCATCCCAAGTAACCACCGATTCTAAGTTTTTGAGGAGGTCAGGAGGCACAACACCGGGTACGATAAACGCTTTTTGACGATGTAGAGGGTAAGGGTTTCTCAACTCAATTCCGAGTACACCAAGGACGGCTCGGGCAACATACCAAGTTGCTTGAGCGTTCCAACCATGTGCGATTTTTATGGTGATTCCTAGACCTTTTGGGTATTTTGGATGAATCACTGAGAGGCCCAAAAGTCCGTCTGCTCCCTCTTTTGCCAATACTTTTCCTTCACCACATTTTAGGATGGTTGAATCAAGGCGATTGAATCCGCCTACAAGGTCTGGGTGATTGCACATTGATTCCCATATCCAATCCTCATCCTTTGTGGTGGCCAAGCCAGCAAACATTACCGCTAGTTCATTTACGGTGTTAGAGACTGTTGGTAAACCGCAGCCATCTTTTGCTACTCGCACTGGGTTCCAGTCTGGTTGGCCAAGGAAACCTCTGAGGACTTCAATGAAAAGTGGGAACCATTCTGATTGTGGTAGAGTGTAGCCAGCCCGATTAATTCCTTTCAAGCGAAGAGCTTTGAGGATAGCTGCATGTTCCCCAGAACAAGTATGGAACCAACGCCGCGGTCGACGGACTTGTCGACCGAATTGAATTAGAGGTACATCTAATGGACACTGCATCAATCCCCATTCAGATTCATTGAGAATTGATTGGGCCGCAGCAACGTGCTCGGTATCACCATTGTGAGACGAACACGCAATTGCTTTTTGCTCACTAGAGAGTTCACTATCTAAAACATCAACAAATGTTTTCATCAATAGGGGTTTCATCATCGAGCGTCCATAACAAAGGACATTGCCTCCAAAAGAGTGGATGACTTCGTTTCCATGAGCCCAAGCAACTGCACCATGAATTGTATTTTCAGAAACATCGTTGCGACGGAAATCAACTAGTGGCTCCCATTCGACATCTCGTCCAGTAGGTATCCCTTCGTGAATTTCTCCAAGAGGGGTAGTTGGGTAAACACCTGAGCCTGGTCTACCGGGGGAAACTGATGATGGGTTGTGTTCAGTCAAGTCACTCATCTCCATTTACTAAAGGTACAACTTCATTCATGAATGCAACCATGTCCCGCTGAACTCGGGCAGAGTCGTGGCGGAAGAAATCGAACCACAGCATGAGCCGGTCGTCGGGGTGGAATCTTTCAACGATTTGGGCGGCGACCTCTTCGGCGTTCCCAATAACAGCATTGTTTGCTGCTTTGGACACTTTTGCTGGGTCAATTGTACCCTCAAGAGCATTCCAGTAAGAATCTAGAGTTGCTTTTGCTTCTTTTTGTGCCGCAGTTGATCGCTCTTCTGGGGTAAGCTTTTCCTCATTATTCAAGAATACCATAATCGTTCTCGGCATCATATTACGCTGCCACCCGCCACCACTTTCATGGTACGATTCAGTCATTCTGTCATGAGTTGCTTCAATGAGTTCAGGAGCAGTTATTGACAGGTTGAAAACCTGAACGGGGCGATACTTGTTAGCCTCAATTTGCAAAGCAGGTTCATGACTTCCAAGGGTTAGGGAAAGAAGGTCCCGATTCCAATTTTGAGGAATACATTTGATTTCTTCAAATTGATAGTGGTTGGGTATTTCAATTTCTTGAGGCGGCTCGGCCAATCCTCCGACATCAATTGCAGTTTCTTGTACTGCTTGCCAATCTTCATCAGTTCGGAACGTATCTCTACTGAGAATTGTTTTTCGAACTGAATCTGATGAGAATGCTTCACCGTTTAGCAAGCGTAGGAATATTTCACTCGCTTCCCAAAAGATTTGACCACGCAGAGCAGGCCATGCTGACTGCTCAACGGCGTCACGTGGAATTACACCGTATGGTGATGCCATGAATTGGAATCTTCCAGCAGAATATCCAATGTGTAATTTCCTTGAATCACCTCTTAATTCCTGCAGTGCGCAAAAATTCCCAACTCTTTCAGCAACTGCTATTGGGCCACCATTAGCTAGAATTGAGAGCACAGCTGAGCCAACTTCAATTTGCTTAGTTTCAGCGAATGATAAGGCTGCCAACTGGAAAAAATCAGTGCACAAACCAACCTCTCCTTCCCAGTGCGGGATGACTGGATTTTGGTTGCGTTTCTGAACTTCAGTAGAGAGGTGAGCTTGGGCAATCCAAGCGACACCATAACCTAGATTATCTGCAACTTTCAATTGTTCAATATAGTTGGAATACATTGTCTGCTCATCAGGACAGTAGCCAGTAGAATCTGGCGTCTGCGATATCGAAAAGAAAACATCAAACTCCATATCTTCACCTTAGATTGAGCGCATTCTGCCACCATCAACAGCAAGTGAAACACCCCGAATGGCACCGCCTGCATCAGAACAGAGGAAGGCGATTGCTGCGGCGGTTTCTTCAGGCTCAATCAAGCGTTCAGCAGGTACTCCTGCAAGCCATGTAGAGCGTACGTCGTCTGGTGTAACCCCTCTTGTCTCAGATATTTGTTCGGCTAATGACTCAAGTCTACCAGTATTTGTGAATCCAGGTAAGATATTGTTGATACTTACACAGGATGGGAGTTCGGTTGCTAGGGTTTTTGACCAGCCAGCCATTGCACCTCTCACGGTATTGGAAACCCCAAGATTGGCAATCGGCTCTCGGACCGAGGTTGAGATAATGTTTACAATCCTACCATGCTGTAGTTTCTCCATTCCAGGGAGACAGTGTCTCACCATTCGCTGAGCAGCGAAAAGGTGGCGTTTTAGAGGTTTGAGAAAATCATCATCTGTAGCATCTAAAAGAGGACCAGAAGGGGGTCCACCCGCATTATTGATGAGAATATGTGCTGGACCAAATTCTTTCAGATGGGCTGGGATCAAAGCATCAATTGCCCGTCCATCCTCCAAATCTATCGGCAAAACATGGACCGTAGGAGAACCAGCATTGTGACATTCATTCGCTAGAGCAGTCAACTTATCTGCTGAGCGAGAAACCAATGTTAATTCAGCTCCAGCAGCGGCTAATGTTAGTGCTGTTGAGCGTCCAATTCCAGCAGATGCGCCACAAACAATAGCATGGCGCCCATCAAAAGCATCTTCAGCGAGTGGTGATATATTCTGCATTTTTTCATCTCCTTTAATCAACGTAGTGAGCATAAGTAAAGTCTGCTAATTTTTGACGCACCACCTGCAACACCTCATCGGGTGCATTACGGAAGGTAGGGTGCTCGCTTTCACCTTGCGGGTGGCGCATTTCACTCCATTTTCCAGCCTCATAACCCAATAATGCATCTTTCATTAGCACACCTGCTAACACCAATGTATCGTAGCATAGGTCTTCGTAAGTCATACCCTTGGTAACAGAAACTTCACGGGTTAGTAGCAGTTCCCCAGTGTCAATTCCATTGTCACAAAAGTGGGTTGAAGAGCCAATGGGGATGTCATGATAAACCGACCACGCCGGGCTTGCTGAGCCACGGCAATGAGGTAAGATACCGGGGTGTGAGTTGATGACACCGTCTTTTGGATGATCCAAAATTTCACCACGAATAATTCGGGTCCCCCCAAACACAATCAAATCTAGTTCCATATCAGAAATGTGAGGCATAACATTTTCAGAATTGTGAATGGGCACGCTAACGTGAGGTACGATAATTCCAGGTTCTCCGGTTGGGCCGGGCTTGGCAAGTTCAGCAAGTTGGGCTTCTATGGTTAGGGCGATTGGATTGCCGGAGATTCGGTCGAGAAATTTCTCTCTTTCTTCATCAGCGATTTCAGAATCTTCACTGATGATTATTGTTGGGACAAATCCTTCCGCGAGGATTTGTGCCAGCATTTCACGGCCATACGGATGCTCTGAAAGCAGAAGGAAGGCGAAAGTCGGCTTGCTTCCCTCGGGCATGACTATCAATCAGCGGAGGGGCTGTAGATACCCGTTGTTTTCGGTCTGCCAACGGAACAGATCACTCTAGTTCATTTTGATGTTTCAAGCGGTTATGGTGGCATGATTAGAAATCTCAATATCGTTATAGAAAGCATTATTCACGATTGTCATATCATAATCCCGATGACAATTCTTCTAAAGGAGAAAATCGGTGTTGGCGTGGTTGCAACCTTGCTTTTCGTTTCGGCAATATTTGTCATATTCACTGAGGAGTTGGTCGAGGTTTTTGATGACTTGCCTGAGTGCTCTGAAGACACACTGTTCAATAATGAAATGTTTGACATTGAGGAAATCAACAATATCGTCCCCCTAGGGAATTACAACCCTCCGGGGCATACTTTTCCAACCGAACACATGTATGTGGTATTCAATCAAACAAGTTCAATGAAGGTGTTTGCACCAGGAAATGTGAAGGTTACTTACATCGGTTCAAAGGAATATTCCGGTGACCAATTTGAAGATTACACGGATTATGATATCACCATGAAATCGTGTGATGATGTCAGCATGCATTTGATGCATATGCAATTAGATTCAGAATTACTTTCAAAAGGAGGGGGGGTAAAGGAATGCCACAGTTATCAGACCCACGATTCAGAGATTGAAATGTGCGAATTTGAATCTGATTTTTGGATTGATTCAGGCGCCTTGCTTGGGACCGCTAGCGCCCAATATTCTAATTTCGACATCGGAGTCAAGGATAGCCGGGTTACAAATGAATTCATCGATAAGGAAGTAAACGCACACTTCCTAGATTCGGTTTGTCCATTCACATATTTTACCACTGATATACGCCAACAAATGGAATCAAAAGCCGGGGGTTGGGGTGGCGAAGGAAATGTGATTAATCCATGTGGTGAAATCATGTTTGATATCTATGGGACTGCACAGGGATCTTGGGTTAAGGATGGCACTCCACGTAATTCTGATACACTGTATGACGAGTATGGGTTGGGTTTGTATTATGATAACATAAAACAGGATGATATGATTATCTCCTCAAGCAGTGAGGGTGGTTATTCTTACAGATTCGTGCCTAGCGATACTGGCCTAATTAACAGAAGTTTTTCATCAATCGTTGCTGATGGGAATGTCTATTGTTATGAAACGGGTTACAATCCCAATGACATCATTCTTATCCAGTTGATAGATGATGAGCACTTGAAGATTGAGCGCAAAAATGGCCCGCTCTCCTGTTCAGAATCGGGAGATATCGAATTCTCAGATGATGCTGAGTTGTTTGTTCGGTATGAGACCTCTCCGCCAGACTGGTATTTGGCATTCTCTCAAGGGGATGGGATTGGGGTGATGGTGCCAATTCTCCTTTCTAGCATCGCACTTCTAATCAGTTTGGTAATTGGATTCTCAGTTTATCGCAGAATGAACCGTGATAAACTGGGACGAGGGGTGAATGAATAGTTAAACCAGTATGGATTAATACGAATTGTAATTTCTTCTATTCATCATTATGCAGGACGACAATGAGCCAGCCTCTGACAGTATTGGAATCGGCGCCTCCTAACGAGTGCACCTCTTTTATTTTCCACCCACTTTCAAGATAATGGCTCAAATGTTCCTCCACCATTCCATGCTTCTCGCCGAATGTGCCGGCAAGAATTTTACCACCCATATATGCATGGGAGTCCAAATACACAGTTATTATTTTCTCTACCATTTGATTACACCTTTTCTCCAGATGTTGATTGCTTACTCACATAACCTTAGATGAATTTGGCACATCATTATTGTTGATAATCTTACTTGTTCCCTCAATTCTTGAATAGGTTGAGAGCGAACTAGATGTCGTTGCGTCCTTCTCGGAATCTTTCTTTCTAGAAAATACTGCTACAGCAACTGCCAGAGACAATACTAAGAAACTGAAACCAGGTGTTGAATTCGAGGAGTCTTCGCTTTCGCCATTGGCGGTGCTTTCGTCATATGCTGATGATGGGCTGCAGGCATTTCCAACACCATCCAAATCACTGTCTATTTGGTCAGGGTTAGGGATTTCAATACAGTTATCTACAGTGTCGATAATACCGTCTTCATCACTATCTTCAAAACTTGCTAGAGTCGCAACCTCTGACATGTTCAATGAAACCACAGAATCCCTGACTGTATCAATGCGGTCCGTTCCCCACTCAGGTATCGGCTCACCATCACTATCTTTTACCGCAGTACCATTTTCATAAAGCAAGGGGCCTTTATTTGGGCCTGTATTTGAGAATAGTACAAAAATTACTGGCACACCACCAAATAGATACCTTTGGAAAAATGTTGATGTCCCCGCAAAGGATCCTGCATGGGACCATTTTTCATATCGGAAATGAAAGCAAGTATCACCATGCTCTTCCGAATTTGGATATGGGCAATCGTGGGTTGTTATGTATGGGGACACCCCAATCCCATTCGCATAATAATAATGTCCATAAGGAACTAGCTGGTAATCGGGAGGCTGAATCATGAACTTAAATGGGGTTTCAGGTCCATTTGATATCCCTCCCGCCTTACCTCCGCCCCAGAACCATTGGTCGGTTTCATGGGTTCCATCAAGGTAAGTGATGAAACGTGCGTATGCCGCTGCATCAGTAACCCAGCCTCCAAAAGGACCGATGTCCTGTATATTGTATCCACCACAGTATGGATTGGGGGGCATCAGGGAAAGTTGCGGTAGAGCCTGCTTCCCACGGTGTAGGGAATAGACACGATGACGTAGCCCGATTATAATCAAAATACAATACCTCAGTATCGAGTTTATCTTCCATTAGGGTATTTCCGATTGACCAATTTGCAGACATTCCCATCGGTGCAAAGACATGACTTTTGATGAACATTTCATAGTCCATACCAGATGTTTCTTCAATAATTTCGCCTAGAATGGCATATCCTAGATTGGAATAATCGTACCTTGTCCCCGGCTCAAAATCTAACGGTCTGCGAAGCCATTCCCTAATTACGACTTCCATGTTGACTGGTGCACCAGCACCATCTTCTCCAAATTCCCATTTCAGTGTTTCAATATCAATGCAGGTGTCGGAACTAGATTCCCAGTCCTCCCATTTTTTAACAGTTGAATCACCACCATTATCTATGTCAAATCCTGCTGAGTGATGGAGGAGATTTTTCACCGTTGTATCATTATGATTCCAACCATTCGAGTGGGCTGGATATGCGCAGCCTGAAATTGGTTCTGGGAGAAGATGCGGAATTAGATCTACCATCTTGTCATCCAATGAGAGTTGTCCATTCTGAACAAGATAGAGAATCCCTGCTGCTGTGACTGCTTTTGATAGACTTGCGATACGAAATTTGGCTGTTGAATCTCGTGTGTTTGGTGTCCATGTTGCATACTCAATCCCATCAGTATCACAATCAAATAATGGTTCAGTAGAAATACACTGCCCATAGAATCCAGAATGTACAAGTTCACCACCATAGGTAAGGGCAAATTGGGATGCTGGAATACCCCATCGGACCATCAGGTCATTGATTTCTTGGTCTAAATCATCAAATGTCCCCTCTTCTGGAATAGTGAGGGAATAGGCTTCTCTTTCGTTATTCAATTCAGTTTGGTTTAACTCGTCAGACATTGAATAATTTTCTTCAATGCCAAGATTTGACACACTAGACAATATCATCAAAATAACAAGTGTCAACGCCAAGGACTTTTCGTTCATGTATAACTTTAGGTTTTGTTCATCTAATTAATATATTCACATCAGAGGGCGTGAATAAATGGTACCGCAGTTGGACCTTATTCAGGCTACCCTCTGAGTATCACGATTAGCGCACTGATTATTTTGTTTACGATTCAAGGAGTAACTCTTGAGCGGTCTCTCGGGAACAGCACCACTTCTCTCACATTGCCTGCGCCAGTTAGCACCATCAGAAGTCTAGCAACTCCAAGTCCCCACCCTGCGTGGGGTGGTGCTCCAAAGCGGAATCCATCCGTGTAAAAGGTGAAATCTGCTGGGTTTAATTCCATTTTTTCTAGGTTTTCAATTAGAACATCTACGCGATGTTCACGCTGACCACCGCTAGTCATTTCATCACGGCCATAGTTCAAGTCAAAACCACGGCTTAGTTGACCACCGTTTGGCCCTTTCTCGTCTGCATTGTGGTAAATGTAGAATGGTTTCATCGCCATAGGCCATCTTGGTAAGAAGTAAAATCCGGGGTATTTTGCTGCAATCATGTCGGCGTGTTGTGCTTCAATATCTGCACCCCATTCAATGTTGACTCCAGCATCCTGGATGATTTCAATTGCTTCACTATATTCTACACGAGGGAAGGGGAGAGTCGGCACTTCAACAGTCACTGGAGAGAGAGGGGGTTCTTGCTCGGCTCGCCATTCGTTGATCATGTCAATCAGGTTTTGGTCATTTTCTGCAACACTTTTCCAGATGTGCTGAATCATTCTCTCTTGTACCGCCATTACGTCATCATCGTTTGCGAATGCCATCTCAATATCGAAGGAAATAAACTCGTTTAGGTGGCGGTAAGTATCGTGCTCTTCAGCTCTAAATGCAGGTCCAACCTCGAAAACACGCTCCAATCCACCTAAGATTGCGAGTTGCTTGTATAATTGCGGACTTTGGCTAAGATACGCATCTGTTTCAAAATATTTTATTGGGAAGAGGTTGGTTCCTCCTTCGGAGGCACTAGCGATGATTTTCGGGGAGTTCATTTCATTGAACCCTTCAGTAATTAGGTGTTCACGTCCATATTGTAGGACTTTTGAGCGCAGTTGAAACATTGCGTTGATGTGACTGCGACGTAAATCGATGTGACGATTGTCTAAACGAGTTGGCAACTCAACGTGGACTTTGTCAGTTACGCCCATTGGCATTGGGGCTTCAGCAACGGAGAGGATTGTTGCACCGCTGACTTGAATTTCGTATTCAGGAGGCGGAGTTGGTTCTCCTTCCTTTACTTTAGGAGGTCGCTTTTGTGCTACCGTTCCAGTTACTTGGATGATGCTTTCACGGTTAGAGGATTGTATTTCTGTGAAAGTGTCTTCATCCATGTTGTCCTTTTTGAGAAATGCTTGGAGATGGCCGGTGCCGTCTCTTAGCATCAAAAAGCAGATGGCACCCCGTCCGCGAACTGCTTCTGCGTAACCTGCAACAGTTACGTTGGTATCTACTAAATCCGCTCCATTTCCAGCGATTTGCCCTAGGGTGTGGGTACGATATGCAGTAGGCTGCCATGCTGAGCCGTCGCGACCTGTCATGATGTGTGGCGTGCGTCCCTCTTTCTTCAAGCCCTCGCCCGTGAACGGTGAAAATTGGCATCGTATGGTTCCTTTTTTCAATATTCATGTGAATTAGATAATTGAAACAATATTTTGAGAATATTGACAGGAAAATAGTATTCAATAGCTTGATTTATGGTATAACTGAATTCAAAGTTGGTATTTGTAACCCTATGTCCATTATATGGGTAGAGCCACCCAAGTATATGGTGGAGAAGAGTATGAGTGCCAAGAGAGTATTGAGAAGTAGTTCAATCTTGGCGTTTTCTATTGTAGTATTGATGATGAGTTCTGGCCTAGCTGTGGCTCAATTAGGAAGATCGGGTGCACCTTTGGATAAGGCACCTGGTGAAGATATTGATTACACACGTGAAGTGATTGAAGTAGAACAAGACTTGGAGAATGGGGAAATATCTCTAAAGTTAGGAGGAGCGCGCATGTTTGTACACTATGGTGACGGGCGAATTGGAATGACTACTGTCCAAACCAAGTACATCGGAATCGCTGATATTTACGATGATAAAAGAGGATTTTCAGAAAGAGTAGGAATCCCGACCCATTCCATTTTCCATCAAAGATTAATCGGTGCTGGCGAATATGTTGATGAAAATGGCAACGGCTTATTTGATGTTCATGGCCCAAATGTTGTTGGCACTATTGAAGAATTACAGGATAGCCATGTTAGCCATGAGAATTTATTGAAATGGGTTGATTACAGAGATGTGTCTTGGACTCTTTCTCAGTGGCGCCAAAGCATTAACGGAAATGAAGTTGACATTAATTTCGTACTCAGCGCTGAAAATATCACTTATCAGTCTAGTGAAGGTGCTGTTGACGGAATGACTGTTGGTCGTATTGCATACCTATTCCATGTGACAACAGTAGAACAAGAAATCCGTGTTCAAGCAGCACCTCATTACGAAGTGTTCGTCCGCGGAGATGCAGTTCCAGGTGATCAGATTGACAGTACTGAATTAGTTGCTACAACCAATGTAACCGGTCATGTCTTGAATACAACTTGGAAGTACGACCAAGTTGTAAGAGGCTGGGACATCGCAACGGATATTGATGGTGTGCAAAGAAATGACACTAGATTAGTTGTTCTAACTGACCTCGCTTACGGTGTTCACATGTCTGATGCAGTTGGCGAGTGGATGAAAGAGCAGTTCGGAGGTAAAATATCACCTCGGGCAATTGCTGGTCATGGGACACGTGAAATGGTTTCTGACCAAGTTGATGAAGCAGACACACAACCCCCAACAGGCCATGATATTGAAGGCAACCCCCTTGAATGTGGCTTAGATTATGTTGATGAGGAAACCGAAGGGCGAGCTACCGTCGTACCCACTGATAATACATCAGACGAAGATGAAAAAACCGATGATGAAAAGCGTCGAGATGCAGTTTATGAGAGGATGAAGCAGTACCGCGATACTGATTGTATGCAACGTGGTGAGGAGATGGAAATGACAAGCGAGTCAAGGCCACAGGCAATACGTGCTGGTGCAATACACTTCGATGATAATGGCGCAAACTTAGGTCGCGTCCGTTGGGTCTCAAATGCGACCGTTGATGGTGTTGAGACCGAAGTTCTCTTCCAAATTCACGGTGCACGGCCAGTAACTCACTCAGATGTCAATGGGGCTGAAGGTTTGTGGTCTGGTATGCGCCTAGTTGGTGGATACAATTTCGTCATTGGAGAAACCGTTTACCACGACCCAGAATTTTCAACAGATGTCATTACTATTGACACTCAATCATTTAATGACCCAATCATTTTCGGGAATGGGAACTTCGGCAAATTGGTTAGCCAACTTTTCCGACTACTTCCTTTGGCACTTGGGGTTGTTGTCCTAACTGCTGTAATGGTGGGGGTTGTTTCATCAAAGAACCGTCGTGAGCAGGCACCTGTGCCTTCTCAGCAACAATATGTGCCTGCAGGTGCATGGGCTAGTGATGATGATTGGAGTAAATATCAGCCTTGAGGTGTACAAATGTCAGTAATTGAATTCGCATCGTTTCGGTTAGCAGTAATCCGATTAGCCATTATTCAAGGTGGGCCAATAATAGTCTCAGAGGAAGGACAGGGGTGGCGAGAAATATTTTCGTTCACCGAACTTACACCAACCTCTATCAATCTAGACGTGCCATTAGAAATTGTTTGATTTTCTACTACAATTTGGGTATTGTTTCATTGCGCCGGTGATAGAGTGAGTCGTTTCATTCATCAACCGACTCCCCTCTCAAAGGTTTGACATGGGCCAAGCACCGCGCATCACAAATCGCGAGAGAGTGCTTCTTGCTCTCTCAGATGCGCCTGATTTTCAAGATCAATATGAGTTGCCTAGGAGGTTTAGTCAAGTTGGGATAGCACATCGATTAGGAATGGCCCAATCCCATGTTTCAAGGGCATTGAGTGGTCTAATTGAAGAAAATTTACTATCCAATAAACGTAAGCGTGTTGTCGGTGAACGGCGACGGGTGATGACATATTCTTTGAGTGAAATTGGTATCGACAAAGTTCACGATTTAATTTCAGAAATTGAACACTCAGATGTGTTGTCAATTGGTGATGAAGGTAGTTTGGTTCAAGTTGAATTGAAGGCCCTAGTAAACAAGTGGTTCAGTCGAGGTGGTCAACGTTATCCAGATGCGCTATCTCTTGCTGACTTGTTACGCAATGCGGAGATTCATGATGGGATGCCACTTTTGGAATCCCCTCCAGAGGCTGATGAGGTAGATACTGACGATGATTTGTCATCCGAGGCAATCGGTTTACACCTCGAATTAGCTGAACTACGGCGTAGTCAAGGTGACCTGCCCTCTGCATTAGACCACCTTTCTAGAGCAGGGGGACTTCATCGGAAGCGCGGGAATCCAGTTGGTGAAGCGCGCTGCATTTTGGCAGCTGCGAGTCTTGGTGCTAAAGTGGACAACGCGTTAGATTTAATCGCAGTCATTTCGCAAATTAGGGACCCAGTTGACCGTATGGATTGTGCCCTGATGTTGCACGACGTTCTGCTTAGTCATTCTGCCGATTCGGTTTCCCAATTACTTGATGAGTTACCAGATGGACACCCTGAAGTTTTGTTGAGGAAGGCTGAATTGGCTTTACGTCAAGGCGAGGAAGTTTCTCTCTCAGATATTCCCAAGGAACTTTCAGGTGCTTCAAAACTCCGTCAGAATCTGTGGAGGGCAAGTTATGCACGGATTCAATGTCGGGTTGCAGAACAATCAGGTGTTGGTTGGCCAGTACCATCTGAGGTGGAATTAATACTCTCAAACATTGGCTCTGAATCTAGACAACCCCATCCTCTTCTCTATGGCGAGTTAGTGTTGGCGCAGTTGAGAAATCCAGTCATATCAGATGATGAAAAATCAAGGTTATTACAATCTTCTTGGGAATTACAGCCACCAATGCCAACAATTGGGCACATAGGATTCCAATTGTCGGCAATCTTACCCCCTGCCGAAGCAATGATAATTTTGATAAATTTAAAACAGAAATTTGAAGCGCTTGAAGATGAATCTGGATTAAGAATTTGTACCGAAAGGCTTGACTCACTCTAATCAACATATTTCCTTCTTTTGCGGTCAGGTTATTAGGTGTCCACCGAGCGCCCTGAAACCATGGGTAGTGAAGGGCTCTTATTCACCTCCGAGTCAGTAACTTGTGGCCACCCGGACAAGTTATGTGATGCTATTTCTGATGCCATTGTTGATGCTTGCTTGAAAGTTGACCCAACTGCTAGAGTTGCAGTTGAAACGTTGGTGAAAACGGTTGACGGTATGGGCCATATTGTCCTAGCCGGGGAAGTCCGTCTTGATGGTGATGCTCCGGATTACGAATCAATTGCTAGAAAAACTGCTGGAATGATTGGGTATAATGACCATGGTATTGGCTTAAATGCTACCTCAAATTCCCAGTGTAAGGTTCAAAAATTCATCTCAACCCAAGCACCTGATATTGCAAAAGGAGTTGACCGAAATGGGGCTGGAGACCAAGGATTGATGTTCGGTTATGCTTGTACTGAGACTGAAGAATATGATGAATTAAAAGGTCGTTATTTTCCTCTCGCCGCCGCTTTATCACAGAGGTTGTCGCGACGTTTGAAGAATGTTCGAGAATTACCCGCTGATGCGGAAGGCCATCTTTCTTGGGTAAGACCAGATGGCAAAAGTCAGGTGACGATTGAGTATGATGAGTCTGGAAAACCAAGTAGAGTTAACACGGTGATAATTGCTATCCAACATGATGCTCACTTGAAAGATCGATTTGGTGGCGACGAGAAAGAAGAACAAAAATTTGTACAATCACAAATCACCAAGCATGTTATTGAGCATGCATTACCAAGTTCACTATTGGATGAGAATACCAAGATTGTTGTTAACGGAACTGGAAGATTCGCAGACCCTGGGGGACCACAGACCGACGCTGGGCTTACAGGTAGGAAAGTAATCGTTGACACCTATGGTGGGATGGGTCGTCATGGAGGTGGGGCTTTCTCTGGAAAAGACCCGAGTAAGGTCGACCGCTCAGGAGCTTACGCGGCAAGATGGGCAGCAAAACATGTCGTGGCAGCAGGCCTTGCCGAGCGTTGTGAAATTCAACTTGCGTATGTTATTGGAGTCGCTAAACCAGTTAGTATTCGAGTAGAAACATTTGGGACCTCAACTCTACCAAGTTCTGAAATTGATAGAAGAGTCAAGCAAACATTTGATTTCACCCCTAAATCAATTATCAATACATTGGATTTGCAAAGGCCAATTTACTCGTCAACTGCCGCGGGTGGCCATTTTGGACGGACACCAGGAGTCGATGGCCCATTTCCGTGGGAGTCACTAGACAAAGGAATTTTATCTGCTCTAATTGAAAATTGACAAACATCATTTGAAGTGATGTTTTGCGTTCATTTTTCAGGCACATCACCCTTTCACTGTAAGTGAAAGTAGACATTCAGTTGACCGCCCTCTCTCCCGCCGCCGTTATAGGGGGGGCGAATGTCGGCAGATGTGAGGCGAAGCCATGCAACGAAAGTCAAGTCTATCACTCTCGATGTTGCTGTTCACTGCAATTCTCTTGCCGTTTGTTGCTTCTCCAGCCTCTGCTAGTGCTGATATTGATGTCACTCTATCATCTCAACATCAGTATCTAGTGCCCGGTACTGCTGTCAACGTAACAGTTGATGTGACTAATGATAACGTGATGAGCACCCGTTCATTTGACCTTTCTTTGGACACCACGTACTTACCTTCGTATTGGAATGTCACTTTAGCTGACTCTACACTTGGACCCATTTTCCCTACTCAATCTAGTTCAACCACTCTTGTTGTCCGACTTGACCCAGCAGCACCGCTTGGTGCAAATGGCCAAGTTGACGTGACTGCTACACGTACTGATGATGTCAATGAATCAACAACAGTCACCTTACAACTTTCTGTTGCGCCTCTATACCTGCCAGCACTTGATTTGAGTCCAGTTGGAAACAATGGATTGATTGTGATTGAACCAAATCAAACGGTAGATGTTCAAGTACCTGTAGAGAATCATGGAAATATTGATGACACTATCATTTTGCAAGTTGATGGGATATCTGATTTAGCAGAGTTTTGGTCAAATTGGAATTCAAGTCAATCATCTAACAATACCAATGGTACTGGAAACGGAACCGGCGGTAACAATGGAACCGGTAATGGCACTGGGAATGGTACTGGGAATGGGACCGGTAATAACACTGGAAATGGGACCGGAAACGGTACCGGAAACGGTACTGGAAACGGAACTGGGAACGGAACTGGGAATGGTACCGGAGGTAATGGCACATCAATGCGAGGACCAGCAAGAGATTTACCCCCTGATTGGGAAGTCAGATGGCTTGACCCCGTAGCTGAAAATATGACGTCTGGAGAGTCTAGGAATCATACTCTCAGGGTGACGGTTCCTCCTGATGCGACACCACAATACCGAGGAATCGCCTTGTTTGCGGGCTCAACTGGTGGTAACTTTAGCATTCAATATGTTATTGTCATTGAGGTGTCAACGATAAGTGATGTTGTAGTCAATGTAGTAGATGATGTCAACAGAACATATCTGCCTGGCGTAACTGAAGTAGTTTCGTTTGAAGTTTCAAATAATGGCAATGATGTTACGACACTAGTTTATCAGACAACATCTGACTCAACTTGCAGTGCAGGTCTTGCTTCATCAGTAGGGAGCGAATTAGCACCTCTTGCAAGCGAATTCATCAGTATCAACATAACTCCTGATGCAACCACACACTGGAATGATACTTGCACAATCTCATTATTTGCCACTGAAAACTCTACTGGAGTAATACATGAGTCTTCATACACAATTACTGTCGGTGTGGATTGGGGTTGGGAAATAACTCCACCAAATGGCACAACCATTTCTCCTGGCACTAGCAAGACCATTCAAGTCGGTGTACGAAATATTGGTTCTGAAATTGACGAAGTCCGATTTGATTTAACTGGGCCGAGTGGCATTACTGCTTCCGGTCCACCTACATGGGTATCAGTGGAAAGAGGTCTATCAGATGTTATTTCATTCCAAGTTGATGTATTAGCAGATACCTCACTTGTTGGATTGCATAATTTAACTCTCACAGCCACAGGATTACATGGTGGTGAGGTGGAGATTGAGAGCATTGAAGTCGATGTTCAACCACGAATTGAACTAGATTTGGTAGCCCCCCAGGGTGGTAATGTATTTGTTTCTGCAGGGGATTATAGTGGATTCTCAATACAGGCCACTAATAGTGGCACAAACTCTCTCTCTTTCAATTTCGATTGGAGTGGCCTTCCTAACTCGCTTTCGTTTTCGGGTGTGCCAACAGTCAGCAATGTGAATGTAGGCGAATCACTCATGATTCCATTCAATGTGTCTGCAACTTCATCAGCTATTGCCACTATCCACCAAATTACTCTGTATGCAAAAAGTGTGAATGGTTCTGATATAATCGCACAGACAACTTTCTCCATTGAAGTTGGACATTCACCAAGTGTCCAAATTCTAGCATCTGGAGATACTTTACCTGTAGGAGAGAACACCATTAGTTCAATGCAATTCGTCATACTAAATGATGGTAATCAGCAAGATCAATTCTCATTCTCTCTTTCTCCTTCAACCGATGGTTTTGAAGTCACTATATCACCGCTTTTGCTCACTCTAAATGCTGGTGAACAAGAAATAGTTACGGTTTCAATTCGCCGAACAACCGCTATCGGTGAGGCTACCTTAGCACTAGTTGCTACATCGTCTAATGATGATACAATAACCGACTCATATTCATTTACCGTCACTGAAGTAGTCCTTGGAGTAACAGCAACATTGACTAGCACAGAAACTACTGCAGCGATTGGGGATACAGTTCAAGCATATCTTTGGCTGACTAACACTGGCAACGCCAATCAAACCTTCCAACTCGCAACCGCTGGCCTTGAGTGTAGTAATGCACAATCTATCATATCCTTGGCGCCATCTCCCTCAGCCGTACCAATTCTTCTCGAGTGTTTGGTACCACAAGGCACACCTGCAGGAGTAATCTCACTTTCAGCCACCATAACATCTCTAGCAGATACTTCAATTAATGCAACTTCGGCAATCAATTTAACCGTCCCTGTTGATCATGTAAACGGACAACCTCGTCTTATTGTTACTGTTTCAGGTAGTGAGCAAAACATCTTACCATATCAGGGTAGTTTGGTACTTACCGTGCTTCTACAAAACGACGGGAACGAGCAACTAACGGGTACTCTTTCACTTGTTGGAGAAGGTGCAGCGGATTTATCCCCTGGCTGGACTGCAGTTGGTGGTTCTTCCTATCCAAATTATAATCTTGGACCAGGTGAGTCTGCGTCTTATGATTTGTTGTTGACTTCTCTCTATACTACCAGTGGCGGCGAATTAAGCATGCGAGTTCAAGGGGCCGGCCTAGGTCATCAATTACTTTCAGACCCATTCACTTTGAACATCATTGGCCCGACAGCAGCGCCCGATGGAGTTTCATTTGGATTATTTGAGTTGGATAATCAGAAATCAATTACTGTAATGGCTCTTGGCTGGGTGACAACAAGCCTATTCGTTCTGTTAGCAATTTCCAAGCGTCGCAAAGCGAAAAAGGACCACATTCACTCAACTTTCTTTGAGACTGATGAGACTACAGGTGAGTTATCTCCTCTGACAATGGATGGTGACTTACCACCACCTCCTACCGCATTAGTTACTGGAAGTGCAGCGGCTGATAACCCCGATGAAGGTGATGTCAAAATGGTTGATGGACGAGTGAATTGTCCAAGTTGTGCATCATCACTCAAGATGCCAGATGGACGTCAACCACCATTCAAGTTCACTTGTCCAAAATGTCAAGAATCAGTTCGAGTTGTTGATTAATTCTCAACCCTCTGAGATTTGTAGAGTTCAATTATGTCTCATTGCGACTAGAACGAAAGCGGTATGCCCCATTGGATTGTTTCCAGGCCGAACTCCACCTTTGGATGCTTTAGTCCAAACACGGTCAATTCTTTCACCAGCCCATTCAACTTCCAAGCCGGCTTCCTCACATGCGTTCCAACTAGATTCCAACTGACTAGTCACAGGGCAATAACAGGAGAGCCTACCACCCACTGCTAATAGAGCCGAAAAATGAGGGATTGCTCGCCATGGCTCGGGTAAATCAATACTAATAGCATCAAAACTTTCTGATATTGAGCCCGCCGCATCAGCTGTCGCCGAATCATATGCATCTCCTTCAACAAGGTGGAACTCGGGAAAATCCTCCCAACTTGAGTTTGCCAAGGCGACATTTTCTAGTCCTACTTCAGCATGTTCCTTGCGTAGTTCTACCGAAGTTAGCAACCCATTTTTTCCTAACACATTTGCCAAATGTAGGGTCAATCCCGCAGAACCAAATCCAAGTTCTAAGACACGGTCTCCAGAGGTAATTCCCAGCATTGATGTAAGTAGGGAAGCATCCTTTGGCGTAATTATTTGTGCCCGCCTATGCATGCCTTCAGTGATTTCTCTTAGCCGAGGTTTCAGCACCAAAAATTCCTTTTGACCAACTGATATTTTCTCACCTGGTTTAGCATCTTTTAGGTCTCGGGAAGGGTTGATTCTCCCCACTCCGCGAACCTTGATTTCGCGGTCTTCAATTTTAATCAGGTGAACCTTCCCGCCATCCTCTCGCAGTGCCAAAACTCGACCTTCCACGTTACTACCTCAGGATTGGCCGGCCGGTCATGTAAAGTCAATGCTTTGATTGGTAAATTTAGCAAGAAATCCCTGAAAACCTTACGAAATAGGATTGGGGTGTAATATAACGCCCTATGGGCGTACTTTTATTTTTAGTGCGCAGTTTAATGATGGTTGGGGAACGAGCAATTCTCAACAGGTGGTGTAGGAGTGGCTGATGAGGTAGATGAGATTGTTGCTGAGGAAATCAGTGAAGACATTGAAACCCCCTCATTAAATGTTGCAGATGCACCTCTCCCAGAAGACTGGGAGTCTGAGGGTGAATTTGGTGATGTTGAAATATCTCAGGTAGATGAAATTGAGACAATGCCTGTTGAAGAATGGATTCTAACGGTTGACATTGAAACAACTGCGGACGTACCTATTCCAGAAAAGTTGGTTGACCGAGTGATTGGTCAAGAGGCAGCTAACATCGTAATTCGAAAAGCCGCTGAACAACGCCGGCACATGATGATGATTGGAGACCCTGGGACAGGGAAGTCAATGTTAGCCCGAGCAATGACCGAGTTGATGCCAGATGACACTTTGGAAGATACCCTTTGTTACCCAAATGAAGAGGATGAGAATGTACCACGTGTTCGTACCGTGCCAGCAGGCAGAGGTGACCGAATCGTCAAAGAGAGGAGAGCTCAACTTCGAATGGCAAGAGAAAAGACCAACAAGACTCTGTTGTTCATTACCGGATTTATTGCCGCTATCCTAGTGTGGATGACGATTATGACTGGAGATATTCTTACCCTATTATTCGGCTTATTGATTCTCGGATTTGGATTCATGTTTTTGCGTAGTCGTCTTACAGCTGGTGACGATTCACGAATCCCCAAACTACTTGTCAAGCACGAACGGGATGACAAGCCTCCATTTATTGATGCGACTGGTAATCTAGCAGGTAGCCTGCTTGGCGATGTTCGCCATGACCCTTTCCAATCAGGAGGGATGGAGACACCAGCCCACGACCGAGTTGAATCGGGAGCAATTCACAAAGCAAATGGGGGAGTTTTATTTATTGATGAAATCAATCTACTTCGCTTAGAAGAACAGCAGGCATTGCTTACTGCACTGCAAGAGAAGGAATTGCCAATCTCTGGTCGCTCAGAGCGATCTAGTGGTGCATTAACTACTACCGAACCAGTACCCTGTGATTTCATTCTAGTTGCTGCTGGGAATTTGGATGCATTGCAAGGGATGCATCCTGCACTACGCAGTAGGATTCGCGGTTATGGATACGAGGTTTTCGTCAATTCTGACATGCCAGACACCGCTCGTAACCGAAGACGTGTAATTCGCTTCATCGCTCAAGAGGTGGCAAATGAGATGAATAAAAAGAGTGGGATTCCAATTCCACACTTTGATCGCAGTTCAATTGCTGTTTTGTTAAGAGAGTCTCAGAGACGCGCAGGAAGGCGCGGCAAACTTACACTCCGCCTGCGAGAACTTGGTGGCCTAGTTAGAGTTGCAGGCGACCTTGCTTGTGCTGATGGTTCAGAATTCGCTTCTGCCCACCATGTGCTACGAGCGCGTGATATTGCCAAGCCACTTGAACAACAAGTTGCTGACAGAATGATTGAGAGACGAATGGATTATTCAATGATAGTCAACAGCGGTGAGAGAGTTGGCCGCGTAAATGGCTTAGCAGTGCTTGGCGCCAACACTGGTCTTTCAGATTTCAGTGGCATCATGTTACCCGTTGAAGCATTGGTAACGCCATCACAAAAGAAGGGTGGCTCAATTTTTGCAACGGGGGGATTATCAGATTTGGCTAAAGAGTCCGTAACTAACGTGAGTGCTGTTATCAAGAAATTAACTGGCAAGGATGTTGCGGATTTTGATATTCACATTCAATTCGTTGACACCCACGGAGTTGACGGAGATTCAGCGAGCATCACTATCGCAACAGCAGTGATTTCAGCTCTTGAAGAGATACCGATTGATCAAAATTTGGCTATGACTGGCTCACTCACTGTCCGCGGTGAAGTGCTTCCAATTGGCGGTGTTACAGCCAAGATTGAAGCGGCTGCGAAGTCAGGAATCACCCGCGTTATTATTCCACGTGCTAATATGAACGATGTTCTAATTGATGATGAATACAAGGATATGATTACCGTACTGCCTGTTGACACCCTAGACGAAGTTCTGGAATATGCCTTAATTGATGGTGATGCACGCACGAGTTTGGTAGAGAGGCTTGGAAAGATAGTTGACCGTTTGACCACTGAACCAGGTAGCCCAAGTACTGCCTGAAGATTCAGGTTAATTTGGTGTTGGTTAAATTGATTAGAGCAAGATTTGGACAAATCCGATGTTCACTCTTGGTTATCGTTTCAATCACATTACTCCTTTTTAGTGGCTTATTGATGAATGTCAATGCCGAACATGAATGGGACCATACATACACAATTAATGGCGAAGTGTTCCAAGGAGATGGGTCAACAGCATCTGATGTCGAGGTTAAGATTGATTGTTCAGTAGGAAAATCTGAACCATCTCTTTGTGAAGAGAATATAGGGCGTAGTGAAAGAACTAGTATGTCAGGAAAATTTCAACTTGCACTTCACGTCCATAGTACTGACCATGGTCTGAGACTGGTTCTCGATATAGATGGGCAGAGTTTCAATCACACGATTAACCTCAATGGCGATGACGGCCAGCAAACCGAAGAGGATAGAACCGTGGATGCCGAATTCACTCTTGACCACGATGTTTCAAAAATGGGGATGTATATTATCATCGCTTTAGTAGGAATGACCATTACAGTTCCATTCCTCTATGTCATCAGGAACAGTAAGTCATCAACAAATCAACCTCAGGTTAGTAGAAGTAGTCTGAAGAAAAAAGCCTCTACTTCAGTTGAAATGGCAAGATGTCCAAAGTGTGATGTAAAAGTAAAAGAAAGCAATCTTGAATCACATTTGATGAAGGTTCATCATCAATCAGAATCAAAAGCAAAAGAACTAGCAGAATCGGTAAAAGATGAATGATAGTTCAAACTGGGCCAATTACTCCGGCTAGAGCACCAAGCACGCCAATCACGATTACTGCGGCTAGCGACGTTCGTGTAGCAAGCAGACGCGATGAAAGTTCTCTTGAATCTCTAGTTGCATAAACCGAAGCCACACACAGAATGATAACGAATACATGTTTCAATAACATCACTGTGACCCAACGGTCCTCAAATGTAGCATTCAAAGAAGGATGTCCTGGCTCAAAAAGTCTGACAATACCACCTATTAGGTTTAGAATCAGTCCGGAGTAAATCAGCCTGTTAGTCAACGAATTTGGGAGGTCTTCATTATCTTCCTTTCTCAATAGTGTGTATAATTGTAATAATCCGCCAACTAGTAGAATTGCACCTATGGAGTGCAAAAAAGAGGCTGAAACCATGACGTCCAAACCACCGAGGGCGTCCCTCCAACTACCAGTATCTTCACCTTCTCCATGAGCAATTACTACAGTTGAGAAAAATGCTATAGTCAAGGAACTGAGCAATGTGGGCCTGCCAAATCTCCCTGCCATAATTCGTGCTTAATGCAATGAAGAATTAATGTTCCGACTCTCTGTAATGCCTCAACCACAGAAGGACAAGGATGATTGCTAAAACCTCCTCCCCCTAATTCATGGGTTGGAAAAGCCTTGTCTCGGCAAGCTTGTTCATTTGTCTGCTCCTTTCCTTATCCACTCCAATTGTTGATGCTCATCCTCCCCCCCCTGAGACTGGGGGTTTGGTATTCGCCCTATCTGGCTCTGAACAGAGTCTGATACGTGACGATGTTAGTAATGCAGAATCTGGTGACTCACTAATTACAACTGGGACAAATGATCTAGGCAGTTGGACAATGCCAGCCCTTACTTCGCCTCTAGAAATTGAGAATACTTCTGCAACATTGGTACTCTACGCGATGCCTGTGGGTATAGTATTGGGTCAAGGAATAATCATTGATGTGAGTGTTCTAGTTGATGGTGAAGAGGTTGCTTATGGAAGCGGCGATATTGTTGTCTTAAACGAGCCATTAATGACAAATGTGCCTTGGGTTTCCGAACCGTTCAATTTTATTGCCGACGTTGGACAGGTTGTCGAAGTCAGCGTAGTTGCTAATCTTGATGGCTTTGGAGCGGCCCAAATTACTTGGGGGCAATCGGATGCTCCTGCAGTGTTTGGTTTGAGTGACTGGGAGTTGAACCATAGTGCAATCGCAGAAGTTTCACCACTAAGTGCGGATATGGCAGTTTCCTTCACAACACCATGGAATTGCACTGATATTCAGAGCGTTTCACTATCTGTCCATGGGCCAGTAGATGACCATGATGCGCCGTGGCCAGAATCCCCAACACCTGGTGAGGTTTATGTGCTTGGTAGTGAGTGTGATTGGTCGGGAAATATTACCGGGCTTGAGGGAACACTGTTGTACCGCTGGCATGTAGAGATGAGTGATGGTGAGCAGTTCAACTTGACGGGAGATATTGAGGTTGAACATATTGATGCACAAGTGGTGAGTACACCTAAATTGAGTTTTATTGGGGCTATTCTAGGCAGTGCTCTATTACTAGTCCCCCTGCTCTCAACTACCACCCAAGAGAGAGATTTCAAGGCCGCTCTCCAAGAAGGGATTGAACAGGCTGGAGAAATGCAGACATCAACCATCGTACCTATGGCATCGTGGTTGGTTGTTGGACTATTGACAGGTCTTTTAGCAGGTCCAATCGTTGCGGTTATAATGCTGTTAGTATTAGCGACTCTGTTCTGGTCAACGGAATCTTGAAAATAGGTGCACAAATATCTTACTGCTTCTCTTATTCTTAGCAGACATTGAGGTTTTTTCGTTCAGCAGGTTGTTCTTTGAAATCAAATTCGTGGATTGAACCATTTAGTTACGCAAAGGCATAGAACACCGAGCCTTAGGCGGGAAAAGAGAGGTGGGATTAGAATGACACGAAAATCGTCAATGGCAATTCTGTTTCTTGTCGTTCTAGTGGATATGATTGGTTTTGGAATCATCATTCCATTCATTACCTACATGGTAGCAGGTTTAGCTGAGCCCGGTCAGCCTATTGGCCGCTGGGTTGCAGCATTGATGGCTGCATATGCAGGAGCAATGTTTCTTTTCAGCCCATTTTGGGGTGCCTTATCAGACCGAATTGGTAGGCGCCCGGTGTTGATGATAGGATTAGTTGGAAACTCATTCGCATTCCTTATTTTTGGACTTTCAAATTCACTTTGGATGGCTTTGTTCGCACGCCTTTTTGCCGGCATGGTGAATGCAAATATCTCTGTAACCCGCGCTTATATTGGCGATATTTCAGAACCTCATGAAGTTGCCCGCCGTCAAGGAATTCTTGGCGCCGCTTTTGGCGTTGGCTTCTCAATTGGACCAGCAATTGGAGGTTTTCTTTCCGCCCCGGCTGAGTGGACTTGGACTTCAGCATTTGTCGGCACCATTTTTGAAACTCATCCATATTTACTTCCCTGTCTAGCCTCCAGCCTTCTTTCCTTAGTAGGATTCTTATTTGCCACAACTAAACTTACAGAGAGTTTGCCTAAATCTGCCCGCGAAACTGTTGAGAAGCGTTCACCAGTTCAAACTCTGAAAACCAATTTTACTAACATTGGAAAAATGTACAATCGACCAGTTGTGTCTCCTATTCTGTGGTCTATGCTATTCTTTTGGATTGGTTTCACAATCATGCATGTAGTACTCATTCTTTTCACAATGATGGCAGTGTCAGAAGGAGGGTTTGGATTTTCTGAGCAGGACAATGGCTGGATTTTTACTTTTGTCGGAATAGTTGGAATCATCACTCAAGGTCGTTTAATTGGTCCACTTTCAGATCGATTTGGTTCTTCAACCTTGATGTCATCAGGATTCCTGATTTGTGGTTTGGGATTGGCTATTATTCCTTATGTACCACCTCATTTAGGTTTGCTTGGCCTATTACCGGTGATGGGCTTAGTTGCATTTGGCAATGGCCTTGTCACCCCCTCAAACATGACACTTTTGACTCATGTATCCGGACCAAAGGAGCGCGGCATGGTAATGGGTGTTAGTGAGTCACTAAGAGCGCTATCCTCTTTTGCAGGAGTAATAATTGGTGGTCTAGTTTGGGATGCCACAGTAAGTAAATCGGGATTTTTTGACTTCCATACAGCATTTTTGTTATGCGGGCTTTTCAGTCTATTAGCTTGGATAGGGTTCCGATTTTCTAATGCTTTCAGAGCCGAAGATGAAATATTAGCTGCTGCTGAGGTGGACTAATGATGGATACCGTTGAAGCAATTTCTATGCCGGCTATTGTCTGTCATGGCGGTGCTGGGCACAGTGCTAAAGATCAACCGGGTGTTGATGCTGCTGTTGAAGCAGGTTGGGAGATACTCCAATCCGGAGGTACGGCCTTGGATGCTGCGTTAGCGGCTGTAGTAATAATGGAAGATGACCCAGCATTGAACGCTGGAACCGGTGGCCGAATAAGAGCTGATGGCAGCGTTCAACTTGATGCAGCAGTGATGACAAGTAACGGTCAATTTGGAGCAATTTCCTGCATTCAACAGACTAAGAATCCAATCCTAGTGGCAGCAAAATTATTGGATGATAATGTCAATATTATATCTGGTAGGGGTGCTAGGGAATTTGCTGATAACATTGGGATTGCACGAGAAAAAGTAGAGGGTTCTCTAAAACTCACAGGAAATGACACAGTAGGCGCAGTTGCGCGTGATGAAACCGGACTTATGGTGGTGGCATCATCAACTGGAGGTTGCACAGGGATGCCAGCAGGCAGAATCGGAGACGTCCCATTAATTGGCGCTGGATTGTGGTGTGACGAACGAATTGGAATCGCAGCAACCGGAATTGGTGAACAAATAACTCTCAAGATGTCGTCAGTTAGAATGGCTGACAGAATTGAGGAAGGATACGACATTGAAAATGTTCTAAATTGGGGGATTAATCAATATCCACCAGATGTTGAAGTTGGCTTCATCGCACTGACTACTGAAGGTGAAGGGCTTGGACTTGCAAATACCAAAATGCCGTGGTCGTCAAAGGTTTGAATGAACCTGTTTTCTTGTCCAACCGCCGTTTGCTATTTACGGCTCCCATGTTTTAGGCCCTCTCATGCGTGGGGGCGCGAGGGAGGGGACGAGCGCGCGAGTCTATGCTAAATTGCTAGTGTTTTCTATGATTCTAGCCTCTTTTACTGCTTTTACTCCTACTGCAAGTGCTGTTGTTTCGGGTGATTTGAGTATAATATCAGGGATTGAGCCGATTGCTGGTGCAACTTATGACCGCGACACCTCATTTATCTCACCAAAAGTGCAAGTAAAGAACGACATATTCTCCTCACATTCGCCTCGGCAGATTAAATGGCAAATTTGTTCAGGAGACCATACGGCTCTAATATCGTGCCCAGGAAATTCGAATGAAGGATTTATTAGTACGGGGACAGTAACTGGTTATCAAGTATTGAATATCTCATTCATTAACCTGTATCAGCCATCTCTCACCGGAATCCATACTATCTTTTTCATGTTCACAGAGAATGATGCGGATTCATCTGATGACATGATAACCTACACATTTAATGTAGAAGCTCCACTTAGAGATATATCATTGAATCAAGTCAATTTTGATGAAACTGAAGTTTACAACAGTGGTACTCCATATCCAATTACCACTGAATTTTATCGCCGCTCATGGCAATCAGGAGACAATGCAACCTTTGGTTGGGAATTGTACAATGAAAAAATATATGCTGATTCAATGTCTTCTGGAGGTCTCCATTCATGCGCAATCTTAGATGAGGGCTCACTAGAGTGCTGGGGCAAGAATAATTTCGGCCAATTGGGATTGGGTAATACTGGAAACCGATACAGTCCAGTTACGCTTTCTCTTGGAGAGGGGAGAACTGCTACAAGTGTTGCTGCAGGGGGAAACCATTCTTGTGTCATTTTAGATGATTCATCTGTAAAGTGCTGGGGTTCTAACAATAACGGACAACTTGGTATTGGGAATAATGTATTGCAAACTTCGCCAAAAAGTGTTTCATTGGGAGGTGGCAATGCTATCGCGATTGCAAGTGGTGACACCCATTCGTGTGTGATTTTGGATAACGGTGAGTTGAATTGTTGGGGTAGGAATATTGAGGGGCAACTTGGATTTGGAAATTTCACCAGCCGAAATACTCCGCTGTGGGTAAACCTCACTGAAAATCACACTGCCTCACAAATTACAACTGGCTACCGTCATACCTGTGCAATTATTGATAATGGTTCAGTAAGTTGTTGGGGATGGAATCTTCACGGTCAACTTGGTTTAGGGATTCCTGACATTTGGGTAAACACCCCTACGTGGGTTGATTTAGGACAGGGGAGAACTGCTACTTCCATTTCTGCGGGGATAGCTCATACTTGTGCTGTTCTTGATGATGGAAATGTGAAATGTTGGGGATTGAACGATGATGGCCAACTAGGGTTAGGAAATTATGATAGTGAAAACATCCCTATTTCTGTAGTATTATCAGATGACCAAACAGCAACTTCAATTGAACTTGGAAATTCTCACTCTTGTGTAATAACTAATTTCGGCGCTTTGAATTGTTGGGGCTCTAATGAAGAAGGGCAACTAGGTATAGGGGACTTAATCTCAAACTTTTCTTCACAAAATATCTCAATCAATCTCCCTAGTCCAGTTGATTCTGTTCAATTAGGAGGGGGTCACACTTGTGTAATATTGCAGAATCAAATGAGCGGTTGCACAGGAAGAAATCAAGAAGGACAACTTGGAATAGGAATTATCACCCAACAAGTGACATTTTCTCCTATTGATTATGGGGCGGGCAGGTTAATTGTGGCCACAGCACAGCAAACAACACTTCCTCCACCAGCGACCGACCAACATTGGATTACTGCTCTTCCAGATGTAGTTGCACCTTCAACGGGCCGATTTTTATTACGTGCTGGCTTAATTTCATCAGCTGGTGACATGAATGATTGGAATAACATGGATACAATGATGATATATGTCAATGATGATACTGACGTATGGATTGAAAGTATTGAGCCTGCTAGAGGTTCTGGTCAAATTGTAGAGTCAGGTGGCAACAACAATACACTATATCCTTTAGGTGATAATTCAATTAGAGTAAATGTAGGTAACATCGGCTCAATGTACATTAATACGTCATTCACACTGAGCATTTTAGATTTGAATGGGACTTTACTGGATGGGCCTAATCCTTGTGATATAGTAATGGATCCTCAAGAATCAGCATCATGTGTCTTCGCAATGCCAGTTGTTGGGGACTTAGTTCTGCGCGCAGAATTCCCTGTAGGACTTGATGAATTAGATATTAACCCGTCTGATAATTGGTATGAGGTTGTAGTTAGTAGTCGCCATAAGCCAGCTTATCCTACTATCAGCTATCCACTAGAAGGTGAGAGGTTTGATAGTGGGGATTCAATTTTATTCATTGGACAAGTGAGTCAATATTCAGCCATGCCGATGAATTTCACTTGGCGCTTGAATTATGAAGAGGTCATCGGTTATGGGCAAATAATCAATACGAGTTTACCAATGGGTGAATGGTTAGTAACACTAACCACAAGAGATTCTCAAGGACAAGTAGAGACCGGAATTAGGAATATTAGGGTGCAGAACAGAATTTCCATGGTTTATGAACCGTGGGTAATTGGTGGTGAATCGGTACTAGACGAACAAGTCAACTATGTGTTCAATGAACCTGAATATCCACCTTCTGGATTTACTTATGGCATGGTACAAGATGAAGGGCTCTCGGTGTTGAGAATAATAGATTTTGATATTGATCCATCCTTAGCTAGTGTCACAGACCCTGGTATAGTTTTCACAGATTCATGGATTTCACTCACAGGGATGATTCCCGATGGTCTAGATCGTGAGTCAATTCAGCTCTTCAGAATGGAATCCAAGACTACAACAGCAATCAGTACGTTAGAATTCCCTTCAATGTATGAAATCAATATTGAAAATGACACTCTACATATTTATGATACAGATTTTTCCAATGGAATTTTCTTAATCGCGGGGGACTTAATTCCAGCGAATGTAGGTCTCGAAAATCTCTCCACCATTCAACTTCCAGGTGGTGCACTTAGGCTTGAGTGGGAGCCTACAGGTGACCTTGACAATCCGTATTTTGGTGGATGGCGTGTTTATCGTAGATTGTCATTCCCATTCTTTTGGCCATTTCAGAATAACTCACAGTTCCAGTCAGTAATCGGAACTGAAGTGTCTGATATTGAGCCACATGGTACTTTTTGGAATGACCCGGCTCCGCTTCTAGATGGGACTTGCGTATCTTATCTAGTAATGGCAATTGATAGACAAGGTGTACCAGACTATTCACATGGAGGTGCAGTAGGATGGAATGGGAATTCAGTAGAATGGCAGTGCGGAGATGCAGCCCCACCTCATGTTCAGGTGGAGAACATGGCCCACGTAGTATCTTTCAATAATAGTTCAGGCCAGAATATACATCATGTGGATATTTCTTGGATATGGCCTGATTTTGGTGATGAGGATAATATCACTTGGCAATTGTATAGGGTTGATCTAATTCCGTCTGATTTGACTTGGATTGAACCAATTGAGACAGATATTTGGGGAGAACCAGGAACTGTTGGAACATTCCACCAAAAAGAGGACCGATTCCGAAATGGGATTGAGAAAGGACACATTTACCATTACATTCTAGTGCCTATGGATGATATTGGGAATGTTGATTATTCTCCACTACAGGGCAATATTGAAACAGTTGATGTAGGCAATCAATTTTGGGACCATAATAGCGATTTAATCCCCCTCCCTCCGCCAGATGAGCCTCCACCATACGGAGTTGAATGGTTTGGTGAAGTGCTAGATTACTGGGGTATTGGGGTCTTTAGAACGAGTGCAATGATGGCTTTCGCAATTCTTCTTCTTAACATCGTGATGTTACCGGTAATAATTAATCAAACACGAGGGGTCCGTCGTCGAGTTAAACGTGATAAGAGAAAGTATCAATTGCGAGAAGAAATGTTAGATGCTGAGGATATGGCGGATGACCTTGAAGATTTATTCGATTAAACAATTAGCAATTATACCAAACGAGAATAGGTGATTTCTAACCTATCTTTGAGCAGACATTAATGGCGCGACGTGGGAGATTCGAACTCCCGCGGGTAAACCCACCGGATTAGCAATCCGGCGCGATGGCCAGGCTATGCGAACGTCGCAACGGGACTGCCGACCTACCAATCCGTCTTAAGCAGAACGGAAGTAATGGTGAATCATTCTTCTTCAGAACCTATGACATCATCAAGGATTTCTTCACCTTCATCTTCTAGTAATTCCGCCGGCAATCTAGCTACGCCAATGATTTTATCTGAATATTTATTGCCGCGTTTCCCATCTTTATCGCGCTCTCTCAGTTCCATCAATCGAGTACCACGAGTTACTCTACCAGTAGTTTCTTTGGTTTGCGAGGCTCTGATTCTAATCATCATTCCACTCTCTGCGAGAAGGAACAATTGATCATCTAAATCAGGGATATGCCGGACTGTGACGATTTCATCCTCCTCATCAATCAGCATCGTCTTTACACCTTTAGCTCCGCGCTTGGTTCGCCGATAACCGTCAGTCTTCATCTTTGGCTCATTGAATTTATCAACTTTCTGAACCCCCTCACTATCAAGGTCAGGGATTTTGTTTGCAGTACCCATCTTGGTTCTCTTACCCATTCCATGGCGACTCACTGTTAGGATGTATGTGTCAGGATTGTCAGTCACAATCATCCCTGCTACTCTATCCCCTTCAACTTTGAAACTCATTCCTTTTACGCCTTGAGAAACTCTGCCTTGAGCTCTCGCCTCATCACCGTAGAATCGGCACGCTCTTCCTTTGGCTGAGATGAAAACGACTTCGTCTCCGGTTCTAAAAGTCCTTACTGCGACTAATGCATCGTCGTCCACCAACTTGATTGCGTACTTTCCGTTTCGGTTGATTTTTGCGTATTGGGAAAGTGCAGTTCGTTTTGCTCTGCCATTTTTTGTCGCAAACATGAGATATATTCCTTCATGGTTTTCCAGCATTTCACGGTTTATAGGTAATATCGCCACAACATTCTCTTCATCGCGGAACCCTTCTAACAAGTTCTTCACATGTCTCCCCTTTGCTTGTCTGCTGGTCTCTGGAGTTTCCCATGCACGTAATCCGTAGACTCTACCCTGATCAGTGAAGATTAGCAGCCTGTCCTTTGAGAAACATGCGTGTACACTTTGAGGTACATCCTCATCTTTTGTGGTGACACCTTTGAGTCCAGTCCCCGCTCGGTTTTGTAATCTAAAAGCCTCAATAGGGGCATGGCGTAGATAATTCTCTTGAGATAGAGAAATTACAATTGGTTTCTCTTCAATGAGATCTTCTCGGTCCATTGAAAGAGGCATTGGGTCAATATGTGTTCTTCGAGCATCCCCATGTCGGTCAGTGATATCTTGAAGTTCATCCATTACGATAGTCAATATTTCTGTTCTGCTTGCAAGTATTTCGTTATATCTTTTAACAGCAATTGCCAATTCACCTTGCTCTTTTTCTAATTTACCGACCGACTGTTTTGTCAACCTACCTAGTGGCATTTCGTAGACAGCCTTTGTTTGTATTTCACTCATGCTATATTTTTCGGATAAGCGTAAATGAACTTCCGAATAATCTTCACAATCTCGAATGATATCTGTAATATCTCTGCCGTGCTGGGCAACAATCAACAATCCTTCTAACAGGTGGATTCTCGCTTCTGCCTTGGTCAATTCAAATTGAGTTCTTCTCTCAATGACACCTTCACGATGACGTACCCAGGTGTGTAAGATTATTGACAATGTCAGCTGAACTGGTTGACCATCGATTATTCCCATCATATTGGCTGAATATGATTCTTGTAATCGACTTGACTTGTAGAGTTGGTTGAGAACCGCGTGTGGGTCAGCATTCTGCTTGACCTCAATTACAACACGAATCCCCTCTTTGGATGATTCATCACGAATATCTCGGATACCTTTGACATGCTCACTGCTTACGAGTTTAGCAATCTTCTCAAGCATCTCTGATTTCTTGACTTGATATGGAATCGCATTAACAATAATTCTCTTATCGGCTCCATTTTCTTCTACTACACAGTCACTCCGAACATGGAATTTACCATGGCCAGTTTCATACATGTCCTGAATCCCATCAATCCCGTAGATTGTCGCACCCGTAGGGAAGTCTGGGCCTTGAATCAGTTTCATATATTCAGCCACGCTAATATCTGGGGCCTTCTCTGGATTGCTACTATTCAGCCCAGTTTCTAAAATAACGCCGATATGCATTTTGATAGCGGCAGTCATCTCATTGAGATTGTGTGGTGGGATTTTTGTTGCCATCCCAACTGCAATTCCATCACTCCCATTGAGTAATAAATTTGGCATTCCGGCAGGTAATACAGTTGGTTCACTTTCTGAATCATCAAAATTTGGTTGAAAATCAACCGTATTTTTCTCAATATCTGCTAGAAGACTATTCGCTAATCTGTCAAGGCGACTTTCAGTATATCTCATTGCAGCAGGAGGGTCTCCATCAATACTACCAAAGTTTCCCTGCCCATCAACAAGAGGATATCGTAAACTGAAATCTTGTGCCATTCGTACCATGGTGTCGTAAATTGATGAATCCCCATGAGGATGGAATTTACCCATTACTTCTCCAACTGAGCGAGCTGATTTTGTAAACGTCTTGTCATGGGTGTGGCCGCCTGCGTGCATCCCATACAGAATTCTGCGATGTACTGGTTTTAGTCCGTCACGGACATCTGGTAAAGCACGTCCAATAATTACCGACATAGCGTAATTGATGTAACTCTCTTTCATTTCCTCGCCAATTTGGTGGTCAATGACTCGGCCGATATTGGGTTTGGGTTCTCTAACTTCATCTTCAGACGTCAAGGTTAGTCACCTCCATAGCATACTTTTCGATAAATGCCCTTCTTGCCGGCACATCCTCACCCATCAATATTTCAAACATATTGTCTGCCTCTAAAGCATCATCAACTGAGACTTTGAGGAGAGTTCTCTCTTCTGGATCCATTGTAGTGTCCCACAATTGGTCTGGGTTCATTTCACCAAGACCTTTGTATCTCTGAATGCCAATCTTAGCATTTGGTTTGTCAGCCGTTAATTCTGCGATGTGTTTGTCTCTTTCATCATCACTGTAAGCGTAGCGCGATTCTCTTCCTCTGCTAACCTGATAAAGCGGTGGCTGAGCGATGTAGACATTGCCGTTAGTCACGGCATCTTTCATGTAACGCCAGAAGAATGTCAATATCAAAGTCCTAATGTGGGCACCGTCAATATCAGCGTCAGTCATGATGATTAGGCGACTGTAACGTAATTTTTCAGGATTGAAGTAGCCATCATCCAGTTCTGTTGAATCCGGTGCATCATCTCCTAAATCTTCGTCATCATCATGATTTCTATTGCCAACACCTGCACCAAAGGCTCTAATCATTGTCTGAATTTCATTGTTTTGAAAGACTTTAGCCGGATGTTTCTGCTGCCTTTCAACATTGAGAATTTTACCTCTTAGTGGTAGAATCGCTTGAGTTCTGCGGTCACGCCCTGTCTTTGCAGAACCACCTGCAGAATCGCCTTCAACTATGAATATCTCACACTCGCTAGGGTCTCTAGATTGGCAGTCGGCTAATTTCCCTGGCAAGCCACCACCTTCCAATACTCCTTTGCGACGAGTTAAGTCCCTAGCCTTCCGAGCCGCTTCCCTAGCTTTGCTTGAGAGGATTGCCTTGTCAATAATCATCCGGCCAGTCGTAGGATTCTCTTCCAAAAACTCTCCTAATTTTTCATTTACAATGGATTCAACGATCCCTTGTACTTCACTTGTGACTAACTTGTCCTTTGCTTGTGAAGAAAAAGATGGGTCAGGATGTTTGATGCTGACTACAGCGGTCAAACCTTCTCGGATGTCTTCACCTGAAAGGTTCCCTACTTTTTTGAGTAGTTCTCTTGAATTACCATAGGTATTGATTGTGCGAGTGAGTGATCCACGTAGCCCAGACATATGAGTCCCGCCATCACGATTGCGAATAATGTTGGTATAACATTGAATTTTTTCAGAGTATGCATCTGACCAGAGTAATGCAATATCAGCTTCGACAAGTTTGCCATCACTATCTTCGCGAGCACCGATAAGCCGGATGACTTCTGGGTGAATGCTGACAGCTCTCTCACCCAAATGGCGAACAAATTCTGCAATCCCTCCCTCGTATTTGTGACTAATCTTTTCTTTTCCTGATACCTCATCAGTCAGAGTGATTTCTAATCCACCATTGAGGAATGAGGTTTCACGGAGTCTCTCATCCATTCTATCGTATTCAAATTCAGTGACATTTGAGAAGAATTGCAAGTCTGGCATAAAGTGGATGGTGGTTCCAGTCTTATCGCTATCACCTATTTCTTTGACATCGTACTGAGGGATTCCTTCTCGGAATTCTTGTTGCCAAATTTTCCCATCACGATGGATAGTCATCAGCAACCATTCAGAAACTGCATTTACAGCAGAAACACCAACTCCGTGCAAACCACCTGATACTTTGTAGGCTTCATTGTCAAACTTACCACCAGCATGCAAACTGGTCATCACGACTTCAGCAGTGCTAATTCCTTTGTCGGGGTGGATCCCTACAGGGATACCTCTTCCATAATCTCTCACAGATACTGACCCATCCGCTTTGATTACTACATCAATAAGATCGTTGTAACCAGCCAAGTGCTCGTCAACTGCGTTGTCAACAACTTCCCAGATACAGCGGTGTAATGCTTCACCATTATCGGTTTCTCCGAGATACATCCCTGGAACTTGCCGGACAGCTTCAAGCCCCTCTAGGACCTGAATTGTACCTTCATCATATTTGTCTTCCATTGAAATCACATCTCGCCTCTCAGGGGGTATCTTAGATACCCCCTGTGTATTTTAAAGCCGCCGCTATTCGGTTCATAAACCCTACCTTCGAAATATGCTAAATCTGGCGATTCATAAACCCCCGAATTTACCCATTTTCTAACCATTTGCTCCACTAAAAATGGGTCCGCAGGTCAGGGTTCAAAATATTTCTCAGACAGTATGGTTAAACAGAGGGCTTTAGTGGCGGCCACGATGGCCCTTCCGCTCGTATGTATTGTGCTCGGTGGAAACACAGTACAAGAGGTGTTGAAGCAGGCAGAGCAAGCAACTGCAGAAGGAGGTGAACTGATTGAAGTGCGCTTTGATAAATTGTATGTTCAACCAGTCAATGTTACCGTTCAAAATATCGATGGGGTTGACGAAACTTCAACAGAATATGTTGCTAGAGAAATTAGCGACGTTAATATTGATGAGGCGATTAAACAGTTAAAAAAGGGAATTGATAAACCAGTCCTTTTCACTTGCCGATCAAAGACAGAAGGAGGGGAGTTTCCTGATAACGAAGAAGCCAGAATTGGAGTATTAGAACAAGCAATTATTAGCGGCGTTTCTTGGATTGATATTGAAATTGGGATGGAGCCTAAAGCACGCGCATCCCTATTAGAAGCAGCCAAAGCTTCCGGGGCAACTGTGGTTGCATCTTACCACGACATGGAGTCAACTCCTTCATCAGATGAAATAGTTGAGAAACTTGAGGCAAATAGTGATGCAGGGGATATCATCAAGCTTTGCTATCATACTAGGCATCATGACGATGCTCTTAGTATCTTTGAGGCTGGTTGGAAATTGCGAAATTCTAGTACTTCGTATTCGCTAATGGGACAAGGAATTGGCGGCGATTGGCCTCGGATTCATGCTCCACTTCTTGAACAAAATATGGTATTCGCGACTCTAGAGCGGGGTTTTTCACTCGCGGATAAAGGTTTGGTTAATGTACGTGATCTCATGATTGCTTGGGGAATGCTCGGGCATTCTGATGAATAATCACATATCTTTCCAATCTGATGATTATCAATAAATCAGGTTACTTCAATTTATTGGAGGTGGTGGTTTGGTCGCCTCAGTTTCTAACATCGGCATCAAGTCAACACCTTGATCCCCTTCACTACCAGAGCCAACACCCGCTCGTTGATATCTAGAATGCAATATGATTGGAGCAGCAATCAGCATCACGAATAATCCACCACAAACCAGGGCGACAGTGAAATTTGGCAGCGTAAGTCTATCTTCAGTCATGATAGTGATATCCACAGAAAAATTACGATGTGGAGCAGGTGTATCACTATCTCGCATATTGTCCCAGCCATCTACAATTAGGTACATCCACTGGGTTTCTACTTCTGCAAACCCAAAGAACCCACCAGAAACTTCGTCACTGTCTAGGCTAACTGCAAAATCAGTTGCCTTTTCACCCTCATAAGCATGAACATCTCTGTAAGGCATCCAAGCGGATATGTCTCTCCACTCTGGTGGTATCATGTTGAGCATGTCGCGCCCCTCCCATACTCTCATTTCGTAATCATTACGATAAAAATCCCAGTCATATTTCTTGATGAGGTAGAAATCAACCATTGGAGCCTCAAGGTAATTACTAGAATTTTCAGAATGGGTTACAACACAGAATGTGTAACGATAACCAGGAGTTAGGTTGAGACGTAACCCAGATGCAGTATCGTTTTTCACCTCAAAAGAAGCGTGGAAATCTGTTCGCAGTGCATCCAATTCACTATTGTTGTAAATATTATCACCAAAACTACCACCCCACATTAAGTCTTCTTGAAATCCTCCATCATCATCATTTTCATTAAAGATTATATTATCTGAAGCCCCAGTTAGATTGAAACTACTGACTTCTTTATGCCATTTCGCTGCTTGTTGTGAATCGTAAGTACAGTTTGAGGCTGCTTCCACTCCAGTAATAGAAAATGCACTTGGTAATGATAGTAAAATTGGCGCGATAATCAGCAAAAATAACATCAGAGATAGGTTTTTTCTCGCTAAATCAGGTCGCCTTACACACATCGCATTGGTCACCTTCGCCTTCGCGAAGTCACAGGACGCACATAACCCGATTCCTTGCTACGCCGATCTCGGCTTGTCAGATGTTTAGGTTTGGGCGGCGGCGCGTGGTGGTCCATACCTAGGACTCCTCCTTCTGTTTCAACAGTAGATACATCGTATGCTTCTTGCCTGTCTCCTGCATCTTCTTCAATCTCTGTTGGTTGGCGCATCACTAACCATCCTAGAAGAAGTAGGACAACAAGCAGTGCACCTAACATCAAACCACTACTCTCAGCTTTTGGAAGTAATGAGTCGAGGCTGAAATCAGCGAGTGAATCATCTTGCTCAGATGGGTCTCTAATCCGGAGTGGGTACCCCTTTTCAGTACAGACACCAATGCCGTTGCAGACCTTGAGTGCCACGAATATTTCACCAGGTTCTGACCAATTTACAACCATGATTCCAAGACTATTTTGTTCAACCCAGTCGTTGGTGTTGTCACCATCAGCATCAACATCAAAACGGTCATCAATATCCCAACTGTACTGTAATGCCAAATCACCTACAATTGATTCGCTGATATCGTGGTCATCATCCAAAATACCATTACCATCACTGTCAAAGTACACATCATCATCATACCAAGCACTGAATCCTAGTGAGCCATCATGGTCAGTTGCTAAACCTGAAAGTTCGTTATAACCGGTATAAATTGCTACATCAAATAGAGATGTTGTCATTATTTCGGGGGCACTGGCAACATACACTTTTCTGGTAGTCTGGTTAACATCTCCTGTACCAAAACCATCTCTTAGCGTGAGCGTTATTGTGTATACTCCTGGAGTTGTGTAAGCATGCCAAACATTTGGGATATTGACTAATGGAGAGCCATCACCAAAGTCCCATGTGTACTCAATTAGGCCGTTCCAGTTAGGGTGACTTTCATCAATAGGGATATCCATCCCCTCGAATTGTGAATCTCCATCCCTACTACCGCTTGAATTGAAACGTAGCCAGATTCCTGGAGCTACAAAGATATCACCAGAATCAGTGAATGTATGTCTCCAATTGAACTGGCTGTCATCTTCACTAGGTGCATCAATCGGGCCTCCGGTGGCGGGGTCTCTTGCTTCGTATATGCTAACTTGTGGAATAGGGAGTGGGTTTTCAATTTCAATAATGTAAGCCTTTGGAAGTGAGGACAAACCTAACTCATCTATTACAACTAATTCAACAACATGAGTTCCAGGAGTTGAGAATAAATGGACGATTGAGGTCTGATTTGTAATGGTCGTATTGTCTTCGGATATAGTCCAGATTGTTGTCATATTCCCATTTTGCCCATCTGGGTCCCACGAATGGCTGACAAACATGTATGGTGTAATGGTGTCACCACCATCTGGCCTGTCAAACAGTGCTACTGGTCGCTGATTATTGACCGTGACTTGGAGAATTGCTATGGTACTGTTTCCAGAGTTATCTGTAGCGATGATTGTGACATTCTTTAGCCCAGGGGTTAACCATGCTGGGGTTGGATTTTGGTCAGTTGAACCAGTTTGATCAAAGGCACTCAACTTAGTAACGGTCCCACCCTCAAGATTGACGGGGTCAGGGAAAAACCACTGCCAAGATACAATGCTACCATCATCATCGGTAAACATAGTTGGTAGAGGGAATGGTGTAAGAGTGTCAACTTCAATTGGTAAATCATAAATTAACCGTGGTATTCGATTCAGGATGAGAATAGTTAATGTTTGATTTACTGTAAACGTACCATCACTAACAGTCAAATTAAGAGTGTAATTAGTACCGTTGGCCGAGCCATTGGACCAATCATGAGATGCTTCTGTATAGCCAATACCGCCTTCGTTAGTGCCATCACCCCAATCCCATTGGAAGTCAAGATATTCATCTGGGACGTTATCATCAGTCATGTAGGCTTCAAACAATACCCGTTGGGTTGTGAGTAGTGTCATACCGCCTAGAATTTCTTGTCCAGCAACCGAAATCTTGACCATTGGAATAATTGTATCAGTGATATTCATTGACCAATTTTGTTGAGTACTTTGTTTTCCGCCAATGTCAGTTACTTGTAGTGATGCGTTGAAATCACCAGTCTGGGTGTATGCTCGCGAAGGAGTGCGGAGCCAAGATTGGACACCATCTCCAAAGTCCCAAAGATATCCTGTTGGGGATGAATTATGGTTGTAGGTTTGGTTATTTGCTGATAATCCCCAGATGTCATAACCCGCTCCATTAAATTGAATTGGCAACCATGTTTGAGAGGTGTTTGATGACAAACTGCCTGTAGCTACGGGTGCCATGTTAGCAACTGTTGTTGGTAGGGTGAGAACGGCACCATTGGGTATTGGGTTTCCAATCTGGTCGTACAGTCTTGCATATAATTGCCAGTCACCGTCCGAAGGTGGGGTGAACCAAACTGAACGGTTTGAAACCGCACCCCCCCCAACTCCTACTGGGATTGTGATTGTGTCGTGAAGTGTATTGTTGTTGAATGCTTCAATTCTGATGTCAAGGTTTTCCCAAAAAGCGGTTGAGTTAATCTCAAGATTCCATTCTAAAGTGTCGCTTACGGTGTCTCCATCACGGTCATGTAGTCTCAAGAAATCTTGTCTAATTGTTGCTGGTTGTGATATCAATGCTGCATAAACATCAACTGTTGCTATTGGATATTGAGTGCTTCCACCACCTGGCCAACCGCAGTTTGCCATGGCGTAATCACAATCGTCTACTAGACTTTCATACCAAGTGAGTACGTAGACATCATCTGATACATTGCCAAATCCTGAAACCAAACCAGTAGCCATCCCGCCATTGAATTCAAGTGGTACTGAAGTCCAAGTGCCTGTGGCGATTTCTCGATAAACAAGACGCCCCGCAAATCCAATTTCAGAAGCTTGTACCATAACATTCAGTGGTGAGCCAGTTCCCCCTGTGAACTTGTACGCCCTAACTCCCCATCCTTCCAATGGGTCGCCCTGACTAGACCAAACACTACCCCAATTGCTATTTGAATCAGTAATCTGTAACTTACAGAATTGTGAATTCCCGCAATTTTGGTACATGTCAATATTATCTAATCCGAATGGGTTTTGCGAGTCATCTAGCAGAGTCGCTACGGTGAAATTAGCGAAAATTGAAGATATTGTATTTCCTATATTACCGGGTGAGCCAGGAACCGGATTGTTTGCGAGATTGACAATACCAGCACCACCTGTTGCAGTATCTGCAACTAAACTCTGGATAGCTGCTCCGCCGCCCAGTTTTGAGGCGAGGTAGAGCATGAACAAGAATCCAGCACCATAGTCTCCAGTTGACTGATTCCACCATCGGACGGAGGTGTAGGAGTTTTGCGCCCATTCATTGGCGTGTCCGATAATTGTACTGGTAGCGCCAAAACAAAGGAATGCGGCCATGTCAGCACTTCCTTCGTCAATCCATGCATACTCAAATGGGTCTCGGGAATTGTGAAGCAAATGTTCAAATTCGTGAGCAAGAATAGTCTCTGCCCAACTGAGATCGTTGACATCAACGTAGACTGCTTCTCTTTGTGATGCAAGGCTTGGAGCGAAGTAGCCACCAATATTCCAAGGGCCATCAATATTGTAAATGATAACTTGAATTTGGCAATTATTGTCAACATCAGGTTCTGAACCAAAGTACTGGGTAACAGTTGGATGGATAGTACTAGTCCAAGTTGAAGCATAATTGTTCAAGACAGAACTTGAAACTGTTTGTCCTGATTCAACCAAGAAGGCTGCAGTGGGTGTGGTTTTTTCAACCGTTACTGAAATCTGTCCACCACTTGTCGGTACAGTCAATACTTGACCTTGACTCATTGGCACACATGCTTTAGAGGTTGATTTTCCATTATTACCTTGTGCAAATGGCAATAATAAGTTTGGATAACCTGCATCTGACCATGCCATTTTATGCAAACGAGTTGCAGAATAGAGGCTTTGGTTACCTTCGACCATAATGTATGGTTTACCATGTATAGATACATCAAAATCTTCGATATCACCAATTATTTCGCCAACTTCGTAGTTGTTTTCAGCCTCTGCTGCAGCTGTTGGGGCCATTGCTGGACCCAAAGTTGCGGCTATCATGAGAATCGTCAGAAACAGAGATGTTCGAATTTGCATTACAAGACCACCATGAGCGAGGCTACGCTACTATTCAGACGCTTGTCTATGGACCTATTTAATAGCGCATGGAGCATGGTTCATACGGACTAGAGGAGGTAGTTTTGTTATGGCCAATCGTTTTGGACTAAATTGGGCTATTTTCTCAGTGATAATTGTGGCTATTTTATCTCCAATATTAACCTCATCTGAGCCCACAAATTCAGCAACAATAACTCAATATGAAATTGAGATTTTAAACACCGAAATACATGATGACGAGGCCTTCACTCAAGGCTTTCTTTTCCACCAAGGAAAACTCTATGAGAGCACAGGATTGTATGACCAATCAACTCTAAGAGAAGTTAATTTACAAGGAGATATTCTACGCTCAGTGAACCTGAGTAGCGAGGAGTTCGGTGAGGGTTTAGCAATGCACAATAATACTCTAATTCAACTTACTTGGAAGAGTGGTGTAGCCCATATATGGGACATTGAGACGTTGTCACTAGTTGGGAATTTATCCTATGAAGACGAGGGGTGGGGGATTTGTTCTGATGGGGGTAATTTAGTGATGAGCAATGGAACAAGCGACTTGACCATACGCAACCCTGAGGATTTTTCAGTAATTGAAACTGTTCCCGTCACTTTCAATGGTTCACCTCTAACTGGGTTAAATGAATTAGAATGCGTTGGGGATTTAGTTTATGCAAATGTTTGGCATTGGGAATCAATTTTCATAATCAATATGACATCAGGCAATGTTGTTGGTACAATAGATGCAAGTTCACTATTCCCTGAACCACCAGATGGTGGGGTTCTCAATGGCGTCGCATATGATTCGGAAAATGACACATTTTGGCTAACCGGTAAAAATTGGCCTATTATGCATCAAGTGATTTTCCAGCCAATTGCTGATAATAACAATGATAATGTCACCGATAATAATGGGGCAAATGAAGGCTTAGATGGTAAAACGCTTGAATTTAAATTGCCTTCAACTGCTGAAGAATTCATATTAATTTTCATTTCTGTCTTTTTTGCTCTGATGACTTATATCCTGTGGGGAAACGGCTTTTTTTCACTAACTAAGAGCCGAGGGGTTGACAATCCCCCTGCGGCCACGATGTATCACGGTGAACAAGAATGAGCGATGATGAGGAGCGAGAGGAGCGCCTCAAATCCCTACGCACTAGGGTTCGCGATGAACTTGTAGAGGGTGGCGTCTTAGAAGTTGATGATGAAGTTGAATTGGACTTTGACGCAGATGAAGATGTCACAACTCTTTCTGATCGCATAGCAAGGCGCCGCCGTAGAATGAAAAGAGCAAGGGCTGCTCGTCGCAAAGAAGCACTTTTTGATGTAAGAGAAGGCGGGGACCCAGCAGTCGTAAGATTACCAGCAGCCTTGAGAAATCGTGCTGATGAAAGCTGGGTGATGAATCTTGCAGTATTATTAATCATTGTTGGCAGTGTTATTGGTGCAGCAAGCGGTGCGTTACTAATTAGCGCAGACCCTAGAGATTTGGTATCAAGTTCAATGTTTTCTCGTACCGATGACGCAGAGGTCCATGGCTTAGTATTGAGTGAACTAGACAGTGTAAACAACACGGGTGGCGACGCTATTGAGGGCGTTGACATTGAGTTGATACGACTTTCAGATGATAATTCAGAAGGACGTACTGAGACTAATTCAGAGGGCCGCTTCACTATTTCAGGGGTGGCTAGAGAAGCGATGTTACTCAGGGTAACGATGGATGGATATGTTACTATTGAGCGCACCCTCTCGCCAGGGGAAATCCCAGATTTAACACTCACATTGGTTGAGGGTGAAGGTGTAGACTCAGCAGATTTACGTGAACCGAGCAATCTTGCCTCAGCAGTGCAATTATCAACTACAATAGCAGTGTTCACACTGATTTCAGCAGCAATAGGAATAGTTGGTGGATTTGAGGCACGTCGTGGCCTTAGGTATCGCAGAACCCAGTGGATATGTGGTTTCGGCCTCTTTAGCCGCGGTGGAATCTTCTTTGGACCATTACTCATCTTACTGGGAATGGCATTACTCATGTTAACCAAGAGTCAGTTTGCTGACCAAGAATAACGATAAATTTCGATGTTATTTCCTTGTCAGATGTTTCAAAGAACGCTCCTTTCTCACGCAAGTTTATTCATCACGGCGACTGTCATGGGGTGTAGGCGTTGCCATGTATCTCATCACCATTGAAGGAGGCGATGGCAGTGGCAAGGGAATTGCCACAAAAATGCTTGAAGAGATTTTGTTAGATGAGTTCACATTCTCTGGCATTTGGGTAACTGGTGAGCCTCGCCGAGACCACCCTTTAGGAAAACTCGCGGTGGATTCCGTACGTACTGGTGAAGCAGGACCTGTAAAGGAGGCTAGTTTGTTTGCTGCTGACCGACTCGACCACTCTCACGCCTGGATTCTCCCTAGACTCAATCAGGGTAAGGCAGTCATTTCAGAACGAAATGTACATTCTTCTCTGGTCTATCAAGGAATTGTTGGAAAAATCGGCCTTTCTGAAGTGGCTCGGCTAAACAGTGCTGCATGTATTCCAGACCTTTGTTTGTGGGTGGATTGTGACCCAATCGTAGCACTTCGAAGAATCACTCATGGCACTCTAAGAGAAGCGGTGTTAGATAAACAGGAATATTTTGAAACCAATGAATTACAACAGAAAATTAGGGTAGGATATGCAACACTTCTTGGTGGTGAAGTCCCAATGCCAAAACCCTTCCACAAAGGAGTTGTAGTTGGGCCAATACTCAATGACGGAACCAAAGCAGACCTACGACTCAAGATACAGAAAGAGGTTCGAAAATTCTTACACCGGCACCCCATTCCTCTCAACATTGACGCTGAAGATGTTGAACAAGTAATGCTAGAAAAAGCCCTCAAAGGGGAGCGTGGACAAACAACTCTCAAAGTGCTTGACACATCGCCTAAACGTAGCAGTAAGAACTGGCTTCATGGAGAAAAACCCTGGCAAGTTATGAAACATGCCAATTCACTATACCAAGAAGCATATCACGCAATCCCTGATGTTCAAGCTAAGAATATACCCAAGACTCCAATTAGTCACACGGTTATTTCTGTAATAGGCACACTTTCACTACTTCCGGGTGCTGAGGTAACTAGTCTCAGAAAATGGTTCGGTCCTGTCAGGGTGGTCAGTTCTCGACATACACATCGGATGCTGAAGTTTTTCCATGAACAATCTGGCTGGGTTCGAACTCATAAACCACTCAAAGGCAAAGATGCCGCTCGCTCGGAACTACGGGCAGAATGGCAAGCATTCGGTAGGTTAGGGTTGGTTATTTGGCCACTGAAGGAAGAGTTTGCAAAATGGCTTGATGATAATCCAGAAGGTCAATGGCGCAATTCCTTGTCAGCAATTGTTGGAAAGAAACCCTCTGCTGAAATGATTCAGGCAATGGAGAAGTGTGTTGGAAGATTAGCAGTTCTTGGTTCAGGTATGATGGATGTTGCGCCCCCCTCAAATGTTGAGGAGTTCAGGAAATGGTGGCGCCAAGGCCCATCTTGAAACTGGTTTCACTCTTCACTATCTCCGGCAGTTGTATCCGTCTCGGTTTGAGTAGCAATTTCTGATATCTTGTCATCCGTTGGTTCAACCGAAGGTACTAGACGTGCATTGGCTGGTAAGATGACTCTTCCAGCGTCAAATTCGAACGGTTTTGGATTAGCAGCAAAAACTCCGGCGAATAATAATCCTACTCCAACCCCCATCGGGAATCCGGTAATTAACCTCTTGAGATTTGTCGACTCATAGTCGCTAACTGCTTGAATCCCTCCGTCAAGTGCTGTAGGGAGTAATAGCAATGCAATACCACCAAAGGCAAGTAAAAATCGTCGGTCATTAAAGTAAAACGGTTCTACCTTTTCATCAGGTAAAACTGAGATGATTGAATCTCTAATGGTCCAACGGTTGAGGCCACGTTTGCGGAAAATCAATCCACCAACGAAAATCCCAGCAAAAATCCCAATGTCCCGTGTACATACGGGCATTTGATTTTCATTAATTACCCATGACCTCTCGTGTTTCTGGTGGCAATTTAGGTCACCAAATCCATACACAAAAGCACTGAAAATATCTAACTCACTCCATGCAAATTTACCACCATGTTGTGCTTGGTCATGACCCATACTTGCATTTTCAGAGCGAGGTTCGTTACCCCAATCTCCCCAAGAGGCATCTTTCCAAACATAATCAAGTGTGTTTGCCCTACCTGATAGTTCAGGGACACTCCCTGTTGGAAGAAGTGCCGGGACGAGGAAACAGGCGATCAGATATCCAAGTGAGAGACCTATCACCCAATTAGAAATATTAATTTCACGACGGCGGTCATGAAGTCCGTTTTCGCTCACCATTGAAGATTGGTGAGGGAACATGCTTCATCAGTCTTTTTACGCCGCAACTAATAACACAGGGAAGCGCCCAAGTCATTTACATGGTAGAGGTGACGTTTCGCGACCTTTTCTATATCAGCATCGTGATGGGAATCATGGCTGGTACTATGGCGACCATGTTAGGATACTTCAGCGATGGAATGGAAGGTGACCCCATGGCTAGCTTGAAATTCGGTGCATATTTTGGGTCTGGTGTAACCTCCTTGACACTTATCTATGGGGGTTGGCGTTTAATCGAATTGAAGCGTGGTAAAGGGAACAAGGTTCAAGTGGATAAGGTAGCCCAATTAAGGGAATTATTAACCCCTATGGAAGCCTATGCTGCTGGGCTACCTTGGTCATCAGAAAAGGCGTGGAGAATCTTAACCCACATTCGTCAAGAAAGAGGGACTCTAACTCTTGATCTCCACGAGATGGATTTACCAGGGGCTCGTAGAATACTAGATTTGATTATTGAAAACCGCCCTATGGTTGGTAGAATTAGAATTATCACTGGGCGGGGAAAAAATAGCCCAGACCGCCCAGTACTGCGGCCGATGGTCAATGAAAGGTTAACCCCCATAGCGCGGGCTCTTGATTGGCAGATTCTTGCCAAAGCTGGTTCGATAACGCTTCGTCCATTAGGAAAACGCCCGACAGTGAAAGTTTGGCTAGTGAGATTCCTATTTTTGGTAGGTCCATTTTCTATTGCGCTTGCACTCTCGTTTGAAGAGTTGGCAGGCTCTGGTGCCCGCGAGCAAGGGAGAATTTTTGGCACCGCAGCTGGTCTGGTTTTAACAGGACTACTAGCATCATATCGCAACCGAGTCTGATGCATTCAATCCTGATATTTTCTTGTGCGAATCAAGGCCGTAATTACTAGCATAACAACTAACAGCAATCCGAGTTGGACAACAGGATTTCCTAATAAATTACCAATACTTGCTGTGTCAGTTGATTCATTATTGGATTCATTCGGGTTATTTCCGTCATCTGGTCTTTCTTCATCAGGAAGTGGAGATGCAGCATCTTCTTCAGCAATAATAAAGTCAACACTGGATGTATTGGTATTCCCAGAAGCATCGGAGGCGGTGATGGTCAATGTGTAGGTTTGGAGTGCTACTAGTTCGGGGTTCGGCACAATCGTCATTTCGTGATTCTTGCGCAAGGCAACATTGTCGCCTACAAATGTCTGGCCTTCAACCTCAATTGATTCCGTAGCATCCTCGCTAGTGTACCAAGTGACCTTTAGCGAGCCGCCCTCAATGATTTCTACCATCAAATTGAGTATCTCTGGAGGTATTGAGTCAACTTCAGCACTAGTGTTGAAAGAAAGGATAGCAGGGGTAACACCATCTATCACGATTGAGCAATTGTATGAGGTATCAAATTCCAATCCTGTCAGTTCAATCGTGTGGGTAAGTCCTTCTCCTTGTTCAGGGAATGTTAGGTTTGCACATGTCACATTAGCTCCTTGCTGACGCGTAGTAGACCATTCCAAAATTGCACTAGTTGTAGTGGTACTCACTACTTTTGCACCATACACTTGCTGGGCCACTTCAGGAATTTCTATGCCGGTTAAAACTGCATATTCTTGCTCCTCTACCTTGTATGCTCCAAGCATTGCCGCTTGGTCAGGTGAGTTTGTATCGTCGGAGTCAAAAACGATATCGAGAACATTTGGGTCGTAATCAATTCCATCTATTTCGCTAGGGTCATCTCCCCCGCCGAGTCTCCAAGTCTTTGCATTTGCATCAACATCTCGCCATTTGCCTGGGCCAAATCCATCTTGGGAACCAGCAACAATTACGAATCTGTAGTCAGGGATGTCCGAGCCTATCACTGATTTTGAAACGGTAATTGTGACTTTGTTTGAATCGCTGTTTCCACTTACTTCAATTCCTTTAGCAGATGTTTCTCCAGTCTGGGCATTCACGGACTTAACCGCTCCAGGTTCACCGGTAGCTGAAATCGCAACTTCCCAAGCCCAATCTGAGTGGATGACTGCATTAGCTCCTTGAAGCATATCGGTTTCACCCCACATCGTATCTCCTTGGTCTACATAGATTTGCACAATTTGGTGACTGAAACCGTTTGAGAGACTCCAAAAGTCTGTGATTTCTCCAAAAGTCAATTCAAAACGTGCATTCCAAGCACTTTGACTCACTTTCAGATGAGTTACATCAAACAGACCAGAACCCGGTGCAAAATCACTAGCAAGTGGATAGGTGTAGTCTCCATCTCCTGTTTCATCTCCCACATTATCATCAATATCTAGGAGAGTTACCCATTGTTCCAAGTCAGGTAGAACCATTTCGGCTGGTGCAGGTGGTGCCATCTCTGAATCAATTCCATCTCCGTATGAGAGAGATTTCACTTCTGATGTCACAACCTTTACGCGAGTTGAATATCTCGGCGCGAGTCCTAATTCAGACCATGGTATTCGAAATTCATATACCTCTTCAGCGGCGGTATCCCCTAGGTTTGAAGTGCCCGAAAGTGACCACTGTTCATTATCACCAATCTTTCCTTGAGCATCAAATAAGTTCCATTTTCCTTTCCCATCTGCTCGCAACTGGTTGAAGTCAAATGAAATCATTTTCTTTGCTGGGAATCCCAAAATCTCATTGCCATAATAAGTTCTAAAATTAGTTTCAACTTCGTTGAAATTGATTGCATTTGGTTGCATAAAGTAAATTGACAAATCTGGAGCCCAGTCCATGTCGACAACTTCAAAGAAGTCTGGAGTAGATTCCATATCAACCCTCACATAAACATTAGATGTATCATACCCAAGATAGAATGAGGCAATATCTAGGGTGCCGCCATCAACACTAGATGCATCGTATTTAGCCGCACCATCCCATTCACCTGGAAGTGCAATTCCGTCTATCATCGGCTCAATTACCCCAGTATTTGGTAGGGCGGGTACTGCAGGGTTAGTCCACAAGTCTTGCAAGTATGGGGGTAACTCAAGCCCAATTGCTCGGTAAATATTGGAAAGATGTACTTTGAAAAGTGTGTCCCATAATTCATCATATCCACTGTCTTGGTCCAATCCGTACCACCAAAACCAGTCACTTCCCTCCGCGATGTAGAGTGATTCCCAAGCCGCATTGAGCCCGGAATGAGTTGGGTTAGTTTCCTCAAATGCAACCAGTGCTTGGCGTGCTTCTACCAGGCGTTGCCATCCGAGGCTCTCTTCTGCTTCCCCTGCCCAAGTGGAAAGAGTTCCATCTATCCATGAACCAGTACCTATTGTTTCAATTCGGGGGAGTGTGAGATTCTTTTCTAGGAATTCACTTGGTGTTGTAGTTACTATTGATGGATGGCTGGCAAGCCTCCCATACCATTCGTCCATGAATGGTCGTCCACCATCTTGGTGTTGAAATTCTGACATGAACATCCAGTTTTCACCATCCAGTGCAACGGTTAGAAGGTGCTCACTAGGGTCTTTTCCTTCTGCAAGTAGTTGGGCACGGACATTATCTATGTAGGCGATGAAATCTGAAACTGCGGCAGCTGGAGTCATAGATCCATATTGAAAGGCGATGCGGTCTGAAATAACGCGGTCACGAAATATGACAGCAACTTCACCCCCGCCTCCGCTTCCGGTTGAGGTGCCATCATCTCCTAATCCGGTTGCAATCCATGGGATTGCTAAATTAGATGCGATGTTGGTATCAATGGTGGCACCACCAGCAATAGTTGACTCAGCCAAATTTACTTCATCAGTCACCATCCATTGAATTCCTACATCCGAAACCGGTTGAACCATTGCTGGAGATACCGCTTGTTCTGATGGCCACATTCCTGATGGGCGGAATCCCAATTCCTGCTCAAATAAATCCATGCCATTATCAAGTTGGCTAGCGACATCATCAGTCCAGGAATCTTTGTTGACCCGGATACCATCTTCAAAAGTCCATCCATCCATCATTAGAAGTGGCATTATTGGATGGTAGTAAGGTGTAGTAGTCAATTCAACTTGACCGCTTTGTGCTAAAGCAGAATACATCGGCAACACATTAGCCAAATGGGCTTGTTGGGTTGCTAAAACAAATGACAAATCAGCTGGTGTATAGTCGCCATTCTGCTCATATAGTAATTTTAGAGTCTGATTGTAATGAGCCGGTCGTCCGCTTGCAGTGGAATCCTCAATCGATTGATATTCGCCTAACACGTAGTCAGGCGAGAACTGGAATAAATACCAAAGAACCTGTAAATCAAGAAAATCTTGAGGTGATAACAGTGTATCATCCATGATAGTTGCTGGTTTCAGATTATGCAGAGTCATCCCATAAATCTCAGAATAGCGAGAAGCGGCTGGATACAGCCATCCTAACTCAGAATCTTCTGCTGACACATTGTAAATCCATCCGGAATTCCAAAATGATTGAAATTGCATGGTGTGTAATTCTAGTGAGGTGGCATTTGGATAGTCAGTCACCGTCCCATTCACATCAACTGGCCAGTATCTCCGAGCGAAGTCAGTATGAACATCAGCAGTCCCGTCTCGGTGGTATTCAACGAGTTGTTCAACAAAGGATGGTACTAAATTATAGGTCACTTTTGTGCCGGGGTGTTGGGCCAAAATACCGGGGGAATCGACGTATTCGGTCATGCCATGAACCCTTACCCAGGGCATCTCAATCATACCAGTTAACTTGTTTTTGTAGTACGGTTGATGCTGGTGGAAAACGATTGCTAAGTTCAGAGCATCGTCCATTTTTTCCACGGTTCCAGAAAAATCAACAACTGGAGTGTATCCAGGTGTTTGGTCAACTGTGCGGTCTGCAATTACATATGCGTACGTGAAGGTTTCTGCACCATCATTGCTAGCGGGATTTTCAGATGGGAATGAAGTCCAGACATTGCCTTCATCCTGCCACTGCGACCAGACAATAACTGCTAGACTGGTGGGGGACCCAATGTTATTCCAAGGTATGGAAATCTCTGTATTTGTATTACCTGACCAGCCAACAAATGCGGTAACGTCAGTTTGGTCGGCTGCAACCCATGCTGAGCCATTGTAGGTTTGTAAAGAGAAATATGATGAATCCTCAATCACGAAAGCAAAGTCTGCTGCAAACGGTAAGGTCTGTGAAAGAGACCACTCTTTTGACAGAGGGCTTCCACCTTCAGTAGTATTCAGATAAATGAATAGGTCAGCCCCTTCATTTACACTTGCCCAATCAGTTTCTTGCCATGCAAAGAACAGATGAGTATCATTCCATGTCATTCTGAAAGGTACCGACGAATTTGAATCAATATCTACTAGCGTGTCTGAGTCCCATTCTGAGAGGTCACCATCAATGGTAATGTCGTCAGGTGTAGCAGCGCTGCTGATAATGCCAAGCAGTGGAGTCATCACCAACAGAAGTGAAATGAGTGCTGAATGACGCTTCATCAGAATTGGCAGTTGACGGCACATCAAAACATTATGGTCGCAACGGCCGTAGGCCGTTCATGCGACGAGCAGGTATTCTATGTCATCTTACCTCGCTTCCTTCGCGAACTTTAGGGGGAGATGCACATCAATTCTGTAGATTGCTTGGCGACCTTGGTTGCACCGTATGGCAGATGTTGCCACTCACACCTCCCGATGAACATGGGTCACCATACGCATCGCATTCGGCATTTGCCGTTTGGGTTGGATTTCGTGACCAAGAAATGCATTATCGCTTGGATTACGAGTATGTAGAGAAGTGGGTTGAGAAAAACCGCCACTGGCTGGAGGACTATGCACTGTTTGAGGTTTTGAAACACCAGTTAGATGGCTTGCCATGGACTCAGTGGCCAGCCCCTCTTAGGGACAGAGAACCAGAGGCTATTGAGGAAATTATTGATGAGTTGTCTGGTTCAATGAGTAGATGGATGGAAGAGCAATTCATTATCAATGTTGATTGGGGTCAACTACGCAACACAGCTGATGAATGTGGGGTCAGCCTGTTCGGAGATTTGCCTTTCTTTGTAGCCCATGATTCAGCGGATGTCTGGGCAAACCAACATTTGTTCAAACTTGAGGCTAGTGGGGCACCCTCGGTGGTCGCAGGAGTCCCACCTGACTACTTCTCACCTGATGGGCAAAAGTGGGGTACAGTGCTGTATGATTGGGATGCACACCGCGAAGAAGATTTCGCTTGGTGGAAAGCACGCACAGCGCGTATATTCGAGATGTTCGACCTAGTTAGAATAGACCATTTTCGTGCCTTAGATTCAGCATGGGAGATTCCGGCTCATCACCCAACTGCCAAGAATGGCCAGTGGGTTCAAGGGCCGCAAACAGAACTTCTTGAGGCTATTCTTGAGGTTGCACCAGCGGAGAAAATTGTCGCCGAAGATTTGGGAATCATTCCACAATCAGTTGTCGAATTGAGAAAGGAAAATGGGATATCCGGTATGGCAGTCTTGCACTTCGCCAATGATGACGTTGACAATCCTCACAATCCTGAGAACCATACGGAGGACATGGTAGTCTATACTGGGACTCACGACAATGATACCACAGTTGGCTGGGGGGGAAAACCTGTTCGGGATTTGATTCAGGAGGCCTTGAATTCACCCGCAACTCTTGCTATTATTCCTCTTCAAGATGTTATGGGGTTGGGTAGCGAAGCTAGAATGAATACGCCAGGCACTAAATCAGGAAATTGGTCTTGGCAATTTCAATGGCCGGAAATAGATGCAGAAACGGTCATTCGGTTTTCCGAAATGGTATCGCAATCAAAGCGGAATCATAATCAGTTCAATAGTTGAATTATTTGAGATTGTAAGGAGATATGATATGACTGATTTCAATCGGGTGTACCCATGGTAGTCGCATACTTCTCGGCAGAGATTGGGCTATGGTCTGACCTTCACACCTATTCTGGTGGGCTTGGCGTGCTCGCAGGTGACCATGTAAAGTCAGCTGCTGATGGGGAAGTAGACCTAGTCGCTGTAACTCTACTTTATCGCGAGGGATACGGTAGACAACACCTCGATGCTGAGGGGAATCAGTCTGAAACTTACCCCGAAATTGACCCTTCAGAACACCTCACAGATACAGGTATTGAATTGGCTTTGCCATTAGATGGCACCACTCTAAATGCTCGCGTCTGGGTTACTCATGTAACTGGAATTAGTGGTCATGTGGTTCCTGTATATTTTATTGACACTAGGCATGACTTGAACAAACCTGAGCATGCCGCCTTAGGAAATCGACTTTATGGAGGTGATGATTCTACAAGACTACGGCAAGAATATCTGCTTGGTGTTGGGGGTATTAGAGTCCTAAAGGCCATTGGAGAGTGGCCGTTGAAAGGATTACATCTCAACGAAGGGCATTGTACATTTGCTGCTCTAGAGATGATATCTCAAGGATGGACTCTCGCTGAGTTGTCAAGACGAACATTGTTTACAACTCATACCCCCGTTCCTGCAGGTCACGATCGATTTGCTTGGGAGGATGTAGAAGATGTGATTGGCAATTTATTACCCGAAAATGTACGTACCATTGATGGGTGCCAAGAATCATGTTCAATGAGTCATCTTGCAATCGCTTTGGCAGGTCAAGTGAATGCTGTATCTAACCTAAATGCTTGGGTGGCTTCTACAATGTTTGAAGGAACGCACATTGAACCCATAACCAATGGAGTTCACCACCTTACTTGGACAACTCCTCCTATGAAGGAAATCTTTGATGAGTATTTGCATGGCTGGCGTAATGACCCAGCAATCTTGGCACATGCTGGGAAAATACCTGATGCTGATTTGATTTCAGCACGCCAACAAGCGAGAGCAGTTTTGCGTGACCTAGTGCATGTGAGCACAGGTGTTGAGCTGCATGAAGATCGCTTGACAATTGGTTTTGCCCGGCGCTTTGCAACCTACAAAAGAGCAAATTTAGTGTTCAGTGATTTAGAGAGACTAAGAGCGATTGGAGCAGGCAAGATTCAGTTTGTTTTCGCTGGTAAAGCCCACCCTAGGGATGAGGGGGGAAAACAACTAATTCGCGACATCTTTGCTGGTGCTGAACAGATTTCAGATGAGATACCAGTTGCATTCTTGGAGGATTATTCAATGGCTACCGGTCTTGCAATGACCGGTGGTGTCGATATTTGGTTGAACAACCCGGTTCGCCCAATGGAGGCTTCGGGGACCAGTGGTATGAAGGCGGCAATGAATGGGGTTCCGAACTTCTCAATTTTAGACGGATGGTGGCCAGAAGCCTGTGAACATGGGGTTAATGGCTGGGCTATTGGAAAGGCTGAGGATGAGCGCGATGACCAGAGAGATGTAAATTCGCTTTACTCAGTGCTAGAAAATGAGATCTTGCAGGCTTGGTCGGTTGGAGAGCAAAGATGGGCTCATCTCATGCGAGCAGCAATTGCGACAAGTGCTAGATTCACAGGTGCAAGGATGATTTCAGATTACGTGCATTTCTATGAATTATTCAGTCACGACGACTCTGAGTGATGATTAAAACAGCCCCGATTGCAAACACTATGAGTATAATGAATCCTATTGCCGCTCCAGTAAGGAAACTAAATCCACCCTGCGTTCTTTCAAGGTCATCAATTGTTGAATCGCATACCTCCGTAGTGCAAATTATTTCTCCATTCTCACAACTGCATGTATTGCAAGTTTTTCCCCACGTTTCACCATCCTCGTAAGTGGTTCCATCAGGTGTAATGCATGATGTATTTACATCCTCAGTATTATCATCAGTTGAATTAGTTGAGTTTTGGTTACCTGTTTGGTTATCGGTTTGATTCCCTGTATCATTGCTTGAATTGTCATCAGGGTCTGGATTACTATATTCACATGTGCCATCATCAACCTCTGCTAGAATATCAAAATTAATTGCTTCAGCATCGGTACAACCCTCTTGGGGTGGCTCCTCATATTCACATGAGCCATCATCAATTTCGGCAAGTGAATCATAATTCGTAGCAGTTGAATCGGTGCAACCTTCTTGTGGTGGTTCCTGGTATTCACAGGTTCCATCATCAATTTCAGCGAGGGGGTCAAAGTTTGTTGCATTAGCATCTGTGCACCCTTCAACAGGGGGTGTTGTGATGTTTTCATTTTCAGGGAAGAAGATAGCAACGCTATGTGGAGGTAGGGTGAATTCGTGTTCATCACTCATCACAATGCCGTTTAGTGAATCGTTTGCAACCCAATCCAGTAACAGGTTGAATTCTGCAGATGTGGTGCCACGATTCATAGCAATCACCGCTTGGTCGGATTCAGTTGTCATCGACCAAGCGATCGTATCTGTTCCGTTTGATAGGGATGAGTATGTACCTCGGCGAAGTGCATCTGAATTAAGCCTCAATTGACCGATTGCACTGATATTTTCCATAATTGAGTTTTCCCGCGAATTGTGATTAGATATGTTACGCCACATATGCCGATTGTCAGGGTCGGCCCCACCAAATTCACCATATTCATCCCCTTGGTAAATCATGGCTGAACCTGGCGTTGTAAGTAGCCACGTGTAAGCCTGTAAAGCAGTTTGGTATGGTCCATCAATTCCCGGTTGACCTGGTAAGCCATCCTCAACCCATTGATTCCAAGCATCCGATGTGCCAGTATCTGCTCGGCTTGTGAATCGTGGTACATCATGACTACCGACAAAAGGCACCATTATTGCACCTTCAACATATTGGTCCTGGCTTCGAGCAGTCCAGTAATCCAAATGCGCATAATCCATATTACCTGAGGTGAATACATTGTCTACTACCGCATGATAGAGAACAAAGTCAGCTTGTCCATCAAGTGCATTTGGCCCAATGTAATTGTTGATTGTTCCATACTCATTGGCATTGTCATTCAAGTTGTGGCCAGCCCATCCCATGGCTGTTTCACCTTTCAGATAATAATCGGTTCCAGCCGTTTCAAATCTCTCATTGATGCGTACTGCTAGATTAGTAATCGCAAGGTCTTCAACATGCTTGACAGCATCTATTCGTCCACCATCAAGGTCAAATGTTTCCATCCACCATATCACATCAGAAATGAATTGTTCACTAGCGTTCCTCTCACGCCAATTGACATCTGGCATGTATGAACTGAACAAGCAGTCAAGGCGGTGTTCAGTCCAGTCACAATTTTCAGAACCACATAGACAACCTTGGTTGAACCACTCAGGGTTATTGGAGTAGTAAGGGTGGTCTTCATGCACGTGATTTACAACAAAATCACCCATTATGCGAATTCCAGCATCATGTGCAGCATCCACTAATTCATGCAACTCTGCTTCAGTCCCTAATCGTGAATCAATTCCACGGGGTTCAACAGGCCAATATCCATGGTAGGCTGAAACTTCGTGTTGCCCATCTGAACTTGAGCCGGTGCCATTTGCTGCTGAGTTGAAAGGGGTCAACCATAGTGCATTAACTCCAAGATTTGTGAAATGTCCTGAGTGAATCATCTGAGTAATGCCGGCGAAATCCCCCCCCATCCAATCAGCGCCTTGGGCAGCGCCCGTTGAGTTGCCGTTGACAAAAAGTGGGTCATTTGAATTGTTACCGTTGACAAACCGATCGGTCATTATCATGTAAATGAGGGCATCTTCCCAAACGAAATCTGCTTGTGGTCCATTCCAAAATGGTAGTAACAAATCATCGGCTATATTTCCATCAACATCCTCTCCGTTGATGTGTAGAGTATTCTTTCCATCAGGTAGGTTTGACAGGTCAAGGCTCCATGTCCATGTCTGAGCATCCCACGAGCTGTTAGTCAGAGCAGATGGAGTATATTCAGGTGCACCGCCGCTGGTTCCGGCATGCCAGTAGATAGTTAAATCTTGATTATTAATTTCATGAGTGAACATCGGGATTGAAGCATCAGGTACTCGAACAATGCTATTCTCAAATGACCCACAATAACCGCGATATGGCTCGGCAGGGTCAAAAATCCAATTATTATCAATGATAAGTTTGTAGCAATACATACCAGGATTAAGACTGAGTTCAACAATCCAAGACCCGTTATTCTCTACTAAATCTGTACGGACTTGCCAATCATCCCATTCACCTGAAACTTGCACTGTTGTTGCTGAACCTACCCAAGTAAATTCAGTCATGTTTGAGCGTTGTCGAACTGGATTTTCATCTGCTGTCGCTGGGCTTGGTAATGAGGCGATGATTAGTAGAATCACCAACAAAGTCGCCTTGCGCATTGAGTCTCACTCCTGCTGGAAGATATTGTTCGCTGTTTCAACTATTTCGTCTATATGCTTACACAAGAATCCCTTCACAAAATCGTTTGCCGGTTCATTGTAAGCGGTTAGGGGTGGTGCGTGCTGTTGTAATTCACCGCCATCCATTATCGCGATTCTATCGGCTAATGTCATCGCTTCAATCTGGTCATGCGTAACATAAACCGTTGTTGTCCCTAATTCATCATGTAGGCGCCGGATTTCAGTCCGCATCTGATTTCTCAAATCAGCGTCAAGATTTGATAGTGGCTCGTCCATTAGCAGGACTTTCGGGCGTCTAACCAATGCTCTGCCTAGAGCCACTCGTTGGCGCTGTCCACCAGACAATTCCTTTGGTTTCTTGTCAAGTTGTTCAGTCAATCCGAGTAAACTCGCCGCGTCATCAATCCTTACTTGAATTTCATCTTTAGAGAGTTTATCATCCCCTTTTGCCATCCTTAATCCAAAGGATAGATTTTCTGAAACAGTCATGTGTGGATAAAGTGCGTATCCTTGGAATACCATTCCCACACCACGAGCACCCGGTGCCAAGTCATTGACTACATTCCCATCAATGGTGATTTGTCCTTCAGTAACATCTTCTAATCCAGCAAGCATTCTCAGACTAGTTGACTTACCACAGCCACTCGGCCCAACTAGAACCAAAAATTCACCATCATGAACGGTTAGATTCAATTTATTCACAGCGACAGTACCATCATCATATTTCTTCGTTACATTTTCGAATTTCACTTCGACCATTTCTTCACCCCTTTACTCCTCCAGCAGAAAGACCCTCTATCAGGAATCTTTGGAAAAGAATGAACAGTAAAACTACTGGTATACTGACTAAAATCGATGCTGCAGCGAAATCCCCCCACGCTTGACTGGTTGAAGAGATCATGGATGCAAGACCTACTGGAAGGGTGTACATTTCATTGGATGTGTTGAAGGTTAGAGCGAGGAGGAATTCGTTCCATGCCGCCAAAAATGAGAATAACGCGGTAACAGCAACAGCAGGTACAGATAGAGGAAGGATGACTTTTCTAAACACTTGAGATTGATTACACCCATCAAGGATAGCGGCTTCCTCTAATTCCTTAGGTACGGTGTCAAAGAAACCCTTCAACATCCAGACACAAAGGGGCAATGCGGTAACTGAATATGCTAAGACTAAACCAAGCCATGAATTAAGAAGGCCGAGTGATTTCATTACTAAAAAGTACGGAACTAAGATGATAATTCCAGGGAACATCTGAACCAAGAGGAAGGAGAACATTGCAGGTTCACGCCCACTAAACTTGAAGCGGCTGAAGGCATAACCAGCAGGTATTGCCAATGCAAGACCAAGTATTGTGGTCCCTACACTAACAATAATTGAATTACGCAACCAAATCCAGAATGATTCGCCATTTAAAATTTTAGAGAAGTGTTCAGTACTAAATTGGTCAAACAAGGCACCACTCAGTGTATTTCCTGGAGAGAATGCAATATCAAGAATCCAAATGACAGGAATTAGAACTAATACAACAGCATGGAGTAGGATGATGTGAACTCCAAGCGCTGAAAGTTTCGGTGCGAGGCTCCGATTTCTTGCCAGACCTTTAGCAGCAGTTTCAGTTGTCATCGTGCCTTTTACCCAAGCAGAAACATGTGGTGATGAAATCCACCAAATTGTAATCGCCGCGGGAAGAAGAAGCCAAGCTCTAGCCCAGTAATCAAAGATTACTAGGTCAGATGTAGCCAAGCGTAGAATTGCTGAAATCATTGCAACACCAGCAACAAGAATAGCAAAATCACGTTTGGCACTTTCTTGTTTCTCAGGGAACATCATCAACAGAATTACTAGAATTGCAACATCAAGTATTGAAAGCATCGCACCATCACCTGTTCGCAACCATTCTATTGGGATGATTGCAATATTTACGAAAATAGCAGTAATTATCCAAGTTCGCAAGGTAGAGAGTTCTACTGGCCGGTAGTGCTTTTTCGCCAAATCCTCACTCATGTGACCGCCTCCGTTGCATTGGTTTGCTTCATGTAAACCACTGAGAATCCTAGTAACATCAAGAAGATGACAACAGACCATGCAGCAGCTACACCGTAAGCGCCATCCCTGAAGGCAATATCATACACATAAGTGATGAGAATATCTGTTGAACCTGGTTCACCAAAGTAGAGGTTAGGCCCGCCATCAGTCATTAGATAGATGACATTGAACATGTTAAATGTCCAAATAAATCCAAGCAATGAAAGAGGAACCATAGCCGATTTTAAGTTAGGAAGAGTCAGGTGACGGAACCGTGCCCAACTAGAGATACCATCCAGTTCTGCCGCTTCATACATTTCTTGAGGTAGTGATTGCAATGCCCCACTAAGTGACATCATCATGAAAGGAACACCGAGCCAAATGTTGACCATTATAACTAGCGCTTTCGCACCAGTTGGGTCGGCTAAGAAATTGAAATCAGTGCCAAGAATGTCGTTGATAAGCCCAGCGGGCTCTAGCATACCTCGCCACACTAGGACGGAGATGTACGATGGTATTGCCCAAGGCAAGAGAAGTATTGTGCGATAAGCAACCCTTCCCCTCACATGTTTGTTATTCAGGAGAATTGCTAGTAATAGGCCAAGTCCAATATGTGCGCTAACATTCACGACTGTCCAAATCAGTGTGAAGAGAGTAACTCTGACAAACCCTGACTCAGTAAAAACTTCAGCGAAATTTGCAAGACCGACCCATGCTTGTTCTCCTAAGTGAGTCTGGTCAGCATTAGTGAAAGATAGCCAAATTCCGTAGAAAACAGGATAAAAAGTGAGGACTGCTAACGCGACAAGAGCTGGCGCGACATAAAAGTGGGCGAGTTTAGAACGGGTTTTTCCGGCCCGTGCATCGCGCCAACGCAGGAATGAAAGTAGAGCGATGAGTGAAAAAACGATTGAACCGACAGCAAATAGAATTGGAGATGTATCTGCCGGAGGTGGAATTTCATCTTGCACCTCGCTTGACATATTCATAGTCAATAAAGTGGAAGATTCAGACGTTCCGTTAAGGCCTTCACCAATAACCAAAATATCATGCATTTTCCCGGGAATCATTCCTGTTAAGTTGCAGTTCCATTGACTCTCAGTGTTGAAACAATCAGCATTGTTGGGATAGGTTGAATGTTCTTCACCATCAAAAGAAATACGATACAAGTCGTATCCACTTTCATCAATGAATGAAATACTGATAGTTCGATAACCATCAACCAATTGGGAGGCTTCTGCTTGTTGTGATTCTGCTAACAAATTAATCAATTCTGAATTTGCTCCACTCAATGCTTGTTGTGATGTTGAAGAGTCGGTGTACACCTGCTCAAAGGCTGTGCCTAGTGGACCATACACTAGAGCCATTCCTCTTGTTGTTGGGGCAGGTGTTCCAACTTGTGCTTGCGATAAAAACCCTGAAATAACCTCATTTTCAGTAATTTGGGGGTCTGTGTACAACTCAATTGAAGTTGGCATTGTGTAAGTATCAAGTGCAAAATCTCGCTGAACAGATGGTGAAGATAGCCATAATGCGAGGTCAGTAGAAGCGACTTTCTGGCTACTCTGTTTTGTCACCGACCAACCTTTGTAAGTAACCAATGGTGAACTTCGTAGTCCACTCTCCTCAACGATTGGCAGAAGTGACTGGCCTACATTGAGACGGCTAGATTCGTATGTTGCCCAATTCCAAGGACCATCAACAATCATTGCTGCTTTGGAAGTGATAAATTGGGATTTCATTGATTCAATTTGTGTCCCCGTTGCAACCACACCGTGTTCTTTCTCCAAAGCGAATAACCAATCAACAGCTGCAGCAGAACCGTTAGAATCTAAGGTCGGATTTCCACTTTCATCAAACAGATGGCCACCAAAACCTTCCTGAAATGGGAACCACCAGTAAGCCACTTTAACAGGCAATGCAAGTCCTTTGACATCACCGTAAGTGAGGTTTTTAGCGGCTGAGAGAAGATCATCAGTAGTCCAAGTATCATCGGGATAATCCAGTCCTTGAGCATCAAAAATTGCTTTATTATACAATAATGAAAGACAATCTTGGCTGGCTGGTATACCTAAGAGGGATTCTCCGTAGTACATCCCGGTTACTGCACGCTGGTCAAACTGGCCAAGCTGATTAGGTGTTAAGTGGGGCCGTAAATCTTCCAATAGTGGGTAACCATCCACCCTTACCTCCCCTATCTTACCGAGCTGGTCACTTGAAAGACGTACTAGGTCAGGTGCTTCTCCGCCTTGGGCGGCAGTCATGAAAAGTTGGTCCGCATTACCATATGGGACCATTGTTGATTCAACGGAAATGTGTGGATTTGCCTGCTCAAAACCTCCTATAGCATCCAAATATGTTTCTTCTTCTTTACTCTCAGAAGCGAAGGTGTACCAAACTGAGAGTGTGATTTGCGTTTCACTTCTAGCGCTGGTAGGGGAGTAATCGTCCAATTCTAGATACACGTTGCTAGAATCTGATTCAATTCGATTATTATTCGCAATTGCCGCTAAACTTGCAATTAGCAGTAGGGCGGCGAGAAACAGTGTAAGTCGGAGGTTGCTTGCCACAAAGAGGCCATACATGCCGCTACCCTATTGGAATTGCTGATTATATCCAGTTTAAATTTTACATCGCCCCATAGGGGCGAAAAATCTTGGTATCCCATCCATGATAGCCATATTATCAGTTATTAATTAAATGAATTAAAAGGGTCACTTCTCTATGTTTAGAACAAAAATTTTAATTTAATTTTAGATAGTGGGTAGCGACTAGAATCTAGCACCGTTGCTACCAATTACTATCTTAGGTGCTCGCGCCGGGATTCGAACCCGGGTAGACAGGATGAAAACCTGCAATGATGGGCCGGACTACACCACGCGAGCCACAGCCTCGGGGCGGCGGTTGCTTACTCTTCTTCATCAAACTCAGATAGGCCTTGCCACCAAATCCATGCAGGATATAGAAGAAGTGCGCCAAAAAGTGAGGCAATAATGAACTCCCAGCCACTAAGGAAATCAATAAACTGCTCGCCATAAACACCTATCACGAGGACCTCCAATCCGAACCGCATTGAACGGCCAATAAACCCAGCAAGAACGAATGTGCTTCGGTCCATTTTCCCTATCCCTGCGCACCATCCAAGAACTTTGTACGGGATAGGTGTGAAGGCGGCAATAAATATCCCAAAACCACCATATCTTTTGACTAGTGTGTTGAACTTGCGAACGGCACTGTCTGAAGCGAATCTTTCAAGCAATGGTTGACCCCACTTATCTCCCATCCACCAAGCAACTAGTGAGCCAAGAACACTAGCGATTGTCACTACCAAGAAAATTGATACCAGGCGGAAAGGATCAGAAGTGCTCGCAGCCATCGGAATAACAAGTGCATCAGGTGGTATTGGCTGGATAAACGCCTCAGTGAAGGACATCAAACCTAGACCTGCTAAGCCTATTGAGGCAAACCAAAGAGTTGCCTGCTCCACTAGTTCTGAAAATCCACTCACGTTTTCTCGCTAACCACTCCATGCATCAATCTTCGCCTTTGAGGTGAGACCGGCACGCTCATTGAGTGATGGCTCAACCAGTGTTCATGCGTGTTTTGGACACCGCGGCCCTACTCCACTGGCCTTTACCCCAATTAACTGGGTGTGTAGTATTTGGACAAAGAGAAGAACTTGCTAGACTATCTTCTGACAGAGAGATGTTATTGGATGGGGCTGATTTACAATGGTCTACTCCATCTGCTAATTCACTTGAACAAGCTTCTAAAGTTGCATCTGAGAGTGGGGATTTGGCTGGATTGTCACCAGTGGATTTAGAGATTTTAGCACTCGCTTTAGAGTTAGAAGCAACTCTTGTAACCGATGATTACCGTCTACAAAATTGTTGTTTAGTTGCTGGAATTGAGCATCAACCTGTATTGACTGATGGGATTTCTGAACGTTGGTTGTGGCAGTTAGTATGCTCTGGATGTGGTGCGATTAGCAGTGAGCAGAACGTATCCAAAAAGCGCGGCGAGTACGGTAATTGTAGCGATTGTGGCTCGCCTTACAATATTCGGAAAAAGTAATTCACTCTTCGGAGAGGTCATCCTTGACTTCATCTACAGTCTTTCCTTCAATTTCTACTCCAGCAGATTCTGCCTTCTCGGTGAGTTCTGCTGTTTCAGTTTTACCTCCGCGTTCAAGATCCGCTTCGGTTGCGTTGTGGGAATCGCCAATTCCCTTCTGAAATTCGCCTTTTGCCATTCCAAGAGAACGGGCTAACTTCGGCAATCTATCAATTCCAAAAAACAATACAAAAAGGGCGAGAATGAACAGCATCTCTGAACTTGACGGCATCATGGGTACTACCTCTAACCCCCTCGTGTCGGTTTTATCCATTGAATGATTCGGCGGAAAGCACTACAATTGGGGTAAAATACGTCAGGATGTGATATAGCACTCTCAACCACCAGACACTGGTGGTAAAAATGCAATTTCACTAGCATCAGGGATTTCAACATCCGGGGAACAGAATTCCCCGTTAAGTGCAACTTTCAGGCCATTATCAAGCATTCCTTCAATCTGCAGACGCCCAGCAAGGTCCCGAATAGTAGCGCCAACATTCAAGGGAAATTCAAGAGTGTTGGTGCCAAACTTTTCCGCTAAAGGCCCGAATAACCGAACCGTGAATTTGACCGCGTTGGTAGGCCCCTCCTCTCCCATGTTTTCATCTGTGGTCCTGCCTGTATTATAGGTGTGCAACCCACCCGATACTACATGACCACAGTACTTCAAGCACAACAATTGTGGAAGGTCTATGATACAGGTTCAGTTAAGGTGAAGGCTCTCAAGGGAGTTGACTTGGAGATTGCAGAAGGAGAGATGGTTGCCATAATGGGGCCATCTGGCTGTGGTAAAACCACATTTCTAAATTGCGTTTCAAGTCTTGATGAGTTCACAGCTGGTGAAGTCTTGGTAGATGGTCAACCTCTCTCTGAAATGTCTGATAGGGAGCGAACTAACATGCGCAAGAACCGCCTTGGATTTGTGTTTCAGTCTTTCAATTTGATTCCAGTTCTTTCTGCTGTTGAGAACGTTGAATTACCACTTATTTTGAAAGGAAAATCAAGCAAGGATGCAAGAGCCATTGCTTTAGAGGCGTTAGATGCAGTTAATCTAAAAGAATGGGCAGGCCATTTGCCTGCGGAATTATCTGGTGGGCAACAACAACGAGTAACAATTGCCCGTGCCTTTGCTCATCAACCAGCGTTAATTTTAGCAGATGAGCCAACTGGAAACCTAGATACAACAACTTCAGATTCTGTGATGGATTTACTTGTTAATCTGAATAGGGAGAAGGGGATTACATTCGTCATCGTCACTCATGAGGAGGATGTTGCACGTCGGTGTACTAGGCTTGTGACAATTCAAGATGGCTTGATTACGAGTGATGAGAGACTCGTGGAAATTGGAAACTCTGAAGAAGAATAAGTGGAGTTGATTAACTTGTCAAACTCTGAAGAATCATCTCCCTTTGCTGGTGAGGGTAGCACAATCCAAAGGTTAGGTCGTGGTGCACTTTTCAGCATTCTGTTCGTAGGAATCACCCTTTGTTGTACTAAGGTGATAATTGATGTAGTGAAATCAACATCATATGATGGTGTTGGATTTGGTTGGTATGCTACTGCTATCAGTTTAGGATTATTGACAGCACTCGTTTCTCTGCAATTACTTGACTTTATTTTCTCAGGAAGAAGGAGGATGTTAGCACAGATGGCGATTAGCAATCTTCGCCGCCGTAAGCGGAACACCGCACTAGTAATTGTTGGACTGCTTATTGGCTCAGCAATTATCACCAGTAGTCTAGTTGTAGGAGATAGTCTAGATGCAACTCTACAAGCCGAATTTGCCGAATCATTAGATGAGGCAGATATTATTATCAGTGGTTCAGACCTTTTTGGAAATCCCCTTTGGATGAACCAATCAAGAATGGAGGGATTTGTTGATACATTATTCAACAATTCAAACATAGATGCAGTTTCTATTGGAATCAATATGCAAATTGGTTTGAAATCAGAATTACATAAGACGGTTGAGGCAAATAATGCCCACTGGTTGGCGATGGATGCGGATTACCAAACCCAGGGTACATGGAATCCATTTGGCGGTAAGGACGGCCCTCATTACTCGGAGATCAATGATGGGGAGGTATACATCAGTGAGAAAGCGGCTGAAAAGATGGAATTAGAGATTGGTAATATCGTTGAAGTAAGTTGGTCAGCAGTTACAGAAACCGGTCAGGTGAATCGAGATACGATTAATTTGACAGTACAGGACATTGTACCGACTAAAGTATCGGGCTACGAAAATGGTGGTGATTCAACAATTTACACTAGCCTATCCCAAGCTCAAGAAATTCTTGGACGGGAAGGTGAAATCAACCGAATAGCAATCTCCGCAACGGGTGGCGTTTTAGACGCTCAGAATGCGGAGGAACGAGCATTACCCTTCATTAATTCAACTCTTGATGAGGTTATTATTGCAGGTGATTCGGGCTTAAATATTGCTACAGTGCCAGAGGACTTCTCCTTAGCAGTACAGCGAATAAGCGGTGAAGGTTTACTTTACGGAGACGAAGTTGAAAGTCTACGAGAAAACATAACTTCGTTCTCTCCTGATGCCTCGGTTGCTGAATTACTGATGGCTCCTTTGCTTCAAATCTCAAGTGATGGTGAAAATTTAACCGGACTAATTTCTGCTGAAGTTACTGCAATAGATTCAGATGGTATTGCTGATTGGTATGCAACCCCATCAGGACTTTCAGTTCAGATGAGAAATACTAGTCAATGGTTCCAGTGGGTTCCGCGGGGTGATGATGCAACAGCGATTCATTCAATTCATTCGGTAAGAGATGGAGTCGCCCTATCTTTGCATCCAGGAGGTGTACGCCTTTCCGCGCTTAGTGAGGATGAGGATTCGCGAGATATCACAATGCCAGAAGGAGATGGCGATTTGGTCAGTTTAGTAGTTACTGAGGATGACCTAGGGGTCGGACTTCGCATCTCCGATGAGGGTGCTGAAATTCTGTTTGGTGAGGCCTATAGCGATGGGGCAATAGTTTGGGATTCAGCATCTATTGACCTGTCTAATTTCAGCCAGAATTTAGAGGATGGTGGGCTGGCACTTGAAGGTGATTTCCTATACCTCAGATTAGAGAGTGCTTTCGCTAGTTCAACCTGTGAAATACCTATCCAAGAAATCAATTCAGAATTTAATTCTTGTAATTGGAATGTTGACCCGCCTTCAAGCCGTTCAATCACAACTTCCGGAGGACTTGCTTGGGATGTATATGGTCAAGATTTGCAACTGACTTCAGCGCGGTTTGAAGGCACTCCTGTTTCGGCTCATGACCTTGGTTTACCAACGGGTGAAATCCTATCCGTTTCTTCCACTTCTGTGGTGGTTGAAGAAGAAGGTCTTTACCGCTGGAATGGCACTGGGTTTTCACTAGCAGATACTCAACCGGCACAAGGCTCAGACAATCGCACTGCATGGAGTGATGGAGAGAGAACAATCGCCACATCACCTTATGGAGTTCTGATATCGGATGGAGACAATGTATCTGGCAGATTGCCATATCAGATATCGGTAGATGGAATCTCAAACTTGCCTTTGGTTGCAATTGCCTTGACAGGGGGTGTGGGGATTCCTAATCCCGAACCTGGTGATCTATATCTTTCAACTTGGTCAGCGAATGGATTAGCATTGTCACCGCCCAAATCTCTTCAAGTTGTTGGATTGATGGCGGCTGCTAGAGGAATATTTGAGCCGATGGATTTCAATTACACCTTCACAGTCCCTGAATTACCCGCACCACCTGGTCAGCCAGGGCTTGATGACATTTCAATCGCAGTAGTCAATATATCCGATGCTCAACAACTACTGAACCGAGACGAAGAAGTCCGCAGTATGGTGATGGTTAGCGGTTTTGCCTTGGTATCGGATGATAATCTTTCTAGATTAGAAGCTAATATTACCGCCTGGGCAGATGAGATATCCACAGCGGAGTCAGTTGGTATCAAAACAGTCGCTCTAAAATCAGAGATTAGGGACGCTACTGCGGATTCAGGGGCGAATTTTTCAGCCCTCTTCCTTATTTTTGGTTCGTTCGTAATTTTTGCTGGTGTATTGCTTGTGATGAATCTCTTTGTCATGCTCGCTGATGAACGTAAATCGGAGATGGGTATGCTGAGAGCATTGGGTATGCACCGTGGGGAATTGCGAGGGATGTTCGTAATTGAAGGCACACTTATCGGCTTGGTTTCAAGTGCTGTCGGCGCAGTCATAGGAATTGGGGTAGCCAAATTATTGATGTTAAGTCTTGACCGTGTTCTCTCTGAAACTTTCCAGCGAGGAATTCTCTTTTCTTGGGAATGGCACAGCCTTTTGAGTGGATTCTCAATTGGTTTCCTAGTTACTTTCATGACGCTAATGGCGACTTCAATTTACATTTCGAGACTCAATGTTGTAGCCGCAATGCGTGATATTCCAACTAGAATGAAAGGTACCCTGCCTTGGTGGACCATTCTCATTTCACTTTTCATGTTGGGTTCTGCAATAGTTTCTGCAGTGCTTGCTTTCATGATAGGAGACCCTGAAACCGGTAGTCGATATGCGTGGTGGTTAACGGCAGGCTTCCTATTCCTTTTCGGATTAGTACCACCTCTTTTCTTCACATTTTCGAAATTATTGCCAGAATCAATCTCATTTAGAGGGACAAGAATTTCGCGCACGATTCTCACCCCTCGCTTGACCATGACAATTCTAGGATTGTTGATGTTCGGTTGGGGAATTTGGACAGACCCAATAAGGGCTGACTGGGAATTAGGCGATGCATCATTCATCATTTTGGGTTTATTCTTGGTTGGAGCAGGAGTGTTGTTACTGACAAGTTTAGCACCAATGATAGCCCGCTCTTTAGCAAAGGCAGGCTCAAGCATCTCAGGTCGCCTTTCATCGGTATTACCCACTGCACTTGCCTATCCTTTGGCAACACCTTTCAGGACTGCTATGACCATGGGGATGTTCAGTTTGGTGGTTTTTGCAGTAGTAGTTCTGTCTGGCTATTCCGCACTTGTTGGTAATTGGCTTGGAGATATTGGAGAGGATGCGCGGGGTGAATGGGAAATAGTTGCATTCGGAGACCTTGACCTCGGTGAGAATTCTAGTGAATGGGATTTAGGTGAACTACAATCCTCTGATTTTGATGCCATTGCAACGATGCATACCGCTACTGTTCAGGTTTATCAGAAAGGTGAAACAGATTTGGAAAACAAATCCGCGTATACAAGTATACGTGGTTTTGACTCAAATTTCACGAGTTTAAACGGCTTACCGTTACATTCTTGGGAACCAAGTCTGGGGGATAATGCTGAAGATGTTTGGCAGGCTATCCTTGAAAATGATACACTTGTTGTGATTGATTTCACTTTGGCTGTTGAGTCTTATCAAGGTGATCGAGGTGTGATTTACGAAGGTATGGGATTAAACATTGGTGATGCAATAATTGTCCAGGACCCTTTCAATCCAGCCGTTAACGCCACTTTCTTTATTGGTGCAGTCATGAATGAGGAAAGTGGTTGGTTTGCTAGTGGGGTCAGTGTAGCAAAACCAATTGCTGTTGAGCGTTTTGAGGCAACCCCTTCCTCAATTTGGTTCTCACTTCCACCAGGCGTGACTCTTGAAGAACAAGAAGAAGTAGCAAAAGTATTGCAATTTGAATTAGTAGAAGAAGGTGCAATTGTATTTGCAATAGAAGTTCAATTCAAAGAGATACAATCAATCATTTTTGCAATGTTCAGTCTTCTCCAAGCATTCCTTGCTCTAGGGCTAATAGTCGGAATTGCCGGACTAGGAGTAATTACTATTCGCAACGTGTCTGAGAGGGCTCATCAAACGGGGATACTCAGAGCTCTTGGATTCCAACGAAGTATGGTTATTGCTGGGTATCTAACAGAGTTGACTTGGGTGAGTCTACTGGGCATTTTGAATGGGGCTGCAGTGGGGGTTGGTTTCCACTACCAGTTGTACGTCAAATTCCTAAAAGATGAAGGCGCTGAATTCGTACTGCCTTGGGGGCAGATTTCGCTGATTATTTTAGGTGCTTATTTGCTTACAATTTTGGCTACTGCTTGGCCTGTCAGAAGGGCCGCATCTATCCACCCTGCTGAGGCCCTACGTGACATTGAATGATACAAAAATTATGCACCAAAAACAATACGATTGTGCGTTTACAACTGAATTACCTAACAAAGACCCGCGCATAGTATAAATATGGATTGAATAGGTGGGGCAATCCCTTAGTGGGAGGACTGTGACATGAAGAGAGCAACAAGTTTGGTTTTAGCACTGCTGATGTTAATGAGCATCGTAGCAAGCCTAAGCCCAATTGAAATGAATGAGAGAGAACAGGTGGATGACACCAATGGCCGAGCCGATTATGAGGTTTGGTTGATGGGTGCGAATTCACCTCGTGAATCAACGACTGATATGACCGGCAACGTGAGAAATTCCGTTGACGCTGGCGAGGCTGTATTATTTGACCTCGTCATCAAGAACGATGGTGACAACGATATATCAGAATTGACAGTGACTGTAACTGTTGCTCCTAAGAGTGACTCCTCTTTGTTGATTGTTGATGCCGAAGACGCTGCGGTTTGTGATGACACAATTTCTTGTGGTATCCAAACTTTTACTGCTGGCGATTATTTGGCTAACGGCCATTATATTGTTCGGGATTCAACTGGGGCAGACTTAGTTTGGACACCACCAGCACCAGGTATGTATACAATTCATATCGAGGTTGATTCTCTTGATCAAGACACCAATTTGAACAATAACATTCTAGATTATGATGTTGATGTAGTGGATTGGTATGATATCTCAACAGAACTTACTTGGGATAATGGGGATGACCCAATGTCTGGCGCGGGTCCACATCTATTTACCATGACAGCATTTGTCGATGGTAGTGCTGATTGGGATCCTCGTGACGTTGAGATGGACGTAACTTTTAGTGGATTATTCCAAGCATACATGGAAGATGGTATGGGGAACACTAACGCTGTATCAATGTTTGATTCAGATGGTGATGGTTCGTACGAAGACTGTCCCAATGGACCAGGTGCTAGTACATGTACATGGACAGTAAGCTTTGGTGATTTGTTTGGCGCTGGCCAAACAAATGACATTGAAGTATTCAGCAACCTTTCAATGGAACCACCAACTCATATGAATGCAAGTGACATTGGTGAAACCCGCCAAGTTGCTGAATTCCAAGCAACAAATTACACCTTTGCAGGTTCTATCCAAGGAGATTCGGCTAACGCAAATGGCGTAGGAATATTCACAGTCCAGTCGTCTCTTACTCAGTACACTATGTATGAATTTGTATCAACACCCGACCAATCAGGTACTCACCCACCAGGCCCTCCAACCGATACTATGGAAGAGGTCGTCCGTACTCTTGACGATAGAAACGGAAACAATGATGCGTTGCTAACTGCAACCTTTACCTCCTATCACGATGCACAAGTTGTCAATGTTGAAGCAGGCAACCCTCGTCAAGAAAGCGGCCGATTGGATGCTGGAATGACTCGGGTTTTTGCAACCGTTGCTCACAGTGGTAGTGACCGAACAATCGATTATGATTGGGCAGTTATGTTCAATGTAAAGGATTCTAATGGTGATGATGTCATGGGTTCACCTATTATGGCAAACGATTGTGACAACCCAGATGATCCAGAAGGATCTACCTCGCACGAGTACTTGGGAGAAATGTTCCCGGCTACTCTTGAAGCAACTGCTTGCGCCGAGATAATGATTAACCCAGGCATGTTTACAGTGAGTGCGACAATCGATTTACTTGACGCAACGCTAACTGACACCGACCCCGCTAATGATTGCGGAACAGGTACCAACCCCGATTGTAAGATCGACATGAACTCAGCCAACGATATGCGTACTAGTCACTTTGAAGTTCTTAACATGGGTCCATCGGCTTACTTGACGATGGATGAAATTGAGGGTGACATTGTTACTGGCACCCGCATCACTTTCTCTGCTCGTGCAGAACATCTTAGCCAGCCTGACTTAGACCTAGACGGTAACCAAGAACCATTTGGGTACACATGGTCAATGGTGTCTGGTTCTGAACAGGACCCACAGTTGGATATTTGTAGTGGTATGGAAGATCCAATGACAGGCAGTATTATGGGCGGAAGTCCTGATTGTACAGTTGACATGAATCCCATGTGGTTTGGTTCCCCAACAATGATTGTTACAGTATACGATTACTGGGGTGCCGATGCATCGGCACAGATCACTTTCAGTGTTTGGAATAACTATTCCAATGTTGTTTCTGGAGATTGCTGGAGTGTAGATTACGCTATTCTGTATGCTGGAACTCAGCAGTTCACTGCACAATTCTCAGATGCTGATGCTGTAACAGACCAGACGCTAAGTGGTAGCCCAGGTTGGGATTCAGTCTGCGAATTTGACATTGATGTGAGTGCAGTACTTGCACCATCAGATGTGAACAGTGAAGACTTGACTGTGACTTTAGACGCTGACCCGTCAGTTGGCCATTCCCTTTGGTATCAGGGTATCGGTGGATGGGTTGAGATGCCAGGTACTACACAAGCTCAGGTTGATGCAGACACAATTAGTCTGTCATGGAGCAATGATGGTTCTCTACCATCTCGCTCATCATCTACATACGCAGTATTCGCATCCGCTACTATTGGACAACCACCACAGATTGGTATTGATTCCTTAACAGCAACGCTTGGTTCCGCTGGTGTAATTGACCTTTCATGGGCAATTAACAACTCACAATTAACTAGTTCAAACGATTACGGTGTTTTGTATGTCAATGGTGGTGGAGCAGCCCTTGACGGTACACGCAGTACCTTTGACTTGACTACAACAACTCACACAATTACTGGGACACATGGTACAACATACGAGTTCCTCGTGCGTGTAGAGAACGGTGAGGTTGGAACTGATGGTAACTCTCTGTATGGTACACCTGTTGATTCAGGAAGTGCAACTGCAGATGGCCAAGTTGATCCAACAGCAGGAGCTACTGACCTTGATGCTACAAGTTCTGGTGAATCAAGCATTCACTTCACATGGACTTCCGCTGATTCGTCTGATGTCAATCACTGGCTAATTTGCTGGTCACCAGCACAACACACCTCGCTTGAGGTTTCTAGCCTAATTACTGCAGGCAACTGTCACACCACTGCTGATTCTAGCATGGATGTTACAATGAACAGGCACTCAGGTTCTGGTGTATTCTACTACTCAGTAGCAGCAGTTGATTCAGTTGGTAATATGGAGACAGCTGAGTCCAGTGCAGGTTTGAGATTTACCGATGACACTGGACCAGGCGTGAATGTTGACGACACCATCGGTGTTGAAGGTGGAGACGGAGAAATCCCAACCCAAGCTTGGATTGCAATCGGCATACTTGTCCTAGTGGCAGTTATCGCAGGAGCATTCATCCTAACTCGCGGTGGCGAAGAAGGCGATTCCGACGAGTTTGACTACTGAAGTTGAATTGGAATAGAAAGCAAACAAACACAAAGACCCGCAGCAGCGGGAAACCCTCGGACAGGGGGCCCTACGGGCCCCCTGTCCTTTTTTAATTTTAGAACCCAGAACCCTTAATCGATTAGTTTAGAGTTACAACTGTGAATAGGAAAACCGATCATCAACCATAGCCAGATTCTTAAAATTTAATCAATAATAAATGATTATCAACCATTTCAAGAATTTCAAGCTAATAAAATCTAATCAAAATATTCGATATTTATATACAAAACGGGGTGGGATTATTACTAAATTATGGCATCGAAAAAAGTGTTACAAAACGTTTGTACTACATTTTTTTTGGCCTTTTTTTAACATTCAATAAGGCCTCCGTACCCCATTCCAAATCAAAGCATCAAAGGATACGTACCCATATCGTTATATGCGCGACAAAACGTGCCAAGGAGTGCCATACGACAGTTTGGGGTATGAACAATGGTGACAAACAAAAATAAAGTGACCTTTGGGGGCAGTTGGCTTTTGCTAACTCTCCTGATGATTGGAATGAGTTGGAGCGCTGCGGTTTCGCCGGTAACGGAGAAATTACAGACTTCTGAAAACGATGGGGCAGAGTCTATTGATGACCTGCTGACTCTACCGGATGAAGCAATGAATCCGGCAGATAATGATGAATTTGGATATGACGCAGGTGCCGAGCTAATCGGTTCCCGTACCGAAACCGCCAAGACCTTCTTGAAGGAAAATGGTGATTTCGAAGTTATTGTCTCTCCAGTGCCAGTCCATTACTTGGACAATGGTGCCTGGGAAGAGATAGACTTGACAATCGAGTCCAATGAAGGAGGATGGAGTGTAACACAGAACACATACGAAACCTACTTCGGAAACGATGCTCGTCAGGGTGTCCAAATGGTAGTTAATGGGCAAACCATTCGCTATGGTATTATGCCACAAGTAGTGGTTCTAGATGGCAACACGCTATCTCCAGAACCTTACATGGCAAAGCCTAGCAGTGAGCCTATTGATATTGGTGGAAATGTGATTAGGTATCCTATGATGACCGGCATTTCGCTTGATTACAAGGTAACTTCAACTCAGTTGAAGCAGAACCTTGTCATCCGAGAAGCACCAATGCTACTTGACCACCAGAAGGAGTCAGGATACTTCGGTATTGCAGAAACAATGATTCTGCCACCCGGATATGCTATCTTCCTAGGTGAGTCGCCTATTGCAGATGGAGAATTGGTGAAGACTAACCAATCCCTCAGTATCCGCAATTTGGCAACAGGTGAGGAATTGGTAAAAATCCCGCCACCTCTCGTTGAAAGTATTGAGCCTACAGATGAAGGCCCTCACATCGGCGAGTACGTGATTACGGTTCGGGGAGAGGAAGTTACTCTGACAACAGTCGTTGAGAACACATGGCTGATGGACAGTGATAACCGCTCGTTCCCAATTGCTATTGATCCAACTATGGACAAGGGTGTTCAGCGTACTGGATATGCGTACTACTACCGCATCACTCGATGGGGTTGGTACACATCCACATATGAATACGCATTCTCTAGCTCTTCATTGCTTTACACTTGCAGAGGTTCAGGGTCTGCCGCTAACACCTGTACATCGGGTAGTTACACATGGTACTACCGATACGCTTGGTACCGCTTTGACTTCAATAGTGCGTTACCAACTGGTGCGACTGTTAACAGTGTAGATTTCAAATCTAGCGTTGGCAGGTACCAAAGCGGGGCACGTAATTTCGAAGTTGCTGTACTGAAGTCTGGCTCTAGTCAAACGAGCAACGTGATTGACCCGAGTAGCTATCTATACAGTAGTGGTAGAAATTTGAATCGCTATATTAGGAACAGCGCAGCGTCGTCTTCGTCTACGTCATTAAGTGACCCAGGTTACTATTGGAATGGCGGTAACGTACGAACCATTGGTATGAATCAAGATGGAATCGATGACGTACAAGACGCAGTTGACGGTAATGGAGCAGGTTCAAGCGGAAACATTCTTGGACTTGGTCTGAGAAATACCGCTAACGCACCGTTCTGGTATTGGTGTGGTTCTGGCTACTACAGTTACTATGGTTGCACAAGTGCTGCCAAGTACCCACATTTGCATCTGGACTACAGTGGCGGTTCTGATACCGCACCTCCAGAGGACACATTTGTGCCTTACACTGACCTAATAACTCACCGTGCGGAGCAGAGAACCTTCTGGCTCCAACTCAAGGACGTAACTGGTGTTGACACTACATCTAGTGGTGGTCCATCACTAAGTTACAGTGTTGACAACGGTAGTTGGACCAACGTACATGCGACCACTTTGGGCACATGTGTTGCTGGATACTGGTGTAATTTCCGAGCCGTAATACCTGCGGTTCAGGAAGGCGAATATGTTGAGTATTTCTGGGCATTCCAGGACTTGAAAGGTTCAATTCCCGGATCAACCGGTAATCCCAACTTCAAGACGTTGCCCATAGGAGGAACTGGTACCCCAAGCAGTGTAACTGCTCCAAGTTCTCCTTACAACTACTTCGTGCAACCAGATGAGGATGCAGATGTTTTCAATAGTGATGGAACTGGTAACAACAAGTGGCAACTAAAGATTGACGCATTAACCAATTTCCGATACTATTCGGTTTATCGATACATGGATGAGCAACTTACATACTACGAAGATACACAAGAATACATTTGGGAGTATGATACTTCCTCGTGTGGCTCTGGTAATAACCAGTGCTTCAACATTAATGCAGCGTACCAGATGAGATACAGCCCAACTATTAGTGGATACTCTTACGCAAATTGTGCTCAGTCTGCAACCTGTGTAGTTACAAATCCAAAAGATCAGGGATTAACACTGAATGGTCAAAACGGCCCAGGTATGTCCACTATTTGGTGGTACAATACAGCGTTTGGTGCTTTCACAATGGTAGGATTAGATGATGAAACTGGAATCGATCAGCCTGTTGCAAGCGCACCAGTAGGTACTCAAGGCGGTGGTCGCAATTGCGATGACTGTTACTCAGCAGTACCAATTCCTGGTGACATCACCATGAAGTTCGGTACATTGAGTGTAAACGCATCTTACACATCAAGTAGGACCACAAGAAACCATTTCTGTGTTAACAGTAACAACCATCCTCTGTACTTCTTGAGCAGCAGCAGCAGTAATCCTTACTGCCTCTACTCATACAGTACCTACAATTACGACCGACAATTCAACGGTTGGATGGCTCCAGGTTACGATGGACGTTGGTCTGCAAACAGTCAAATCATGCAAAAGGTAAGCCCAGTTAGGCCAATGCCTGATATCTATCCACCAACCTTTGATCACACAGGATTGATGGACACTCACAGTCAGGATGACAGGACAGTGACAGTAAAAATAACAGATGCTGGAGACCCTCCAACAGGCGTGAATGTTTCAACTGGTGTAGATGGGAATGGGGTCCTTGAGGGACCACATCTTGAATACCGTGTGTACAATGATACTAGCCAGTCTTGGGGTAATTGGATTACTCGAGCAATGTCTCAGCAAGCAGGCAAGACTCGCGCTCAGTGCGAATTGATTCCTTGTGATTGGTCGGCTAACATTCCAGGTACAGACCGTGGGAACACTGTTGAATACAGTATTCACGCACAGGACAACAACAACAACTGGAACAACGCCACTGCTGTGAGTTATCACATTGGAACGCCAACCAAGGTATTTACTGTTGAATGGCATGACATGAATTGCGGATTTGGTCAACAATACAAGTGCTCTTATCAAATTAAGATGTACGATGTGACCAATGAAATCGAGTATCATTACGATACCGGCTCATCTGCTTACTATGATTACGAGAATATCGGCTATCAAAAGGGTGGTTCAACAGCCATTGGTGCATCTCTAAGAGAGAGAGGCCCTGGTTATCTTGCTGGTGCAAACCCATATGATTACAACTACCGAATTGCAACAGATGGTAACAACCATGCAAACGAGAGGATGCCAGTAGGAATGACTGAATTGTACAACTACGATGAAGTCTTCACCGGTACATCCAATGGAAACCCATACACATACTACTGCACGCGATATTGGTATAACTACCGAAATCAGTGTGGAGATGTTATTGACATCCCAGCAGGATTTGACATTGATTACTTCGGTACTACTTACAGTGGTAACAGTAGTCACAAGATGCACGTAATCCGCCACGGCGGAGCTGCTTTCAGCACATCTACATCAACAACACCGATGCAGATGGCGTACTATGGTTGGGGTGGCTATTGGCCTGAAATGCCGAGCTCTGCTTCATACATCCGCAACGCACAACTTACACCTTGGTTTGGTTACTATGGTGCATACTACTGCTACAACAGCGGAACCAACGAATGCAGTATCCGTACAAAGACAGTGCCATTCGATGGTGCTGGTATGGATGTTTACGCGGACATTACTGAAGACACAATATGGGATATAGAAATGAGTCCGATTCGTGTTGTGCCAAGTGGTGATTACCTACGTGTAACAGCAAATCTAGTGATTGATGCTGGTGTTGAAGTTCAATTCGCACCCGGCAAAGGAATAGATATGGCAGGGACATGTTCTCGCTTGACAACTCAAGGAAATGCAACTCACCCAGTATCATTTACCAACCTTGGTAACGGAAACGGCAAGGGTATTGCATTCACAAGCGGTTGTTCAGACACTGATGACAGGCATATGTTCAACAACACTGACTTCAGCAACTTAGATGTTGCAATCAGTGCAGGTAGCCGTCACGGAAGTGCACCTCACCACAACGGAAATGTAGGTAACTTTACCTTTGACACAGTCACATTTACCGATGTTGGTACTGCAATCAAGCACGGTTCAGGAACAGGTACTGGTTTTGATCTCTCTGGAGTTTCAATAACCAATGCAACTAACTCTTGTATCGACTTGCCTGATGACTCCGGATTAACATGGTTAGAAGGTTCGGCAACGAACTGTAACATGGGTAGTTCATCTACTGAAGGTGCCATCAAGACCGGTGACGGAAGCAATATTTACCTAGAGAATCTAACTATTACAGATTCAGCACACAACGCTGTCATGGGTGATGCTACTTCGATACATGCTAGCAACGTTAGTATGTCGACAAGTGGGCTATCAAGCACACAAGTAGGTGGGTCTGGTATCAGCCAAACCTCACTAGCAACTTCTGGAACAAGTTTGTTTGCTAACAATATTAATGCAGCAGGATATGCAAATGCTATAGTATCATATGCTACAGATAGTATGTCATTAACCGATATTAGTGGTGGTTCAATCTCGTTGGCTCCAGGAGGTACCGCAGGTACTGTTCTTGGTGACTCAGGTTGGTCCGCTAGCGGAATTACCAGCACTGGTAATATGGTGATGTCAAGGACTACTCCAGGTTCAATGGATAATGTAGACTTAGATGGATATCTCCGCATGGATGGAACTGCAGCAACCGGTGACTTAGTGATGCTCACAAATCTAGCCGCTGATGGTATTTCAATCGCTGGATGCGGTTGGAATGTCCGAGCTGATGACGCTGACCTTGGTGATTCAACCAACGGTGTATGGGCAACTGCTTCGTGTACTTCAAGCAGTGCTTCAAGCACATTGACCGTAGCAGGTGGTTCAATGGACGGTAGTTCCACTAACGGAAACATCGTTTATGCTCGTAATGCAAAGGTTACAGTCGCAGATGTGGCAATAACCGGTCAAACATCTATGGGCGCGTATGTGGCGCAAGCAAGCACCAACGGTGATGTTAGATTAATCGGAGTCTCATGGAGAGGCAACGATTGTGCTAATGCAGCTGGTTGGACAGGAATGTCTGACTGTTGGGTTGATGTTTCATCATCCTCAGGTGCATTGTATGTCGGTGGTACTGCTCAAGTTGCAGCATACCGTGTAATGAACTTCGTGCCAGTATTTGTTGCTGACCATTCAGTTACTACAACTACAGTAAGCACTTCGGGTACATGCCCAGGTGCTGCTTGTGTAGTTTCTGATATCACATCAGTTGGCGCAGCTAAAACCGATAGTACTGGAAACGCAACTGTTTGGTTGCTTCAAGATAAGTTAGAGAAGGTTAGTGGATCAACCACTGTTACTGCCTCGTACACAGACCATCGAATCGCCATTGCTGGCGGTGCAGGTCAGAACGAGACAGGACCAGCAGACGCATGGTATACAGGATCATGTATGATTAACAGCATGGATTGTTCCATGCCGCTAAGTCCAGGTGATCAAGTCTACATTAAGTTAGAAGCGTTCCCACAAGATTGGAATGGCGCAACTAAGAATTGTGGATTCTTGAATTCAAACACATCTATGACCAACGGCTACTATCTATACACAATGCAAATCATTACTCTATCAACTGACTTAGTTATTGACGGGTGCAAGTTGCACTTGAATGGAACAAAGATAATGATTAACCGCACAGCTAACAACAACCCAACAATCACTATCCAGAACGGAGGCGAAATTCTGCTCTCCGAAGGTGGTGGCGAAGTTGGTAACATGAAGGCAGTGACCAGCGCTTACGGCTGGGAAATGGAAATCCAAGACGGCGGTACTTTCGTTGTAGATAATGGGGCTATCCGTGATATGCATCAGAACTCCAATACTGGAGGGGCGCTGAATGTCGGTGATGGAACTCTTGAGTTGAAGAATGGTGCCATAGTTTACGGTAGTCAAACGACCTCTGCGTCTATGGCAACCATCAAGGTTAGCGGTGGAACACTGTTAGTTAACGATGCGAGTATATACAATGCACAGCAGACTGGTGTTGGTGTTTGGATAGAAGATTCCGGAACCAGCGTCATTCAGAACATCGGTGTATCTGGAGCAGCTACTGGCGTAATGATCAAGGATGCAGCCCCAGCAATTGATGGCTTCACCCTCAACGATAACACAGTTGGAGTAGAAATTGATGGCGGAATGACACTACCAAGTATCTACCGCTCAACTCTACTATCAGGTCACGCACGTGGTTGGGAAACTTACGACATTGATTTGACTGGATTGGCAAGTAATTACAATTACATCCAATTCGGTTTCAATAACGTCTACATGGGCGGAAACGTTCACCCAACGTACAACTATTACACAAGCCGTTACTTCGCAATCCACGACCGAATGCGTATTGGACTCAATGATGGAATTGATAACGATGCAAACGGTATTGGAGATGAGATTGAGAATTTCACTGTAGATGCTGCAGGTAAATTAATGACTGGATATTACCATTCAGGTATTACTTCAAACCTTGGGGACAGGAACAATCCAGACCACCCATCAAGAAACGATGGATGGGCTCGTTACGACTGTAACCTCTACGGTTACCAATACAGCCCAGGTGGTTCGTATCAGTATGGTTACTACTACTACATGAACAACTACGGACCTTACACTAGTTCAGGTCAATACTACGGTGCTAACTCATACCCAAGCGACTTCGGTTTCACAATTGAAAAGGCAGAGGGTCTGACAGGTTCACAGAACTACTACCCGTACGAGTACTGGGGTTACTACTACACCCAATACCATGGCGGACAGGGTATCTTCAAGCCTCCAGAGGGCTACAACGGTCTTTGGGGTAACTACAACATATGTCTTTCATATGCATACCGTTACCAGACACCTACACCAAACGGCTGGCAAATGCACTGGCCAATTGTTGATGTCAGTAGTCCAAGTGTAACTGATGTATCAGCATACATCGATATTCTACACAACTACGCTGATTACTACGGTGACCGATATGACTTCGTATTCCGTGGTGGCAATACTATCAATGAATTGATGGATGCAAACTGGGGTAGAGAATTTGGAACTGCTTCACTAGCAAATGGTGTGATTGATGGATCAGATACAGGTCTCCACATTTCTGGAAACTATGCTGCTGGTGTTATTGACACTGTTGTAGTCAATGACCCAGTAGATGAGGGTGTATTGGTTACAGGCAGTTCATCTGTTGAATTGGATGGCTTAACAGTCAACAACGGTCGCTATGGTGTTCGCATGACAGCTGCAGCCATTGGCTCATTAGAGTTGACTAACACCAATCTAGACAACCAATCCCAAGACGGAATAGTCCTAGGATCTGGAATTAAGATGGCCCTAAGTGGTACAATCACCAATGCTGCAGGAGCTGCAATCAATGTTCTACCAACTAGTACCAAGGACTGGGCCTTCAATAACCTAGCATTGACAAGCAATAATATTGCTATCAATCACGACGGTTCAGGAGAACTTACCTGTACTGATTGTACTACTGGTAGTAATACAGTCGATGTTGCGACTTCAGGTTTGGTTACTTGGATTGAAGGAGATATTGATCTAGCCACGGTGGTAGCGACGGGTTCAGGACTCTTGCAAAGAGCAAGGTTGCTGGACGTGACTATTGAAGCAGATGGTAATGGTGTCGCTGGAACAGGCGTGAGCATGATTGATGCCAATAGTAGACGCGTGGGCTCAGGTGAAACTGACAGCGCGGGTACAGTGAACGATATGTTGTTCCACACCAATTATGTTGATTCTTCGGGATGGACAGTGGTGAATTTAGCAGGATTCCAAATAATGACTGTTGCTAAAGTACAGTACGACACCACTGGCTCAATGAGTACACGTGTTGCAGACTTTAGATATGCAGTCAAAGGGGTGAGTTTGGTCGATGGACCAGGTAACTCTGATACGGTTGCACTGACGGATCGGTTTGATGCTCGTATATGTTATAGTTGGGAATCAACTTATTACAGTGTACTGGCATCCTGTGCTGGTGCTAACTATATTGCAACTGCAAGTTCTAGAACCAAATTGAACGGTGATGGTGCCGGAGGTACGATTACCGAATATGGTTACTGGGGTGCGATGCCAACAGACATGAAGAACAAAGCGATTCTGATAGACTCGCCTTGGGCATACACTGGTACGACTGGAGCATCATTCAATGGTTCAACAGTTATTGTCAGTGGATTCTACAACGATGAATGGTCTGATTTGTACGTTAGAAACTATGACGGAGATATCTACTTAGATGATACGACGTGGGCAGCAATTAGTCCAAAGGATACGGCGTTCTTCAACCTAGGATATTACGGTGGATACAGTTACGGTAATTTCCATGTGAATGATTCAACGCTGATTAACGTTGGTGCAGTTGGAAGTGGTGCTGGTTATTACAACCGTGACCCAGTGATGCATGTTACTAACAGCGTGTTAGTGTCATACTCTCAGTTAACTGATGTACAATCGGTCTATCCTGAAGAGATATGTATCCAGTCAGCTGGAACTGACCCTGGCGACTGGACTGTTGATAACAACACAATGTACGACTGTACTGTTGGAATCATGATTTACATTAACTACTATGCAACCAGCCCTGCCTATGGTGGATCTGGAACAGATGGTGCACACTGGAGTAACAACACAATGTATGACAGCACATACCTACCAATCTGGATTTACCTACAATCTGATGCAGATGACTTGCTTATTGATAACAACACAGTAACAGGCTCTAAGAGAGTACAATACGGTATCTACGCACAAGACAATCGTCTGAACAGTGTAGAGATTCGTGGAAACACTCTATTGACTACTGACGAACCTATCTATATGCGTAATGCTAAGCAGTGGAATATCAACAACAACACAATCAAGGGTGATGCAAACTCAGCCCACTCTGGTATTTATGTCCTAAACGGTCATGGTTCAATTGCAGATAACACACTGATTGATGCAGATGGCGGAATCAACGTTTACGGTGTCCGCTCTGGATTTGATGTGGATATTTCAAGAAACACAATTAGTGCATCTGGTGGACGTGTTTCACCAACTGCAACAGGTATCTACCTAGAGAACTGTGGACTTGCAGAAGTCACAATGTCAGGCAACTATGTCAGCACAACATCTAACGCTCTATTGTCAGATGGTTGTGATGTATCTGATGTTGGCAGCACATTCGCCAGCGCAGGTGGTTCAGCATCACAGATTCACTCTGTGAACATTGAGGCGTCGCAATATAATCCAACAATCAAGAACATCAGCACAGGTGATACTGTACGATGGGTATTGACTCAATACAACAGCGACCCCAACAACTACCAGCATTCAACAACCAGTAACACATCTGGAATTTGGAACAGTGGACCAATGAACTTGGGCTCAACATTTGCCCACACGTTCACAGCTGCAGGTACTTACGAGTATCATTGCACTATCCACAGTTTCATGAGTGGTGTAATCAATGTAGCCGCAAGTTCAGGTGGTAGCAACTTACAGACATACGGAATTGACATCCTTGACGGAAGCGAAGACGTCTCCCTTGATGGTACATCCATCGGCGGATTTAGCCTAGCATACCGACAAGACGGTGGTTCTCTAAATGTAGAGGGTGGAGCAGTTGTCACTGGTGACAACGGCTTTGACTTGACCAATGTTGACCTAACTGTTGACGGTCTAAGTGTCTCTGCAGACAGTGGATTTGGTATCGGTTTGGATGTTACATCTGACACTGGTCGCCACACACTAGATGTTGCAAACATGGATACAACTGGTGGCATTGGTATGCTAGTAGATGGTCACGATGATTTCCGATGGAATGGCGGTGACTCAACTGCAACTACAACTCTGAAGACACTAAGTGGCGCATCAGGTACGATTGAGAACATGACCACAACAACAAATGGTCCATGGAGATCCATGCACGGTGCAGGTATGACCCAGATTAATGCTGGAGCTTACTCAACCATTACCAGTGTTGGTAACACACTCAACCAGAGTATGTTGACCATTGGAACTAGTGCGGTCATTCACGAGGGTAACCTCCTTGACCTAACTGTTACACACATGGGTGGAGCAGCAAGCAACGTTGGATTGATGATTAAGTCAACCGACCTTGGTCGTTCAGAATATGTCAGCCCGTCGTGGCGCTCTAACATCATCTCCGTTGGAGAAGGTGCAGGTGGTGCAGCGGCAGTTACTGACTGGTTCGTAAGCCATCCACTTGGAGGCTATAACATTGCAGACGATGCAATGCCTGGTCCAGTTGCGGTCAACCCTGACCCGACTAGCCAAGCAATGGGATACATGACTTGGGATAACTCAAATCTGTACATCATGCTGACTGGAGTGACCTTCTTGGTCACAGACGGTATGTGGTATCTTGATACCCAGCAAGGTGGTTCAAACGTTGGTGACAACTGGTATGTCAGTCACAATCTGCCATTCGAGGCAGACTTCATGCTATGGGCAGAAGACCGTGCAAACTGGGGTATCCGCAAGGTTATGCCTGGTGGCAACTGGGTCGATGTTACAGCAGCATGTACTGGTATGCAAGCAGCACCTGGATTTGGTTACCCAGGAGTCACTCCAACATGGAGTGGTATCTCTGAGTTCGCAATCCCATGGGACTGTATTGGAAGCCCAACAGGACGAATCAAGACTCTAGCAATCATCCAGAACGAAAACTCTGGTCACGTGCTTGGTGTTTATCCACCACAGCTATGGAACCAGACAAGCGGTGCTGCTCAGACATTCGGTGACTTCGGTACACTGCAATTGGCTGGTGGCGATTTGGCTGATGGTACTCTAGACGATTACTTGCTAATCCACCGAACATTCACAGCAACCGGCGCAACAACACCTCGCGCATATGATGTGACTGTTAAGGTAAGAGATGCAGATAACATCTATTGGGACTGGGGAACACATAGTTCACTAGCAATGGATCAGAATCAGGATATCACTATTGACATCCTACGTGCAAAGCCAGTCATTTCTGACTTGGTCGATGTATCATACGATGAAGATTCAGGTTCACAGACCGTGACTTTGACCGATAAGGCTGCAGATTATCAGCAACCATCGAGTACATTGACATGGACTGTAACTAACGATGCTACAAACCCAAGCAATGCAACATCACCATACGCATACGATTTGACAGGTCATACAATGACCATCACTCCAGATGCGAATGAGTTTGGTAACCAGAGACTATACCTGGTTGTCAAAGATGGACACGGCTTGTACAGCAGTCAGTCAATGCTTGTTGGTGTAGAGAACGTCAATGACGCTCCAGTAATCAACAACCCACGACACTCAGCAGGTCTACCAGTATTTACTGAAGGCATTGATGCTAACGGTAATGCGGTCTACAACTACTACGACGAACCTCAGAGGCCACATCCAGTGACCGGTGAAGAGCGAGGCTGGGATTTGCTAACCAAGTTCTTGGGAGGCGCATCTGGTGAAGGATTTGTTCAAGATTTGGGAATCGGTGACGGTCTAGCTAATGAGCAAGACAGGAATGCTGACAACAACACTGAGCAAGCACCTCAATCCTACACATGGACTGCAGTTACTGACCCAATAGATTGTACACCATTCACTGTAAGCATTAGCGGCGGTACCACTCTAGAAATTGACCTCAATGAGGCAAATGAAGATGGTGGAACCTGTAACATCGTATTGGATCTTTCAGACGGTGCATCAATCAATGATGCTGCGGCAACAATCAGCGTACCATTTACAGTACAACCAACTAACGATAATACTCGTATTATCCCATGGGATGTAAATAACGGCTCAGTCATCCAGACTCTAGCCCAAGATGGTACAGCAGATACAATCCGTTCAACTGCCAATGCTCCAAATAATGAGGGCGATTCTTGGTGGTGGTCTGTAGATGAGGACACAGAAGATTCTGACCTACTAACAATTGATTTGACCGACATGATGAGCGATAACGATAACACCAATGAGCAACTATATTGGACAATCGATAACTCTCAGTACTACACTGACAAGTGTCAATACACTAACTATTTCTCAGTAACAATTGACAACGCAGCACACACAATGGAAATCGATTTGATTCCTGATGCTACCACAGATGCAACTAGCAGCGAGTGGGATATGCTACAGGATGCAGATGGTGATGGAATACCAGATGATGGAATTCACCAGAAGGCACCAAGATCTGGTGACTACTGTTTGATGAACTTGATTCTTTGGGATTCTCCTGAGGATGTAATACCAGCACAGTACGATTACGTACAGTCAGATGCATGTAACGTTCTTGCAACTGATGGTGACGCAACTACTAACTGTTACTCGCAGACCAGCAGCGAACATCAGATACTCATCAATGTCCACAACCTAGTGGAATTGCGACCAGACTACAACTTCAACGAAGTACGTCTGTCCCCTGATCCATTTGACTTCAAGGGAATTGACGGTGTTCTGCGCGAGACTATGGTACCTGTGTCAGTTAACCTTCAGCACATGGATGGAGATGCTCCAATCAACTCAGATGGAACATACAAGTATCTCTACGATTTGCAAGTGTCATTCTTTATCGTTGACACTGATTGTGCAGGCTGTGATGGTACATACCAGAGCAGTGTAAGACTTGGAAGCAATGGTCCAGGAAACGGTGCATTATCACTACCTGACTACGGTGGATCAGTTGAGGTTGGAAATTACGTCCGAATGAACAAGACATCTGAGGATGTTCGTGTGTTCGTAGACATAATGACAGTGAATCCATTCACTGGTCAATACACTGACAACTCGAAGTACGAGAGGCCAGCTCTAGAAGAGAAGAACTGGGCAGACAATAACATGACTGCTTCAGGAACCAACAGCGAGTTACCACTCATTGTGGAGACCAAGGCAGCACAGGCTGTTGCTTCGTTCGCTCCAACATTGATGGCAGTCGGCTTAGTCGGCGTATTCGTTGGTGCTCTACTCAGCCGCTCTCGAGCGGAAGAAGACGAGGAAGATTTCGAGGAGGAATCAATGATTGACGATGACCGTGCAGTTAGCCCAGTTATCGCAACCATCCTTCTTGTTGCAATCACAGTCGTCTTGGCTGGTGTAATCTACGTGTGGGCAGGCTCACTCGCAGACACCAGTGTCAAGGGCACACCAAGGTTGACCTTCTCAGCAGAATCAATTACTGTACAAGAGATCAGTGGACTACAACAGGACCAATGGCACTGGAGAATTACTACATCATATGCAGCTACAGACTTAGCCACACAGGCAGTGACTGTCTCTGTATTGTGGACCAATGCTAGCGGACAGCAAGTGTACAAGACTGCACTTGCACCTGGTGGTGGAGATGAAGAGAATGTGTACGGATTCGCTCCTCGTAACAGCGAGAATATGGTAACCTTCTGGGATGACATATCTCACTGTGAGCGTGGTGGTTCACCTTGTATCACAACCTTCGGACCTGGTGACAGAATCTTCATCAGAATGACAGACAATGACGGTCTCATCGACTCGGCATTAATTGACATTCAGTACGAATTGCCTGGTGGCGCTGCGTACATGTTGAAGCAGTACACTGCATCACCAACCAGCATCCGCTGAAGTGAGTAATACGAAGCGCCTTCGGGCGCTGAATGCAGGGATGCTTGGGGGCTTTGGCCCCTGAGCACCCGACCTTCCGTTACAGAGCGTAAGCTCTGTTTGCGGTAAGGCTGATTTGGCCCCGCCTCTGTTCGGCATCTGCTGAGCAGTGGTGGGGCCTTTTCTCATTTTGAAACCTTGAATCTCAATATTTCCGTATAAATTACACTTTTTCACTATGAAAATTCTGAACAGGAATAGATGTAGTTCAGCAGTTTAATCATTCCATTCATAAGAGACCATAACAACCGCAAACATGAGTTGTGAGCATGGAGTTACGAGCGGTAGTTTTCGATTGCGATGGGGTACTCATTGACACCATCTCTTCGTGGCGCATTATTCACGAACATTTTGGCACAAATAGTGGACCGATGTTAGACCAATTCCTAAAGGGAGGAATTTCTGATGAAGAGTTCATGGCTGATGATATCCAACATTGGAAGAAGGTGAATCCATTAATCCATCGCGACGAATTAATTCGTTGTTACCAAGGTGTAAACCTAAATCCTGGTGCTAGAGATTTGGTGGATGCTCTCAAAGAGAGGGGCGTCGCAGTGGCCATCGTAAGTGCAGGTGTTGATTTGCTAATAGGCTCAATTGCTCAAATGTTGAAAGTTGATGACTGGGTAGCAAATGGCTTCCAGTATGATGAAAAAGGCTTCCTTCAAGATGAGGGTATGGTGAGAGTACCGGCTCACTACAAAGGGGACATGGTTGAGAAGTTGTGCCGTATCAATAACCTTGAGCCAGAGCAGATATGTTCAGTTGGGGACAATCATACCGACCTTTCAATGATGATTCCTGGCAGTAGATTCATTGGGTTTAACCCAAGTAAAGAAATGGCCTTTGAGGGCTTTCAAGAAGCTGGAGTACCTATTGTTGAGGGTAATGATTGTAGAAACCTTTGGCCACATCTTTTCCCAGGCGAATCGTTCCCATCGGAACTCTAGATAGTTCCGTCTTATGCAAATGGTACTGAAGCAGTTTTATGTGTGTTCAAATTAACAACAGTCAGAATGCACGGTTTTGGCTGGAATCCAAGCATTCGCATGTATCCTGTCTGGTCCTGCCAAGTACTACTTTGAATCAGAGTGCTTCCTTTGTAATCTCCACAGTGATGTCCATGTACGTGTCCTGTGACAAAAATGTCTGGAATATTCTCAATCACCATGTGGTCCTCTGGTTCTGGGGACAGTGGGGTTTTGCCACCCCAAGTTGGTGCTAAATGACGCCTCTCCAGCATTTCTGCCATGGCAATCTCTGGCTTACTGAATGTTACGTGTTTTATTGATGAAACAAAGTCCATGATGCTCACTCCGTGATAAGCAAGAGTACGCACCCCGTGTAGGCTGAAATCACAAGGGTTACCAACAAATGTGGCGCTGTTGAAATATTGCTGAATCATTGGGTCTAGAGATGGTTGTGGTTCAGCTGGGCGCACCGCATCATGGTTACCTGGCAGGATGATGGTCTCCACCCAATCGGGTAATAACTCGGTTAGACGAGCCACTTCTTCGTACTGTTTGTAGACGTCAACAATCTCTAATTCTTTGTCTTGGTCCTTGTAAATCCCTACTCCATCAACAGCATCACCTGAGAGAACTAGATATTTGATGGTCTTCGCAAGTGGGTCTTCGTGAAACCATTTCACCAACTTATCCCATTGGAAGCGAAGGAATGTTTTGGATCCTACATGAAGATCTGATACAAAAGCAGCAGATACCGCTTGGTTCTCCTCAGCACATCGTTTTGTGTGCCTTGTCATTGGTGCAAGATGTATATCTTCGACTAACAGCATGTCTCTGCTACCGGGATTGATGAAGCCTGTTACGCCTACAACATCGTCCTCCATTAGACCGGCAACTGCAATGGTGTTTCGCCGCTTTGCTGCGGCTGAACCATCCATAGCGCGCGGTGGCCGGAGAACACAAAATATCTCACCACTAATGTCTTCTACCTTGAAATGAAGATTTTCCCCTTTATGCCTGACATCATTGACCAGTCCAACGATTGTCGCAGTATTGTTACTGTCTGAATAACGTGATTTGTTGCGAGCGAGTTGATTGGTTTCTATCGGTCTATTTGGTAATTTACCTGAAGTAATTAGCATCTTTTTTATTTTTTCTAAACGGCTATTGAAGTGGGAAATAATGTCACTTAGTTTCCCTTCAGTAGTACTTTTTCCTGTGATGTCAAAGTGGATGTCTAACTCAATATCAACATCGGTTGCTAGCATAGGAAAACCATCTAGAGAGAAATGTGGAAGTCCGTGAGGACGTTCCGCTGGTTTTAGTTCAGGTGGACTAATCGGGGCGAGGACGCGCCCTTGTGTTGGCTTGTTGTTCAAATCTTGTTTTGCTGCATCAAGAACCGGAACCATCTCGTTGAAATCTTCAGATACAGATTCGGAATCAGTTTCATCATCTTTCTCAGGCTCGCTCGTTATAGAGCGAGACTTTTGTTCAAGGTTTGATAAGATTTCATTGGTCAATAATCCAGTCATTCCTTCATCAACTGCAATAGAAATTAATTGGTCTAGATTATCAATCGCTAACAATCTTTCACTGATGTCTGCCGCGGGAAACAACTTCGCGGCGAGTAATTTCAATGAGATTATACGCCAGCCCCCGTCCGCCATATCTTCAAGGCGGACGAGGATGTTCTAAGCAATTGCGCTTGAAAATTAATCCACAGATTGAATGAGTTAGAATTAGAGTACCTACTCTTCACCCCAAGCGATATCGGAATCAGGTATGGCTGGGTCTTCATCAGAATCAGGTTTAGGTTCTTCATCACCTTCTGACCAAGCCACATCTCCATGCCAGTCTCCTGTTTGGGGGCCATCTGACAGTAAATTTAGGGCTGCAGGGACACTTGTAGGCGCTTTTGAACCATCTTCATCTGAAGATTCACTCTCTGCGTTCTGTTGTTCATGGTGTTCTCCCCATACTTCCAAAGCAACCCTAAGAGCAAAAGTGGTGAAAGCCTCCTTGTTGCTGTGACGGTCACCCTGCCCAAATTCTGCACACTTTGTTGTGACTTTGTCATCAAGATAAATCCCTACCCAAACTAATCCAACTTCTTTTGATTCAGTAGAACCAGTTGGTCCTGCAATTCCTGTTACAGCGATTGTCATATCAGCGCCTGATTTCTTAGCAGCGCCAATTGCCATTGCCTCAGCAACTTCTGAACTGACGGCACCAGCCGATCCTTCATCAGCAACGAAAATACTTTCATCAACTCCTAATTGTTTGATTTTTGATTCATTTGAATAAGTAATCCAGCCTTGAGTGAACCAACGGCTAGCTCCTTGTATGTCAGTCAGGACAGAAGCAATCATGCCTCCTGTACAGGATTCTGCCGTGGCGAGGAACATTTCTGCCCGTTTGATACGGCGGGCTAGTAAACCTGCTAGCACTGAGGCGTCTTGTGCCATGTTTTAGGCGCCGGAGCGGAGCCTTTTGACTATATGGGCGGACAAAAATGATGGAATCTTCAAGTAATGAGTTATTTCGGCATTTATGAAAGATTATCTCAGACTATTGGTCGAGATACCATCTTTAGGTCTGGGCGAAATTAATTTCAAAAAAAGTTGTAATTTTTTACACCCTAGTTAATTTTATTATGGGCCCGGGCGGATTTGAACCGCCGATATTCGCCTTGTAAAGGCGACGTCATAACCGCTAGACCACGAGCCCGACTAATAGGCCGAAGAACCACTCCATTATGAACCACGCGACCCCGTAGCCTTTTGTGTGAGGACTGTAGTGGCTTAGTTCGTGAGTGAGATATCAGACTTGTTGGCGCGGCTTGAATCCGCTGATGTACCAATGTCTCCAGCGATTCGTGATGCTATGCTCTCAGTTGATATTGAATCCTTTAGTGACTATGACCCAACTCCATTCTACCACGATAGGCCACTAGTTTTTACTGAAACCGATGAAGGCGGAATCAAAACAATTTCAGCACCACATATGATATGCACTCTTTTACATCACTTGGAATTAGATGATGGGGATGAAGTTCTGCTTATAGGTGCTAAAGGTGGCTACTTGGCTGCGTTAATTGGCCATATAGTAGGGCCTGATGGAGGGGTTACTGTTGTAGACCCAAATAGGCAGGTAATTGAACATGTTCGAAACCATCTCAGGGATTTTGAAAGTGACACAACTTTCCACACTCGTAAGATGAGGGAAATTAACCATACCCCCCCTAACCTCCCCTCTCCGTTGAATCGTGTATTAGTGACAGGTTCCCTTACAGAATTACCAACTTGGGTTGAGGACAGAGTTGCTGATGGAGGATTTGTAATCGCCCCCCTTGGAGGCAGAATAGCTCAAAGACTAATCAAGAGGGAGAAGCAAGGTAATCTGTTTGATACAGACCTAGGTGGCGTACTTTTCGGACCGGTGGATATATGTGAAACTGAGTCTGAATCTACAGATTCTAGAGAACTTGCAGGCCTGTTTGAGGATGCTTTGGAAATCGGAACTGAGTTGGGTGTTTTTGACACTGATGAGGCAGACAGTCTGCGTGCATTGGCGGCTGATTTACGGCAACTCCCCGAGAATTTACCTCCAGTTGCCCTAGTAGCTAATGTTGATGACGATTTATGGGATGTTGGCGATGAAGATCCGAATGATATATTCATTCACTTTGATGAACTAACTGAAGAATTGTCTGAACATCCACTCTTTGACTTGTTGGCGAATGCATCAGAATGGTTGACGCCATTATGGCCCACCATGATGGCGTTATTAGAGACAAAGATGCAACACCCAGGCGCTCCCGATGCGACATTTGAAGACTTTGGATTTGGCCACCACGAAGATTTAGTCCCATGAGATATATTATCTTGAACAGATAATTTGACCTCGACGAGGGCGTATTTAATCATTCAATTTTGCTAAACGTTCTAGAGATTCTGCTATTGGAGGGCTTTTCCAACTGGTAGTATGGCGGCTGGTTTTTGGTGGGTATAATTCGTCAGAAATAGACATGTCAATGATATCTTGTTTTGATAGAGTTTCAAGTCCGCAATTTGGCCAGGGTTCAACTGTGATGGAATCATCTTCAAAATAATCAAAAAGAACAACCGGTAATCGGGATAGATTTAGAATATGGCCAACAGCATGGCGGTGGTGTCCATCAAGGATGGCGCCACTCTTTCTATCTACCAGCAATGGTTTGGTGTAACAACCCCATTTTTTTGTAATTTTGGCTAATTCTCGAACCTTTCTCGGCCGAGTCTCTTCGTGAGCCCTTAGCCACTCAATAGCAACTAGTTCCACCTTCATAGCCTCGACTCGCCATTCCCCTTGAAAGCAATTGCCGCCCCCCGTTACTTTGTGGAGCCGTTCGCGAGAGTCAAGGCGTTGCCCAAAGGGGGGCTTGGGGACCTCAAGGGGAGAGGCTTGCCTATGCAATTAGAATCTTGGGTTCAGTCTCTACCGGATGACCTTCTAAAAATCGTCTCAATTTTTGCTGAAAACAGTGCCGGAATATGGGTGGTTGGAGGAAGTATTCGACAAGGTTTGAGCGGAGTAAAACCTAACGATTATGATTTGGCAACAGATATTGAACCACATCAGGTATTGAAGCACTTTCCGAACTCAATCAAGACCGGAGTAGAGTACGGTACGGTTTCAGTGCGTCTAAACGCTGGGTCTGACTTGTTTGAGGTGACAACTCTGAGGTGCGACCAAGAATATCTTGATGGAAGGAGACCTGATTCAGTTGACTTTGGTACATCACTTGCAGTGGATTTAGAAAGACGTGATTTGACTATCAATGCCATGGCTATTGACTTGGCTAGAAAAGAGTTGTATGACCCGTATAATGGGCTTGAGGACCTGCGAAATGGGGTCCTTAGGGCGGTAGGGGATGCCTCACTTCGGTTGGAGGAAGATGGCCTGCGTGTAATGCGTGCTTATCGATTCATGGACCAAGGGGTTGGTGGATTGTGGCAGCCTGATGAACTACTTTCAGCGGCACTTCTTGAGTGCCGCGAAATGTTGAAAAATGTTAGTGTAGAGCGAATTTGGCAGGAATTACGCCGGATTTTGTCAGGTGTTCACGCGGCAGATGTATTGGCAAGGATGGAATCTGATGGTGTTCTTAATATCATTTTTAATGGCCATTCATTTGATTTAAATGGCCAATCTTCTCTTCAGATGAAATCATCAATATGTCCAGTGATTGAAGCCCGATTGGCAATCATGTTTCGGCATGATAACCCAGCCGGCTTGTTCAGAGATTTGACCATGCCTAAAGCGACCATCACTCGAGTTAGTGAATTGAGAAGATTTATGGGTAATTTGCCTAATGAAAATGACGTAAATCACCTTCGTCTTTACCGAGCTGTTCTTGGTGAAGGGCTTGATACTCAACTAGCCTGTGAATTTGCACTTGATACTGAAGGTGTTGAAAAGGTTCAAACTGCACTTGACCAACTTCAAGAAAATAAGGCCAATGATGTTGCTTTGGCCGATGGCCACTGGATTGCAGATAATACTGGATTGCCGCCAGGGATTAGGCTTGGTCGACTGAAGGAATATCTTCACCGCTTGCAAGTAGAACATGATGTATCGTCTATTGATGAACTATACTCTATGCTCAACGACATTGATTGGCAAGATAGTGACCCAAGTGATTGGCCGCAGTTACGATGGCCATAATTCAATGAATTCTTGGCTTTGAATCTTTTTGAATGTGCAATTATTCATTTTAGATTCCGAGCAATCACCAATCTCTGAACTTCTTGAGTCCCTTCATAAATCTGAGTGATTTTTGCGTCTCGGAAGAATCTCTCTACAGGGAACTCGGTGATATATCCGTAACCTCCGTGAATTTGTACAGCCCGTTCAGATACCCACATTGCGGTATCTCCTGCGAACAGTTTTGCCATGCTTGCTTCATTGGTGTGCCGCGGTGTACCTTCTTCGTAGTGCAACTGTTTTGCATGTGCTGCACGGTATACTAGGAGGCGAGAAGCATCGATGCGTGTAGCCATATCTGCGAGGTATGAGGTGATCATCTGGTGGGCTGCCAGCGGCTTTCCAAAAGTCTCTCTTTCGTGAGCATATTTCAGTGATGCCTCAAATGCTCCTTGCGATATTCCTAGTGCTTGTGCCGCGATACCAATGCGTGAATTATCTAAAGCATTCATGGCAATTGAGAAACCCTTTCCAACCTCTCCAAGTACATTTTCTACTGGTATTTTGCAATCTTCAAGCACTAGGCTACATGTATCACTACTACGGATACCAAGTTTGTCTTCCTTCTTACCGACGCTAAACCCATCAAACGTTTTTTCAACAATAAAAGCAGTTGTTCCACCATGTTTCTTAACCCCATATTCCGGATGCTCAACTACCTTTGCAAAAAGAACATAAATGTCTGCTGAATCACCATTTGTGACCCACATTTTCATTCCGTTCAAGACGTAATGAGAACCGTCTGTTGACAACTCTGCTTTGCATGAAAGGGCGCCTGCATCAGTACCAGCTCCGGCTTCTGATAGTGAATATGCACCGACCTTATCAGCCGCTAGTTGAGTCAAATATTTCTGCTTCTGTTCATCTGTCCCGTGTAATGAAATGGTCTTGGAACAAAGTCCGACATGGACGCAATAAAATACTGAGAACGAGGCATCAACGCGAGCTAGTTCTTCAATGATAATCGCTTCACTAATATCATCTACTGGCATGCCTCCGTATTCCTCTGCAATAGTAATGCCCTGTAGGCCAGTTTCTTTACAAAAAGTCTGCCATTCTTCAGTAGGAGGAATCTGTTCCTTGTCCCTCATTTCAATGGTTGGTGGGAGTACTGATTCGGCAAAATCTCTAACCATGGCTCGAATCATGCTTTGTTCGTCAGTTTCTCGGAAGTCCACCTGTCTCACCTGTGGTTACGCCAGCCGCATCTTATTCATAACGGGTCGCTATGAGGTGTTTGTTGCTAAAATTTAGGCATTGTAACTCAAATCGTTAAATATTAGGCGAAAGTCGCCGCGCCAAAAGGAGGAGCATCAATGACAGAAGAGGACGATTATATTGAATTCAAGATTTTAGATGACAGAAAGTATTCCAAAGGCCACCTTTGGTATCAAAAGTTAGATTCTGACGATGAAACAGGTGATTTATTCAAAATTGGTATTACCGATTTTCTTCAGGCTGAACTTGGGGATATGATTAGAGTAGTTCTTGCTCAGCAGTCAAATGTTGATGAGTATGACGAGTTTAATGATGATGGTGAATCTGATCAAATAGGGACTGGTGCCAGAGATGCTGGTGCTAGTGGTCACGAAGTTTTGGAAGAGGAAACCCTAGCAACTCTTAGAACATCCAATGGCAGACATGTGATATATGCTCCAGTTGCTTGTCATGTTGTAGAATTGAATGGCGAAGTTGAGGATAGTCCTGAATTAGTTAATGAAGACCCGTATATTGATGGTTGGTTGATGAATATCCGGCCTGATGAGTTAGATGAAGAAGACCTTCTTACTCCAGATGAGTATATGGACTATGTAGAAAGCCTTTACCTAGATGAAGTCTGATTCCACTTAGTGAAATCGGTTTTGTTGGGATTAATTGACTTAATTAAGCGACCCAACGATATGTTCTGGCACCTTCATAGGCCCCTTCGGATTGAATTTCAACAAGGGCAAACTCGCCTTTCGGCTCAACAACAGAAATTTCCCGAAGTCCTTTGTGTAGTTCTTCGTAAGTAGATTGGTCAATGGCGATTCGGCCTGCCATTCTCTCAAACATGTTCCAGCGGGATACAACCTCTCGCCATTTTGGTGAAACTTTTCCTTCAAACACTTTTGCTTTTGCTCCAGAACCGTATCCACATAATCCAAAATAATTATTCTCAATATTTTCGTTATCCTCATAATCAGACTCAAAAGTTGACATTATGGCTAGGAAAATAGAACCGGTGTATTGATTTCCAATTAGGCTTGAAGCGCGTTGAGCCTTCTCAATTCTAGTATTTTGGAATTCTTGGTATTGTGTAGTCTTTGCAATTGCTCTGCGGTACAAGTCTTGTGCCCTATCCCACTCGGTCTCTCCTTCTGGGGTGTCATCAAACTCTGCTCGGTCTGGTTCATCACCAATCTCAGCAATGACATCCTGCCACATTGGTTCATTTCTGCGGTCGTGGCGGAACACATCTGGGAACATTCTCTTTGCTTGGAAAGCATAAGGTAGATGCATTATGATCCGAATCCATTGTTCTGTAAGAATTTCATCAGTTTCAGCATTATAGCGGCCACTCTTCACGGCTTTACGCTGAAAGTCTAAGAAAGCGGTTTTCACAGCTTCTTGGTAACATCGGTTGGAAAATTGTCCATCAAAAACAGGTTCATCACGGTGAACCTGTACTTTTTCTTCGCCGTGAGCAAAAATTCCAAGTCGGCGAACGGTAGATTCTGGTAGATGTTTAATCATCCGCTCGGCCACTCCATCTTTGAGTGTCTCGCCGGTTTCACGTGCAAGTTGGAGTACATGGGTAATAATTGAGGTGAGAGATACTTCACGCCGTGGCTTGAAGAAGTCGTGTACAGGAGTTGTCGAGATTCCCCAGGTATCAGGGATGGCGATGAGACGTGGATTGTGACGCACAAGAATAGCACCTCCACCTGCTCCTTGTGTATACTCTCCACTAGATTCAAGGTCATACTTTGCATTGTCAGAGAAGACAACTACACCTACTCTTCCATCATCTAAGCCGCCACGAGCGACCCAATCAAGTGTGTTGTGAAGAGCATCAACCGCACCGATACAAGCGAATGTCATGTCAACAACATCACAGTTACGGAAGCAATCTTCACCGTATTGTTTTGAATATCGTTGGGTTAGCATATCCAAGATGTATGTCGCAGTTGGTTTCGCACCATCTAAGGCAGATTCTGTACCTAGATACATTCTTCCAATTTCATTTGGGTCTAACCCATTACGGTCTATTAGACGGGTGACAGCATTTGCACCCATAGTTGCAGTATCTTCGTGAATGTCTGGCACAGACATCGCTGAGAGGCCTAATCCTCGATTGAGTTTACCATAGTCTGCACCTCTCATTTCTGCAAAGTCCTTCATATCGAAGTAAATTTTTGGAAAATGGATTGCGATATCATCGATTCCGACATTTATCATGTTAACCACTAATCTAAATCCGCAAGCCCATTGCATTAGAACCCTCTCCCGACATGAATATGCATCATGGCAGAATAGGCAGTCAATTTGAAATCCTATAAGTTGAAAATTTAATTCCCAGTAATCTCATTGATTTCATCAAGTAGTTCTGGTTTTTTATCGAAATGGGCTGTTAGAGGCGCTAAAGTCTCTGCAACAGCGTCAGCGACCCCGAATTTGAGGTCTAAGGGGTGAACTTCCCCGCTCGCTAGGGCGGCCCTTAGGGAGTCTAGGTTGTCCCACGTGCTAGGTTCTCCGTACTCTGGTTTTGGCGTGACAGTCAAGGTTCCTAACTCAGGGAGAACAATGTGTTCCACTAACTCGTAAACAGGTGATTTCTCGTCTTGTGGGTCAAGGTATGCCTTACGCATCTTCTTTCGCATCTTCTTGGCATCATCATGTAGCAAGATTGCTCCGCCTGGGTCTGATTTACTCATCTTGTGGTCAAAAGACTCCATTCGTGCTCCTGATGCTTTGAGTCCTGAAAGAATAGGTGTGTGGACGCAGGTTGCTTTCAACCAATTGTGGCGGTCTGCAACCCGTCGCATGTACATGTGTGCTTTACGTTGGTCCATGCCACCTATGGCGATGTCAATCTGTAACTCAAATATGTCAGCTGCTTGCATTGCTGGATAGAAGAATTTTGACAGGTCACCATCAGAAGAATCCTCGTCTCTTCCCATTATGCTGAAAGTTCGACGCACACGATCTAAACTCATATTCTTTGAACACTTCAATACACGCGCCCAATAATCTCCAGAGTCCATTAGTTCACTAGCATAGAGAAACCGTAGTTGGCCAGCCCCATCGCCTTCTTCTGGGTGTCCAAGTAGTGCTCTAAACACCTCTTCCATGTAGCGGCCTGTAGTCCGGATTTTGTCCATATCGCCGGCAAATTTGTCATTCACCCAAGCGTGCCAATCGGCAAGGAAAATTAGTACGTTTACATCTGCATCAAGCAGGCGTCTGAGAGTTTGTGCAATCACTTTCCAGCCGATATGTGCTTTTCCTGATGGTTCAAATCCAACATAGGCTCTGATGATGCCATCACCTGCATGTGAAGTGGAATTACTTAGGCAGTCAACTAGGTGATTTACACCAACCACCTCATCAGCATCGGTGAACATCGCTAAGACTTTCTCTTTGTGCTCTGCTGAAAGCGGAGAGAGGTCTTCGTTTTCCATAATTTTTCACCATCAGAATAATTTCCCTAGTTTTTCGCCACGGCTTGCGGCACGGGTGAAGTCGCCCCTGTCTAGGCATGCCTGAATTTCAGTGATTAATTCTTCAGCCAAAGCTGACTTTTCATCACTCACATCTGACAGTTTCATGAAATGACGTGCTTGTGAAACTGCAGATTTTGCCTTAGATGCCTTCTTAGTTGCTTCTTTCGCTTTGTCGCCGCGCTGTTTTGGCGAATATCCAGTTGCAGAGTCTAGGAATTCCGACCAGCGTCGGCGAGAATCCATTGCTTTTTCTCGACCACCATCGGCTGAAAGGAATTCTTCTAGGTCACCACCTTTCATCTGTTCAACATCAGTTTCTAATTGGCCTTTAACATTGTAATGAGCTGCGACTTTCAACAAGATTCCAAATTTTCCTTTAAATCCATCGTCATCGGATGCTTGCACATCGTCAAAATATTTGCCTGCAAGAGCCCCCAGCCCACCGTCTTCTGATACACTCTTAGCCATCCCGCGCTTAACCTCAAAGGTCTCCATGAACGTGTCCGAGAGGCTCATGTGGTTCAAACTTACTCTCCCAAACCCTCCTCATAATCATCCGTGAAGGATAAATCACCGGTGCCGGTGGGGTGGTTCATGCGGCGGGTCACCTTACCTCTAGTATTGCTGCTTCTACTAATCCCAACCGCATTGGCTCAAGAGAGTAATTCGGTGGTTGCTGTGTCGACAGAACTGTTCATTGGCGAATCAGATATGGGTATTGATGCTCTAGCAGTTTCACCATCAGGAGAGGATATGCTTTTGATTGGAACACTTGGTTATGCTCATTTTATTGCAGCAGGAAAACCATTCAATCAGGTTCAATTGAATTCTAATGATCAAGATGACCTAAATGATGTTGATTGGCATCCTCAAGGACTCACCGCTTTAATCGCTGGAGATGATGGCACACTCCTGCGTTATACAAGAGATGACCATTCAGTAACTCATGTGCCTGGTTCAACAGCAAATTTGTTGGCTCAAAACTTGAATGCTGTTACGTGGGATTCATCTGGTAACTGGGCTTACATTGGAGCCGCTAGTGGAGTCATTACTAGATTCCGTGAGGATGCTAACGGCAATACAGAATATTTCCCATTGAATAATAGTAAGAGTTCACCAATTCTAGACATTAGTTGTCTTCACAAGATGCATGCAATGTGTCTGGTAGCAACTGAATCGAATGGTTTGGCTGTTATTGATCAACAGCATGAACTTCACTGGCTTCCAGGCAGTGAAGGAACGAGATGGTTCTCAGTAGAATGCCCTCACGTTGAGAGAGACAGGTGTTTTGGAGTTGGTCAAGGTCATTCAGTCGGCATTGTTGAATTAGATTTGAACAATCCTGCAAGTTCATTTGTGCTAGTCAAGAATGTTGAAATTTCTGGAGAGTTCACTGGAATACATGTCCGTGACAAGGACCACTTACTATTCCAAACAGCACCTTTTGGATGGGTTGATTGGGATATCAAAGCCGGTACTGATGAGATGGGGTTGGCATATCCCTGGTTGGATAATTCAGATGCAACAGGAGATGATGTGGCACTCAGAGGGGAGACACTGGTGGGCGGCTGGTCAATCAATTCTGACGAAGGTTATGCTGTTACTTCTTACGGTCGAGTGGTGTATTATTATCCACCCCAAAATACAATTTCAGAAAATTTAGTAGCAGCCCTTGCTCCAATGCTTGTAATTATCGCAGTTCCTGGCGTAGTTGTAGGATTGATTTACATGAGTTCACCAGCCTTGCAGAAAAGATACATGGCTTGGTCAAATGGTCGATTGGCTGCGAAAAGAGAGGCGGCTAAGGTAAAGAAAGGTCAATTGAAAGGCAAAGCGAGAAAGGGTGCTAAAAAGTGAAGCAACAGACTCAATCGGAGCATTGATGAGCCGTTGAAGGCCGCAGATAATCAAGGGTGACAGAGATGGTGTACGAAGCACTTGATTTCTATGATCTTGATTCACAACTTACCGATGAGGAAATAATGGTTCGTGATATGGTTCGCGACTGGGTTGAGGATGAAGTACTTCCAAAAATTGAAAAGGCTTGCAGTGATGGTGTTTTTCCTGACGAATGGCGTGTAGCACTTGGTGAAATGGGTGTGCTTGGCGCACCGCTAGAAGGCTATGGCTGCCCAGGTCTATCCTATGTGGCATATGGTGTAATTTGCCGAGAGTTGGAACGTGGTGACTCTGGACTTCGCTCATTTGCAAGTGTGCAGGGTTCTTTAGCAATGTATCCAATTTGGGACTTTGGTAGCGAAGAACAGAAGAACAAATACTTGCCGAAAATGGCAACAGGTGATTTAATCGGCTGTTTCGGATTGACTGAGCCAGATTATGGTTCAAATCCGGGTGACATGATTACCAAGGCTGAAGACAAAGGAGACCACTATCTGTTGAATGGTGCTAAAATGTGGATTACAAATGGCACGAATTCAGACTTGGCAGTGGTTTGGGCAAAATTGGATGGCGTTATTCGTGGTTTCATTGTTGAGACCGGTGATGAAGGATACTCCGCTCCAGAAATGACAGGGAAGCACTCGCTGAAGGCTAGTGTGACTAGTGAGTTGGTGTTTCAGGATTGCAAGATTCCCAAAGATAGGATTTTACCCGGGGTGGAGGGATTGAAAGGTCCTTTTTCTTGCTTAAACAATGCTCGTTACGGGATTTCGTGGGGGGTTATTGGGGCGGCTCAAGCTTGCTTTAATTCGGCAAGGGAATATTCACTTTCGCGCATTCAATTTGACCATCCAATTGCTGCTTACCAACTTGTCCAAAACAAGTTGGCTTGGATGTTGAGGGAGATTACCAAGGGGCAATTGTTAGCGCTTGAGCTAGGACGAAAGAAGGATAATGGCTCATGGATTCCTGAACATATTTCACTCGCTAAGATGAACAATGTTGACATCGCTCTTCAAATCGCTAGAGAGGCTAGGGATATTCATGGTGCTAATGGGATATTAGATGAGTATTGCATTATGCGGCATATGGCAAATTTAGAATCTGTCAAGACCTACGAAGGTACACACGATATTCATAATTTGATTATAGGACGTCATATCACAGGTATCCAGAGTTTCACCCGTTCTATTTGAACAAAAAAGAGCAAGAATTTGGATTTTTGAAGTATTTTTTCTGATTTGCTCTGTAAGAGCAGATGTTTGTTTAGTCTAAATGTTCATAGAGGCATCCTAAGTCGCCCGCATCATGGTAGAAATTGCCGTGTTGTTGAAGCAAGTACCCGACACCAACGCCAAGATCGTTGTAGTCAATGGTCGTGTAGATGAATCTGCAATTGCAAGTTGGGTAACCAGCCCGTACGATGAGTACGCTTTCGAGGCCGCATTGCAACACATAGAAGCGGCTGGTGGTTCAATCACTGCGATTACTTTGGGTCCAGCAAGAGCCGACAAGGTCCTGAAAGATGCAGCAGCACTTGGAGTCACCAAGTTGGTGCGAATTTGGCAAGATGACTGGCAAGATTTGGATTCAAATCAGGTACAGGCTGCGCTCGCAAACGCTGTCACAGCGGCCGGCGTAGATTTGGTCTACTGCGGAAAGCAATCAGCAGACCGCAATCAGGGTTCCACTGGACCAGGAATCGCAGAAATTCTTGGTGCGGCTTGTGTTTCAGAAGTGAGCGAGTCTGATTCAGCAGGCTCCTACCTAAGGCCAACTGCAAGTGGTAGCGAGAGAGTGACTGTGTCATCTCCAGCAGTAGTAACTTTCACAAAAACTCAGAATGAGTTGCGCCGTCCTAATGTTCGTGGAATCATGATGGCTAAGCGGGCTCAAATTGAGGTTGTAGGTGGCGATGTTAGCGCATCACAAGTTAATTTCAACGGTCATTCATCCCCTGCTCAAAAACCACCGGGCAAAACCTACGAAGGCTCAGAAAGTGTGCCTGAAGTTGTTGGATTATTACGTGACGAGGCAAAGGTGCTGTAGGAGGGGTATAGATGGACATTACAATCATTGCAGAAACTCAAGGAGACAATTTACATCCAGTGACTAACCAATTAGTTGGGGCGGCCACATCCTTAGGTGCATCACCTACTATCCTATGTGCTGGGGGAGCCGGCGCAGATACGGCGGCAGGAATTGCTGGCGTTGGAAAAGTTCTCTCAGTTATTGGGGATTGTTTCTCAACATTTGATGGCGGTGCTTGGGCTGCAGCGTTTGATGCTGCGGCTGGCACTGGTGTCATCATTGGAGCGGCTAGCGCTCAAGGTAGAGATGTGGCTGCAAGGATCGCAGCCCGCCGTGGTATACCTGTGGTGCAGGATGTTGTAGCAATTTCACAAGGGCTGACAATGACTCATCCGATTTATTCTGGAAAAGCAATGCAAGAAGTTACCGTTGGTGACGATTGTGTAGTCACACTCCGCTCGAACACCTTCCCTCCAGCTGGAGATGGTGGTAATGCCGAATCTGCTACTGTTCAGCAAAGTGGTGATGTGAAAATTGCCGTTCAAGAAGCAATCGCAAAGGCTAGCGCTAGACTCGATGTTTCCGATGCAGATATCATCATTTCAGGAGGCAGAGGAATGGGCAGTCCAGATAATTTTGAGCATTTGTATGCACTTTCAGATAAGTTAGGGGCGGCGGTCGGTGCTAGCAGAGCCGCTGTAGACACATGGGATGAAATCCCTCACTCTATGCAGGTGGGCCAAACTGGAAAGACAGTTAATCCAAGCCTCTACATTGCAGTTGGTATTTCAGGTGCGATTCAACATTTGGCAGGAATGCGTACTAGCAAGTACATTGTTGCAATCAATAAAGACCCAGAAGCACCAATTTTCAAGGTGGCAGATTATGGCATAGTTTCAACTTGGGAAGAGGCGTTACCAATACTTGGCGATGAAATCGCTAAAATCCTCTGAAGAAGAAAATTATCTACTTGTAGATACCTGAGTTAGTGTGCGCAATCAAAAAGAAGTGGGCGCGCAGTTGCCCACTTAATGGCGAGAGATATTCCTTGGATGCGCGAGCGTTTTGAAACGCTGAAATCGCAAAATCTACTGTGGGAACCACCAACTCTAGAATCAGCCAGTACGCCTAGTTGTACAGTTGATGGAAAAGAGATGATTATGCTCTCAGCAAACAATTACCTCAATTTGACAACCCATCCAAAAGTCATTGCTGCGGCAGTGGAAGCGACCAAAAAATACGGCGCTGGAAGCGGTTCAGTAAGGGCTATCAGTGGCACTATGGATATTCACCTTGAAGCAGAAAAAAAGGTCGCTGAATTCAAAGGAGTTGAAGCCTCTCTTATCTACTCATCAGGATATACTGCAAACGTTGGACTCATCCCAACTTTGGTGACCGGGAAAGAGGATGTTATCATCTCAGATGAACTAAATCACGGATCTATAATTGACGGTGTACGCCTAACCAAGGCAAGCCGGGCAGTTTACCCACACAACGATGTTGCTGCATTAGAAGAAGTTCTTCGTCAGAACTCCGGAAGCGAGCGGAAACTAATCATTACGGATGGGGTATTTTCCATGGATGGGGATGTTGCACCACTTGACGAAATAACTGCACTTGCCGAGGAGCATGGGGCAATGGTGTTCGTAGACGATTGTCATGGTGAGGGCGTTCTTGGTGACCGAGGCGCTGGCATTGTTGACCATTTCAAATTACAGGGACGAGTTGACTTTGAGATTGGGTCTTTCTCCAAGGCTCTAGGTGTTCAAGGAGGAATAGTTGCGGGTAGCGAACAGGTCCGCAATCATGCATTAAATCACTCACGTTCTTGGTTGCTGTCGGGCAGTCAACCACCTGGTATTGCGGCGGCTCAAAAGGCAGCTGTAGAGGTGTTGATGGATGAGCCAGAGCACCATGCTAGGTTGTGGGAAAATACCGATAGATTCCGGCGAGAAATGGAATCGCTTGGCTTCGATTTAGGAATGTCAACAACTCCGATAATTCCTGTAATGTGTGGCGAATCTTCAGTTGCGAAGCAATTGTCTGATGAGATGCGCAAACTCGGTGTTGTTGTTGGCGCGATTGTCTTCCCGATGGTAGCGCGAGATAAAGCGAGGGTCCGCAATCAATTGTCAACTGGATTAACAGAGGGCCAATTAGATGAGATTCTAATCGCTTACGAAACCGCTGGTAAAATTGTTAACCTAATTTGATAATTTAATCATCAATGGCGTTCACAGCATCTACAAGTTCTTGTTCCTTTTCCATTTGCCCAATTTCAACTCTTGATGGCCCAAACGGATCTTTTCCATCTTCTAACATTGTAAGCATCCTGTGTCGAGGAGCCCAAGAAAGATGCACATAAATTGGCCCCGGTGCAAGCATTAGCAACCACGCTAACAACTCAGGGATTTGTGGGACAAGGTTCATCCAACTACCTAACAAGATAACGAATCCGGCGAAAGGCATGGTGAACAGCACTGCTCGTGGTGGTGTGATGGGTGGGCGCTGGAAAAATTTGCTAATTAGGGACGAAATTTGTCCTGCTAATGCTAATCCAAGAGCGATACTCAAACCCATGAAGGAAACTTCTCTAAACCAATCCTCAATATTCCAAGAGTTGTGATATCCAATTGGTATTATCAAGGCAGCAATTAGTAGTAGACCATAGAATGCGCCAACAATTGCTGGATGGCTGATTGAAAGCGGCCAAGTAGCAAAACGTTGTGACATTGGAGAGCCAAGAAGCATCTCGGTTTGGCGTTCATCAAGCGACTCCAAGCGCTGGCGCCACGATTCCATATTTTGCCGCTGCTGGCTGAACCGCATTAACATTCACTTTTTATGGAGTGTGAGAATTACTATTCATCATCTTTCTTGATGATTTCAGAACTATGTTTCCTCATCTTGCGAAGTAATGCCCCTGGTTCCGGTGCTAAAGAGCCCTGTGTTGTTTCTTGCCATACCCTCTCTACAGGGTAAAACTCCAAATCTTCTCTCTCTCTCGCACTTTCAATAGGGTCTTCTGAGTCCAAATCCCTTTCTTGGGCATCACGGAAAGAAAGAGCCTGATTAATCAGGGATACCACACCTTGAGTTATTGAGTCAGGTGGTTGTTGCCATCGCAAAATAATTTTTCCATCCATGTCATTTCTCTTCAGAACAGTACTCTCATTTCCTGACCCGGATTGAGGTGAGATACGAACCTTGGGTGGGATTAGGTACCAGGAATCACCATCCGATACGAAAACTGAGTTGTTTTCCATAACTTCACTGGGATGCCACGGGTGTCCGGTTCCAATTGCAACCAAGTTCAGAAGTGTCATTTTTCTGATATTTCTGAAAAGTTCCTTCCATAATAAGAAGGCGATAACTGAGGTAATAATCAAAAGGCCAATCCAATTATCCAAACCAATAAAAGATAGGACTTTGAAACAAATCAGTATTGCAATAAACCCTGCAATTGCAAAAATCACTGCATTGTACATATTTTGTCTTTGAACTTTGGCAATTTCAGTATTAACCGACCATGAGACCGCATCATCTGGTAGGTCATCCATAGCAACCGTAAGAGGGCTTACTTCATCCAATTTTCGTGAGATTGAGTGATTTTGTCTTTACATCAAGATATCAATGTTAAAATTGGCAAGGGAGTATTCAAGACAGTTACAGGTTCTCCGCTAAGCAATGCTCCCTGATTCTTTGTTGGAAATGGATGGCGATGAGGCTATTTCATATGCCACTATATTGGCAGTTGCAGCAACTTGTGATGGGGAATTTTCACCTGAGGAAATGAGCGCTTATGAGTCCCGAGTAGCCTCTCTACTTTACCAAAGAGATGTTAGAGAAAGGCTTAGTGAAATCGTTGGGGAATGGATAGATATTGAATATCATCTTGAAGCACTTTCAGCAGATAGCGTAAAACTTCTCCTGCGTGACACAATATTGATGGCTGCGTGCGATGGCAAATACACTGATGAAGAGATGAAATTAATCAAGCAAGTTGCTAAGAAAGCAGGGGTAGATGATGAAACTTTGAATCAGCTTTATCTCTGGGTGGTAGAGGGTTGGGGCTGGTTTGGCCGCGGGCACCAAATTCTTGGCATATCTGAAAAATAATCCTACCCTAGTGAATATATTCACTAACCAATAACTTTGTTTTTTTGCTATTATTGCAGGTCCTCTGTGTTCGGTCGGTGATTTGAGGTAAGTTGGCGAATCGGCCATAGTACGCGTGCGTGAAGGGCCACGTTCAAGAGGGGGTCAAGCAAGACGAGGGGCGAGGATTGCCGTGGCTGAACTACCGAAGGGTATCACCAAGGAGGTGCGTAGAGGTGGTTCAGGGGTGCTTGAGTTGCTCTTGATTGACTTTGATAAAGAAGGTAGTAGTGGTTATATTAGGATTCAACAACCAACCAATCCAGTAAGCATTGCTCAACTTGTGATTTCAGATGGTGCACCTGAAATGGCTCTGTTTGAGTCTACTGAATTGTTGATGGGCCATAATGCATTGGAAGAGTTGAGGGACTGCGCTGCAGCAGATGATTCACGGATTTCAGTTCATACTGATGTTGATCTTGGATTGATTGCTGACTTGCATCCAGAGGCTAAGTTGCATTTTGCTGGTTCAGATACCCACGCTGACAAGAAAGTAGAGGGATGGATAACGAATACAAAGCGAGATTCTGATTGGTGGCGTTCAAAACGTAATCGGGAATGGACGATGACTGAGAAAACCCTAGATGATGACGAAGAAGATTCTGAGGCAGATGATGTTGCTGATATTATTGAATATATTCCCGGGGAAGAATTTGAAGCCGGTTGTAGTTACATAATTGATGAACAGATACCTGATTCTGTGTTCACAGTTGCAACACATCTTGCTTCAATCGGCCATCCTGTTATGGTGATATCTCGTAGCCCGCCTCAGCGTATTTCTGATGACTTCGGATTACCAATTTCAGTATGTCGTTGGCTTAGTGAAAGAGAAGTTGAAGGGGTGCGAACTGTTAATCCAGGATTGGAAGAAATTCGTAGAGAATGCGATCAGTTTCTATGGGGTTCATCAAGGGCAGTCATTATTCTAGATGGGGTTGAATATCTTAGTGGAATCCACGGCTTTAGCCGTTTGATAGGTATGCTACGTAATTTATTTGATGGTATTCAAACTTCCAATAATATGGTGTTAATTCCCGCTGATTTTGATGTTTGGGACCAGCGTGAGCGTTCACTATTGTTGCGAGAATGTGACCAAATTAGTGCTGGTACAATCGGTGAATGGGCTCAGAGACCAGCAGTTGTTGAAGGCCATCGGTTCTGCCAAGAAACTGAGTCATTAAGTATTCCAGAACCGCAAAGAATCGATATTGTAAGTGAGGCTGAAGGTGAGTTCAAGGACGCAGCAACCAGACTTCTTTCAACTGTGGAGCAAACCCAAGATTCACCAACAAAAGATGAATCAAACAGCGGTGCCTCATCGGCTCAGTTTACTCAACCAGAAACCTCATTTTCAGCGGCCTCTTTACTTGATGAGATGAGGTCAGAAGTTGAACCTGAACCAATATCTTCAGATGATACTACCTCAAATGATGAACCTCTAGAATCCACAGTAACTGCTGATGATGAAGAAGGAGATTTCGCCCTTCCAAGTTGGGCAACGGCCCCATCGGCTAACATGGATGATGAGTCAACCACCACTCCCCAAGAAAATGCTTCAACTCTTGATGTAGATGCCCCTGATTCTTCTGATATCACTTCTGAGGAAATTGTGGAAACTGAGGTTGTAGAGGATGCTGATTCCTCTGAGCCTGAGGTTGAACCTGAATATGCTCGGCCAAACCAACCGACAGTAAACTATCGTAGTAAACAAAAGAGACGAGTTAGTGTACCGCAAAAACCTGACATATTACAATTTGAAAAGGCATCAATGCATTATGCAGCAGCAAATAGTAAGCAATTTGAAGGGCAATTAGTAGATTCAGGCTACGAGGCTATAGATAGGTCGGTAACTGCCCTGAATTACAAGAAAGATGCATTTAGAGAAGTTGGTGAATGGGAAACTAATGAAGAGAGAAACTGGGAGGTGCTTGAGACCCGGGGTATGAGTGCAGCTGTTGACAATTCAAGGTCTCTACGTCATGGTGTGAAATCCTCCAAAACCTCTTCAATTTCTGGTGTTAATACTCGTCAATGGGGTGCTGCTGTGGTTAGCGCTTCAGAAGAAGCCCCAACAGCAATTACGCCTGATTTGGTAACCAATCCACTTGCTAGAGAATCAGCTATCCGAATTCAGAAGTCGAAGACTCTTACCCAAATGTTGGTTGGCTCCGAATTAGAAGCTCTTTATGCCGACCGAAAACAAATGGTTAAGCGATCTGGTATTGACTTGAAGATTCTAGAGAGAATCAATAGTTTGGCTGATAAAGGCCACCCAATTCGTCAACTTGTTGACCGCATAGAGGCTAACTCAAAGGAGGGGTTGAAACTGCTTACTGAATTAGAGAAGAAATCAGTGATGGTAAATGATTTAATCAACCGAATTAATATCCAAGAAAATCGTTCAGTAATTGATTCAACGGTTGCTGTCAAATATCGTGCTCAACTTATTCAATTTGAACAGATTAAAAAAATAGAATCAATGTTGAATGACTTCGAGGGTTAATTATCCTAGTATGATTGAAAATTAATGGCAAATTTAGGAAATATGGTGGATGGCATGGCTAGGCGAACACTTCTTCAACAACAACTGGAGAAAAGCAAGCGGTTATTGTCAGAGCGAAAGTCAGAGTTGACTAGTTCAGAGACAGAGTCACCTCAAGCATCACTTGGGAAATATATTCGAAGGGGAGAATTACCTCCTGTGGAGAATCCATTTGATGGGCCATTTTTACATTCAACATCAACTGCAGTCAAAAAGAGAGCTGGTGATTTTGGTACCATTGCGTCTCAAAGGCTTCAGAGAATGCGGCAGGGTGTGGAAGCAGATGCGCCAATGATTGATACTGACCAAGCCCCATCAGCGACTAAACCAAACTTTCCCGCCTGGGTCAACTCAGATGTTGAAGATATGGAAACAAGAAACGTCTCAACACCATTGTGGCGTGATGTACTCTCCAAGCAGAGAGGGCATGTGAGACCAACTGAGTCTGCTCGCCAGCATCATTCTGAACTTATTGGGGCAGTTCCACCACCAGTTGAATCACCGTTGAAGATGGTTGCAGAAGAACTTGCAATAGGTCGTCCTGGATGGCCACCTATCTTCACACCTAACCAAAACTTCACATGGAGTAATTGGCAGGTAGGGCCTAACAACCGATTGGCAAGTACTGCCGGTAATGAGGTGATAACTCACCCATCTGAGCGAGCAAATCCCCTCATCATCTTTGGAGGCGAGGGTGTGGGGAAAAGTCATCTATTGAGAGCGATTGGTTCCTCGATGCATACTAGGTCACCTGAAGACGAAGTCCGAATCATTGTTGGAAGTTCATTTCCATCTCAGTTATCTGACGATTGGGTAGATGCAGTTCAGGGCTGTAGTACACTGCTTATTGATGATATTCAATCGGTTGGAGAAGATAGCGAAGAAAACCTAGGTATTATTATTGACAGTTGTCTAAATTTTGGGGTTCAAGTGGTAATCACTTCTAGTGAAAACTGCAATTATTCTGGGATACTAGGTGGTGCACTTAGGTCATCCGTTGAAGTCAATCTTGATAATCCAGATGTCATGACATTGGTTCTATTTATGAGAAACCGAGCATTAGTGAGGGGTCTTCCTCTATCGGACGAACAATTGCGAGCAATTGCCGTTGCAGCGGATAGAGATTGGAGTGTAGCGGAGTCTGGTTTTGAGGCGGTAGCACTAGCAATCGAGGCTGGGGCCGAGCCGTTTGGTGTCGGCGATATTGAGACAATACTTTCAGGAGAAGAATTGGTAATGCGGGGTGATGATGGCCTAATTGCTTGGGATACTGAGAGAACTGGGCAGCGAATTGTGCGTGAGGTGCTAGACCATGTACTACCAAAGGAGCGCCAACCAAATGTTGATATTATCAGTGAATTAGAATCAATTGTTGATGATTATCAGCCTCCAGATTTAATGCCAGATACTAGTAGAGATGCCGTTGATTCACTGATTGAAAGGCACCTCGGCCGTGAGAAAGGTGCACTAGAGGATGCTCGTGACAGGATTGAGTTGTCAGGTCTTCCCACAACATTAGAAGAACCGAGAGGTGAAGTTCCCAATATTGAATTGACGAGTGAAGGATTCCTTGACCGGTTAGAGTCTAGACTCCGTCGGCATCAAGATGAGCTATTTTCCTTACATGGTCAGATGGAGGACATTTCCAGTAAAATTGAGAATGCTGAGCCAAAGGAATTGGTTGAAATGGCTGATAAAATGCTTGAAATTGAACGTAAACTGTCACGCATTTCAAAGTTAGGGGCAGGAGAATCTCTGAAAACGAGGACTAAGCCAGAGCGCCCTTACGAGGCCGTTGGGATAGAAGAATACATTCCAGAAACGGATTGGGATATTGATGAGGAATCAGTTTCTGCAGACGATTTGTTAGTGCCTGTGACCCAACTACACCCAGTGGTAATTCTGAGAACAGCGGACCCTTCAGAAATGAGTAAATCATTCAACTTAGGAGATATCTAAGTTGTTCAAATGAACCTGAATCCTTTTTCTGCGATTCGGTCGGCTTCTAAATTCAACTTGATTGAATTACCATTAATTTCAATTGCATCATCGTGGTCTATACCAGGGCACAGTGCTTTGGTTTTCTCCCAAGCCCTCTCTGAAACTACATTTTCCCGCCAAAATGGGAAGGCTGAACATTGAGCTGGTTTCACCTCATAAATGCTACAAGTTTTCTCTCCTGTTAAGTAGATACAACGTCCATCTTCTGGTTTAGACTCTAGCACAAATCTTCCATCAAAACTAGTCCGACAGTTTTCTGTTAGCCATAGTTTCAAACTAATGTCAAGATGATTAGCAATTCTTTCAGCATCTTCGCGGGAAAGATACACTATTCCGCCCGGTTCATCACAGCAGCGCCCACAGTCAGGAAGACAAGTGAAATTCACACCACTCTCCCACCAAGGCTCCTCTCGGCTGGCAAATCTTCGCTTCCACCTAGACATGTTCTCAGGTGCAGGGGTGGCTATGTGGCTGTAATTGTTATGTGTATGATGATCCCGTGAAAATAAATATTTTTTTTACTTGGTGTTCATAAATTCAGTTGATGCGTTTTGGAATTCTCATTGCGTTGCACTTATACCAATGACTAGACTGAGGTGAATTCCCGGAGGAGGTGATTGCCAAATGAGTGACAGTGAGGATGAACCAACATTGTTTGAAGTTAAGGATAGTCACTTGGATACTGGATTACGAGGTATTCCAGTCGGCACTTGCCGAACTTCATTCGTTGATACAATAAAAGGTGTTCATTACGTCGGCTACCCAATTACTGACCTTGCCGAAATGGATCCAGAAGATATCATCTTTCTGCTTTTTGAAAAGCGCTTACCAAATCGTCATGAGTCCCAAGAATTTCGCAAAGATTTGTCGGCTCGAGCAGAAGAGATGCCTGCGGGTACACTTCGAGTTCTAGAATCGCTAACTCCGGGGAGTGGCCATCCAATGGATTGGTTAGCCCTCGGTATCCAAGCATTGGGGATTGCTGATACAACAGGTGATGTTAGAGAGGATGGACTCAATTTAATTGCAAGAATGCCGGAGTTAATGGCAACAATCTTCCTTTTACGCGGTGGCCATGGATTGCCAGAAGCTGGTAGTGAGCCAGAACGGGGCATGGTTGAGAATTTCGTCCATTTATTAGGTAGATCAGGCGAAGATTCAGACAATATGGTTCGCGTACTTCGTACCTTCTTGGTTTTGCACATGGACCATGGTGGTGGTAACCTATCCACTTTTTCAGGAAAGTGTGTGGCTAGTGGTAAGGCTAGTCTCTACGCATCTATGTCAAGTGCAATGAATGCGCTTTCAGGCCCGTTGCACGGGAGAGCTAATCAGTCGTGTCTTGAGTTTATCCAGAGGATTGGTACTAGTGATCCTGACAAGGTGGAAAAGTTCGTTCGAAGTGAATTAGCGGCTAAGCGCCCCGTTTACGGTTTTGGTCATGCAGTGCTTAGGGCAGAAGACCCTAGAGCAGCGGCTCAAATCGCTTTAGGTTCAGAGATATGTCCTGACGATAATAATTTCAAAATCGTGAAGGTATTAAGGGAAATTGCACCAAAAGTACTCGGTGAAAACCCAAGAATAAGCAACCCTTTTGCAAATGTTGATGTTGCATCAGGGACACTATTACACGCTGTAGGATTCCATAAACCAGAGTATTTCACTACCTTCTTTGGATGGGCTAGAATTGCAGGGATTAGTGCGCAAATTCTTGATGAGCGTAAGGCAAGAGGTGGTCGAGGAGTACCTATTTACCGGCCAAAATATATTGGTCGAAACCAGCCTGTTCAGCGGCTTGAATAATCTAACTATTCCTTTTATCAAAATGTGGTTTTCCCAGCACCGCGGTGACAAATTATTCGTGGTACTTCCCACGGGATTTGGTTTTCGCTAGTTGCGGCCATTAATTGATCTACAGAGCGGCTCCATTGCCAGCGATTCCTCTGGGCTGAAAGGAATTCTTTTCGGCTGTCATTTGTCATTTCATGCCACGGAACATGTTGGCCATCAAAAAGTGGTTCACTAGCAGGCCTAGTTAACCTAGGTGAGCCGTCTGGCAGATGTGTAATTTCTGGAGAGGCGTCATCAGTGAGAGGGGTGAGCCCTGCATCAAGAATCAATTTCTCATGGTGTACCCTAACTGGCCAAACAAAGGCAGGAAACCCTTTCCTTGCTTTGGTCAATTTTTCAAGTCCTTTTCCTGTGAGGGCTACACTTGTCCCTAATGTAAGATGGCGGTTTATGCCATGTAGATAATCAAGAGTACAGGGAATCATTGGAGCCCCCCATTTCTGATGTTTGCGCATTAATCTAGGTAATGAGTGGGCGATGAAAGATGGTGCCGCAATTGCACGTTGTAAATTACCGGAACCCCATTCTCTCAATGTGGGCATTAGGCGGGCTTTTGGATGACTCCAGCCCGCTGTTTTAACTGCTGGTAGAAATTTTTTGTCAAAGGAATACAGAACAGTAGTTCCTTCAGGCAGTTCAAATTCAGCAATGGCATCATCAACCATTTTTATCATAGATGAAATGTATTCAACCCGTTTTGAACCACCTTTCCAACCTCCTCCAACTCCACTACTAGGGTGTGGTGATTTCAGTTCAATACAAACCGTCTTTCCTTGTTCTTGCCATGGAGTTGTGAAATCTTTTCTTGCCAGGAGTTCATCAAATTTGTCGGCAAATGGCTTCATTTCGTCACTACTCAATAATTCAACATAATTATCATCTTTTGTGGTGTTATCATGATGCAGTACCAATTCTCCATCAGTAGTTAATCGGAGGTCAAATTCAACACCATCAAATTGATTGATGCCGTAGCAAAGTGCTTCAACAGAATTTTGTCTCGGTTGTGCCCAAGTCACACCCACTCCCCCTACTCTCCGTTACAGGTTCTACACTTGAACCCAAAGGGGTCCGATTTTGATTGGTGGAACCATCATAGTCTATGGGTGACTTCGGAGAGACATGGCAGATAGTGAAGCAAGTCAGTCAATGAGTGATGCGGCTACCTCGGTTGGGGAAATAGTTGGATTACAACAAGATGACAACTCGAAACAAATCCGCGGCTATTGCATGTATGATTGGGCGAAATCTGCATTTGAAACCAGTGTGACAACCGCAATTCTTCCTGGGTGGTTTGCCTACCTTTTCTTAGAAGCGAATGGCATCTCAGTGACAACCGGATTTGGGGAAATGACCTCAGATACTTTCTGGGCTTGGGCTGTGACTGGTGCTGCCTTACTGGTGGCTGTTCTAAGTCCGGGGTTTGGCGTAATAGCAGATAGAACCAAAATCAAGATTAAAATGTTGAAAATTCTAACTTGGGTTGGCGCAGGTTCAGTCACCTTACTTGCGTTAGCACCGTTATTTTCAATATCATCACAATGGGTTTGGCTATTTGTGATGTTTTTGTTTGCAAATATTGGCTTAAATGGTGCTGGAGTATTCTACAACGCCCTACTCCCCCACCAAGGATCAGAGAAACAGATGGATGGCATTTCAAACAAGGCGTACGCTTACGGTTACCTCGGTGGCGGGTTACTACTGGTGTTCCACTTAGGCCTAGTTATGGGTATTGGTGCATCCACGATTCCATTCTGTATGGCGACTTCGGGACTCTGGTGGTTTGGATTTGCATTTTGGACATTTGCAACAGTACCTGAACCAGAAATTGAAAATGAGGTTGAAGATTTGGATGTTGCATCTGCCACCAAATTAGCAATAAAAGAATTGAAGAAAACATTGAGTGAATGGCGTTCATTCAAGACTTTGTTCATTTACATGCTGGCATATTTCTTCTTCATTGATGGGATCAACAGCGTAACTGCGCTTGCAGGTGTATACGGTATTGCCGTCCTAGGCCTATCAATTACTGATCTAATAATGACAATTGTTGTAATTCAATTCGTGGGTTTTCCGGCTGCTTATTTCTTCACTTGGTTAGCTGGAAAAACATCAACCAAGAAAGCACTAACCGTGTCTTTAGTAGGTTGGTGTTTCATGATAGGAGGTGCCCTTGCTTTTGCACCACTAGAATTAGAAAACCATGAAGATTATGATTTCCAGTTTGATTGGGCAGATGACCATTACGAAGTCAGAATGCTTGACTATGAGGTTCTTGGAGATGGCTCATCAGACAAGGCTCTTGAAGCCCAATTTGGACATTTCTTACCCACTGAAGAAGGTGGAGTGGGCAATGCTACATTAGAGGAAGTAACTTTGTTCATGGGGTCATTAGACGATTCACGTTTTTCTGCTTCAGTAAATGGTAGTGCTGGCCTAAATGGAACGACTTCCTTAGGTGTTGACCATCCAACTAGTCTAGGTGATGGTAAACTCGATTATATTGGCATTAATGCAAGAGAATTGGTGTGGGCTCCACTAGGCCTTAGTGTAACAATGCAATTTCTACTATTGGGATGTCTTGCTGGAGTTCTAATGGGGGGTTCTCAAGGACTTGCTCGAAGTCTATTTGGAAAAATGATTCCAGAATCTAGAAGCACAGAGTTCTTCGGCTTTTTCGGGTTCTTTGGTAAAGTAGCGGCGCTAATTGGACCTATGATGTATGGTATACTGTCAACGATGTATGACAGCAGGGTAGCGGTAGCCAGTTTGTCAATTCTGATAATTACGGGGACAGTCATGATGTTCTGGGTTAATGTTGAGGATGGTATTGCTGTAGCAAAGGCAGAGGATGAAAGAAATCGAGCCAAGAAGGCAGACAGTAGCGATTAGGACAGGCTAACCTTCAACAACTGTTGAATGGCTTTCAGCCGAAAATTCGGTCAAGAATGAGAGCAATTTCGAATAGAATTAGCATGGGTCCTGCGACAAGAAACATCGATAGTGGGTCAGGCGGAGAAAGCATTGCACCTACACAGAAACCAGCGAACCAGAAGTGTCGTCTATATTGGGTTAACATATCTCTATCAACCAATCCCCCTCGAAGGGAAATCAAGGTTACAAGCGGAACTTGGAAACCAATAGCTGCTCCAAGGCATAAGCTGGCAATGAAACCGATCCAAGCGGATAATTGCCAAGTTGTAGTTGCTCCTATTGCTGCAGCGTCTGCTTGTAGATATTCAAGTAAAATAGGTAGCAGAAAATCAACCACATACCAGATGCCTGCAATACCCAGTAAGATGGCACACAGTACTGCCAAAATAACACTGCTGAATGAAGAAAAGTTTGACAATTCTACACCCTTCAATCGTGCTTTAAATTGTTCACTACGGGCGGCCAGCAATGCGGCTTCAAATGTCACTGTAAGAGCGACTAGTAATACTGCGAAATGAGCAGCCAGTCTAAGTTGGAGAATAACGACTTCTAAGGGTTGTAAAACCACAATTGAAACCTCATTCGGTACTAAATTTGCTTGTCCAAGTAACCAAGTCAAGGCCATTCCTGCAATGGGATAACCGACAATCATCCCCACGAAAAATGTCATCGCGAAGCGTTTGACCCTTGTTCTGAAAAAGTCACTTGCAGATGTCAGCATTTCACCTTGTTCACTGTCTAGTAAGGACTCTAGGTCGCGGGCCAAGGTTTCAGTGCCAGCAACTACCATTGCCTTCTGCGAGACGGCTCTCCCCCATCATATTTGAGGGATAGAGGGCAGGCGTGGTTTTGGCTTAGTTTCCTTCTTTGGAGGGGTTGGAATCGTTGGCAGTGAAGGTGGTGTTCGAGCATTTGTTGCTGGTGTAGGTGCAGATGTTGCCGCCTTCTTGATAACAGGTATTGGAGGAGTATCTGTGAATTCAATTGGTCTTCCGAACAATGTCCAAGAATTCAACTCAATGTCAAATACTGCTTTGTTGGGGAGTCCGCTAGGCCGATTTGGCATAGCTCCACTCTGTGCCTCTTTCACTTGAGGCACAACAGGAGTTTGAACTGGTTTTACATATTTGCTTTGGACAGGAGGTGGCTTTACCTCAACAACCTCAGGTTCGGCCGCAGTTTGTCGGGTCGGCGAACTCGGAAGACTTGGCAAGGATGGTTTTTCTTTTCTCTCTGCCTCAGTGATATTTTGTGAATCAATGGTGATATCGTCTTCAGCCCAAGGTGAATCATCAAGCCAGCCAATCTCATCACTATCTGATACTACTTCATTCTGTGAAATATCATCAGATTTTGGCTTAGATAGATCAATAACTTCCATGTCATCAGTATTGGCTGTGACTGTAAAACGGCTATCGATAGTGATATCGTCACTATCTTCTTGGATTATCTTTCCTTTTATTAACTCGTCATCAACTCCCATTTCGACAGCCACTGCCTTCATCTCACCGAGTGCATTGGCAATGATATCTGCAGTTGGAGTGCCATCACCACCGACAATATTTGACACGATAGCGGCGGTAGTGGGATTCACGACGCTCAAGCCGCCAGGTCTTGAAACAGACACTTGACCAGATTCTAGTTCTTCACGCTGTATATCAGCACTAATTTTTGAGGGTCCTACAATAGATTCGCGTTGTCTGAGGCCAACAATCGCAATTACCAAAGTTATTACCATCATTGATATCATAGCATATTCTTGGCCAGTTAAATTCCCAGCATCTGACCAGAAACCACCCTCTTTGAATGGTAAATTCAGGGACTGCCTGATGTATTGAAGGAGATGAAATTTCTGACCGGTACTTCCAGTACCTAATACACCTGCAGGGAACCAGCCAAGTATTCCATTTAGCAGAACCCCTAAAAATTGGGATATGGAAATGAGCATTGCGAGTTTGCCAATTTTCGGATACCGCCTCTCCATCAACCTCTCCCCGGGTATCCGTGATGGACTCATCCATATTCAAGGCTCGCTTGGCGAGTGTAACATCGGATGATTGCTTTGATACTCCCCAACGGGGGAGTTGTGATATGACAAAAGCAAGTCGCCTATAGTGGGAAGATGACTGAACCACCACCAACGGAACAGGAGCAATTGCTCGATGCGTTGCATCAAAGGGGCGAGCAATTGTCAAACATTCTCAGTAGCATCAATGCAGCAGTTGCTGTCACAGATGTCATGGGTAATATCGTTCTTCTCAACGATGTAGCCCGCACAGAATTAGGATTAATTTACTCTCCTGAACTTACATTGGCTGCTTTTGCCGCTCAATTTGATTGGAGGGATAGTGATGGTGAGCCATTTACTGAAGAAAACTTTCCAGTTACAGGTGTGTTACATGGTGGGCAGCCAATCCATGAACTCCCCGTTTCTAGGGGTGAGGGCAGTGAGGCCCGTCATTTCCGTCTCTCCGCCACTCCTCTCACATCACGAGAAGGTGATTTGGTTGGAGCAGTAGTGGTTTTTCATGAAGTAACCGAACTTGTCCATCTGCAAAACGAGTTACAAGATATGAATGAACAACGCCTCGGTTTTTACAGCGGTATGAGCCATGAACTACGAACGCCACTGCAAGGTATCGTAGGATACACAGATTTACTACTTGAAGAAGCAGAAGATGACACTTTTGAGAAAGAGAGTTTGCAATCAATTCGCTCCTCAACAGACCACCTATTATCACTGGTTACTGATTTACTAGATTTGTCAAAAATTGTTGCTGGAAGAATGGAACTTGATAAATCAGCAACAGAATTGACTCCAATCATAAAAGAAGCTGTGAAAATGGTTTCTCCAAATGCAAGGAAAAAGGGTATTTTAATGGTTGTGGAATTGGAAGATTTAGGTGAGTTGATGGTTGACAAAAGAGCAATCCGTCAGGTGATCCTCAATCTCGTTTCAAATGCAATAAAGTTCACGGATTCGGGTGGTGAAGTGGTCATTTCATGCACAAAATTTGAAGATGAAGCGCATATACTGGTACGCGATACAGGGACCGGTATTTCTCATGATGACCAAGAACTGATATTCCGGGAATTTGTCCAGGTAAAAGGTTCAGATGGGCGCCAACGTCCAGGTACTGGTCTAGGGCTCGCTCTTTCCAAACACTTCGTTGACATGCATGGTGGGTCACTAGTTGTGACATCCAAGGTTGGTGTTGGCTCAACCTTCATCGTCAATTTACCGCTGTGATTAACGGCGGATGAGGATAGTCAGCAGGTCGTCATGTTTGAGTTGGTGGTCTAAGCCAACTCTTTGCCAATCGAATTTTGCACTTGGACCTTTGACCCTTGCAAATCGGAACTTTCTGACAAAATCTCGATGCAAGGTAACACAAACATCCCTAACGGTGCTATCGTCTTTGACAATCAGTGGTTCAATCAAATCGGCTTCTTGGCCTTGCGGCTTCAAGAAAACCGACATGAAGCCGAGATTATCATAGATGAAATCTTTCAATTCTTCAATTCCTTGACCGGTTTTTGCTGAAATCGGCAGAATAGGCCAACCTTCAGGCAACTTGGCATACATATTATCGAGATCTTTTTGTGTAGCAAGGTCAATTTTATTGACGATTACAATCGCCTTTGAGTAAACTCGGTTAGATGCCATGGTGTCAACTAACATTTCTGCGGTGGCGTCAACTCGCAGAGTTACCAACGCACTCGTGTAACCAAACGAGCGTACGATGTCCTGCATCTCTTCTTTCGTGAGATAGGTCTGTTCAACGGTGGTCCTTACCTCTACCCCACCCCTGTTTCTTCGGGTGATAAAGACTGGAGGTTTATCTTGGTTCAACCTCATTCCGGCAATTTCTAGTTCTCGGTGTAGAACTTTGAAATGTGCGTCTTGGAATGGGTCAACCACATACAGTACCATGTCAGAACTTCTGACGACTCCAAGTATTTCCTTGCCGCGGCCTTTTCCTTCAGCGGCGCCTTTGATGAGTCCGGGTAAGTCAAGAATCTGGATTTTTGCGCCGCGGTGTTCCATCAGGCCGGGAATACAAGTTAGCGTAGTGAAGGCGTAGCCAGCGGTGTGCGAATCAGCGTCAGTAACTTGGCCGATTAAGGTTGATTTCCCCACACTTGGGAAGCCGACAAGGGCGACCGAGGCGTCGCCGGACTTCTTGACTTCGAATCCTTTGGCGGGACCGCCCGATTTTGAGTGGGCTGCGACTTTTTCCTGTTTTGCTTTGAGCGCAGCAATTTTAGCCTTCAATTTTCCAACATGGTGCTCAGTTGCCTTGTTTTTCTGAGTTTTATCAATCTCAGCTTGGATGTCAGCAATCTGTTCAACGATGGTTGCCAAACGATTCACCCCAATTTTACCAAGTCGGCTTGACCTTGCACTTTGACCTTCGGTCAGGCCTGTGACTTTTCAATCCGGCGTTCACAACTGCTCTTATTTGCCGTAATTCGTTGGGGAGATATTCATGGGGCAGGGCTGTGACGCAGTGTCATGGCAGACTTGCTAGCGATGGTCGTTGATAGCGATGCTTGGTTAAGTCTGTTGAATACTTCAACCACTGATTTGCATCAGCAAATGCAGGATAAATCGGGAAGAAAGTTACGGCCAGAAATGACGGATTTTATCGAACGCCGCTTTGATGTTGATGTTGAGGCAGAAATCCTTGACTGGATTGAAGATCACGATATCATTCAGGGCGCTGACTCAGTATTGCTCACCGCATCACAACGAATGGTTGCTGGCGCCGATATTGAGGAAATTGCCTCAGGAATTTGGCTGTTAGCCGAATGGGCAAGTATAGGCACTTGGAGATGTATGGAAGGCAGGGGATTTTTGTACTTAGAACCATATATTGGTGAATCTATGAATCAAGTAGGTGAATTGTATGAGCTGAGAACTTGGGACGCGGCGATTTCGAGTATCAAAACGTTGTCCAAACAGCAGTACTCAGAGGCAGTAGTGGTTGACTGGATGGGGCGTAGAGAGCAGTTAGGCGAGACTCTAAATGAAAAAAATGACCCTCGGATATTGTCAACGATGCAGAGTCATCAAAGGCATGCGGAGTCACTTCACGGCTTGGCAGAATTTCTTACAGAGGGGGAGACGATTCTGCTAACAAGAAGAGATTGGTCATCTTACCTAAGTGCCGGATTCGGTGGGTTCAACATTAGAAAGCTTCTCACATCAGGTGTAGTGGAGGGTAAATGATGACAGAAGATGAGTGGGAAAACCCGTTTTCTGTTGCTGAGGAGCCCCTGTTGATTGAGCCTGAGCCACCGGAGCAGACCCCTGCACCTGCGTTGGTTGTTTTAGGTCGATTTCAGCCCTTTCACCTAGGACATGCGAAGTTAGTTGGCGCCGCTCTTGATTACTCAAACGAAATCGGTTTGCCAAGTCGTATTGTTATCGGCTCAGCAAATCAACCAGAATCTCTCGACAACCCTTGGACTTGGGAAGAGCGAAAACAAATGATATGTTGTTGGTTGGCAACAAATCATCCTAATGTTGAGGTTGATGTGGTCGCAGTTCCTGATATCAATGACCCACCTAATTGGGTTGCACACGCAGAGAAATATCATGGCAGAGCGGGAATTTTGTTTACTAGCGATGAACAAACAGCAGACCTTTATCGGAACTCCGATTGGGAAGTCGTTGAATCACCATTACAAGTAAGAGAATCATGGGAAGGTTGGAGAATTCGCTCAACCCTAAAGATGCTGTCAACGGTATCTGAAAGGGAAGCATCTATCTCAGTAATGGTGGAGACAATTCCAGAAGAAGTGGCTGAACTTCTATGGGATGAAATTTGGCTGAAGAGGTTGGCTTTCCTTGGCAGACCATTTGAAGCCGTTGGATAGGCTTATTCGCAAGATTCTGATGACCATTGTTGGCTTTCAATGTGTTCAGCAAAGGCGAGGACTCTGTCATCATTGACCATAAAATCGGATACTCCTAGTCGAGATTGTGAGTGGGTCCAAATTACTGCACTCCCATTCTCACATTCAACGTGAAACAACATATCATCAGGGAAACGAATAGCAAAAGATCGGAAAACCGAATGAATATAGCCAACATCTTCTGATTCAGCAACCACTTCAGTCCTAGGTTGGGAATCAATCCACGTAATGATTTCGGACATTACTTCGGCTTTGCTTGCATTCAACACGATTCCTTGCTCGCCAGTAGCGCGGTACGGATTAGGGGCAATCCGTGAGCAGTTTTGAGAATTCTCTGGGCATTGAGTAGGATATTCCTCAAACTCAAGGGTGGGTGCTGCGATCCAAACTAGGAATATCGTACAGATGTAAAGGGTGGTAATCCCCAATGCAAAGACTTGCAATATACGTGGTGAACCGTACCATTTTTCTTCTTCACTCAATCACTTCACCGCCGTAACGATTACTCTAGCAGGTCTCAATACTCGGTCATGTAGCATCCAACCAGGTTCTAGTACCTGTACAACGGTATTTGGGGCGTGTTCATCACTTGCTGGGATTGTGGTGATGGCTTCCATTATTTTAGGGTCAAATTTCTGACCATTTACATCAATCATTTTGGCGCCATCAGTAATGAGTGCTATTTCTAGATTATTTCGAATCATGTTGATACCTTCCATGATGGAGTCATCTGTTGTTTCTGGCATAGATGAAATTGCCCTATCAAAGTCATCAAGAAGTGAAATTATCCGCCTAGCAAGTCCTTGCCCACCATAGCGCAGCAAATCTGCTCTATCTTGAGTATGGCGTTTTCGGATATTTACAATATCTGCGTCACGATAAGCAATTTCTTTTTCGGCAGTTTCAGCTCTGCTTTCAGCTTCGCCGAGTTTCTCTTCCATCGTCAATTCTCGAGGCTCTTCCTCAACTTCGATTGTTGGAGCCTCGTCAACGACAGCATCCGTTGGCTCTGCTTCAGCCTCTTCGTCGTCACTCATCTAACTCGGCCGACCCGCGCCTCCTTCATCAACCCGACGATTATGGGCGGTGCTCATTGAGCCAAATTAGACTGACTTCCAATCGCTCATAAGTTGGGTGAACCTCAATCATTGCTGCGGGTGCAGCAATTTCATCAGCAATACCCTCAGCAAGTAATAATGGCACCTCAATTCTCCCATTGTCTGCATCATGGTAGAGAAATTGCTCAGGTATATCACAGGTCTCAACCAGTTCTTCTAGGAATTCAGCAGATTCATCATCTTGGCAATAGATGGCGCCAAACACTAGAGTTCCATCATCCGTTAGTTGTTCGTGTGGTGAGATACTTGCCTCTCCTCTTCTCATGAACCGGCGGCGAAGTTGACCTGAGTCTTTGTAAGACGATGTACAATATTTGACCGAATAACCGTATGGCTCACGAGTGTCCATTCCGACGTTAGCCATATTCACCTGATTTCGAATTGCTCGAGCAAGTTCGTCAGACCCCTCTGCTCCAGCCGTCAATTCGTTGGTTAGATTAAATCCACGAAGTTCCATATTATCATGATTACCAACTGTAATTTCTAGTTCATTTAGATTGATAAATTCTATTGATGTATGGCGCAGTTCCTCAATTAGTTCGTAAAGCCTCTCTTCTTTATCTGGCTCGCATGGAATTTCAATTCCGACATTCATGCTGGTTTCGGCACACGCTGTTATAGTTGGTAGGTAGCGCTCCAACTCCAAATCTAAAAGGTGAAATCTAATTTCATCTAAGCCAGAATCTGCTAAACTTACTGCGTGTTTAGGAGGAAATGGAATACTTGTGTAAAGATGGATGTGATGGTTATCACCCATCTTATTTTTCAGGGCTTTACAAGCCTCTTCAACCCGCTCCCTAACCATCATGGGATCACCTCCGGTAATCCCCGTTCCTGTGGCGTCCATTGCCTTTGCTTCTTCTATTACAGCGGTCCAATCAGCAACTTCACAGCGCCGCTCGTTTGCATACATGTGATCTATTTCGCGGCGGTTTTCTGAAAGCGGGCAGTAATCACATTGCCAGTGACATTCACCAGTGATAAACAGCACCATTTTACTTCCAATTTGGCATTGTATACACCCTTCTGCTTCATCTCTTGTCGGTGGTTCAACCGGTTCAGGCATGTTTGGTTGGTGAATTTCAAGTTTCAAGTTTTTTCACCTTCTGCAAGTTTTAACAGCCAAGTATGGAACCTCAGGTCACCTGATAGTTCGGGGTGAAAGGTCACTGCTAAACGGTTTTCTTGTCTAATTCCAACCACTTCTTGGTTGTGAGTGGCGATTGCTTGTGCCCCTTCACCAATTGAAGCAAACCTCGGGGCACGGATGAATACTCCTAGATAGGGTTCTCCAAGGGTTGGGACTTCTAACATTGCTTGGAATGAATCTGCTTGGCTACCGTAGCCATTTCTGTTCACTGTTGCATTAACCAATGGTGTCCCGCTATCATTGGGTTGTGCAAGTAGGATTGCACCAGCACAGGTCGCTAGCACTGGGGTATTTTCATTTGTACGTAACCAGTCAAACAAAGCTGGTAGCAGATTGTTTAGGTCATTTGCCCCAGTCAGTCGTATGGTTGTAGATTCCCCGCCAGGGAATACAATTGCATCTATTCCGCTCGTTTGTAGGTCAAGCGGGGTTCGCAATTCAATAATTTCAAGAGCGAGGCCAAGTTCTTCAGATGCTGATTCTAAAGTGGAAATATGGGCATGACGAGCACCTTGCAGCATCACCAGCCCGACTCTTACCATGTGGTGTCGGCGGTGCCACTCAAACATGAACCCATCACTTAAAGAGGAGTGAATTTAGAGTCCTTTTTTTATTGAACTATATCCATTAAATGATAAATTTTGACGGTTTTTGTCCAGTTGGCCCAAGGTTTTTGTTAGAAATTTATTCAAAATCGCATATGGGCTGGATGTTGTTTATAGACCGTATGGCAAACGTTAATTTTAGGTTAGTATAACTAAAGAGGTATGAAAATGGATATAGATGTAAAAGGACATATGCTGTTTGATTCAGGCATGAATTATGGAATAAAGGATTGGTGGATAGGGACAATCGTTCTGATGGTAATTAACATGGCCATCACAATGGTAGCTGGAATGGCAGGTGTAGCTATAATCGGAACCATCGGAATGGTTCTGGTTATGTGGGCCAGTTTAGGGCTTTGGGTTGGACGATTGCGGAACCGCGGTCACACGGACATTGTTGCTTTCGTTCTACGCATCATCATCATGCCATGGGGCCTCATCGAGTGCGCCTTCATGGGTAGTGCTGAGTAATTTCAGAGAACCTAGTAATCACTTGCAGTGCGGAGAGCGTAGCCCTTGGGTGGCGTAGAGAATATGATCTGCATTTGCGAACAAGCGATTTGGCCGATGAAATGAAAGACCATCACGGCCCGCCTTAGATTAATGACGCAGGGGCGTATCCACAACTTTGGTGCCGGCCCCGCAGTTCTGCCATTATCTGTGGTTGAGGAGTGCCGCGCAGCACTACCTAACCTCAATGGTAGTGGTTTTGGATTACTAGAAATCTCTCATCGTAGCCAAACTTTCCAAGATATTGTTGATTCAGCAATGTCCGGTCTTAGGCGTGTACTTGGGGTACCAGATGATTACACCGTTCTTTTCCTACAAGGTGGTGCATCACTACAATTCTACATGACTGCTCTCAATCTTCTTGGTGAAGGCGAGAAGGCAGACTATCTCCTAACCGGTGGATGGTCAAAGAAAGCATTGGCTGAGGCACAGAGAGTTGGTGATGCTCAAGCGGCTTGGAGTCCTGATGAAAGCGGATTCAAGAGAATTCCTAAAAATGGTGAATATAAAATCAGAGAAGATGCAGTTTTCGTGCATTATACCTCGAACAATACTCTCTTTGGCACCCAGTTTCATCACCTTCCAGATAGTGGTGGTAAACCCCTAATTTTGGATGCAAGTTCTGATATCGCTGGCGTACCCATTGATATTTCAGCCCACGATTTGGTCTATGCAGGGGCGCAAAAGAACCTCGGTGCAAGTGGGGTGACGCTAGTGATTCTCTCTCCATGGGCACTTTCCAAGGTTGGGGACGGGATTCCGACGATGCTCGACTATTCGGTTCACGCTTCCAAAGGTTCTCTATTCAACACACCCAATACTTTCGGAATATTTGTTCTTGATAGAGTGTTTAACTGGCTTGAAGAAAATGGTGGTTTACAGGCTTCTATCGCCAGAAATCAAACCAAATCCGACTTGCTTTACAATGAACTTGATCGCACAGATTTCTGGGCGCCACACGCTGACAAGGATTCGCGTTCAGTGATGAACGTGACATGGCGTTTAGCAGATGAAACATTAGAACCAATATTCTTGACCGAGGCCGGAGAAGCAGGACTTGGTGGCTTGAAGGGACATCGTTCAGTGGGAGGTATTCGTGCATCAATGTACAATGGGTGCCCGATTGAAAGCGTGCAAGCACTAGTTGATTTCATGCGTGAATTTGAGTCACGATATTCGTGATTATCACTTACTGAGCCAATACATTAGTTGGCACAGGGCCGTATGCATTGTCGTGAGGCTCGCCATCTGAAGCCGTCCAAACAATAAGCAAAATAATCCCTACACAGGGAATCAATCCAATGAGTAACATCCATCCAGATTTTCCTAAATCATGCATGCGGCGAACTGCAACAGCCAAACTAGGAATCATAATTGAAAGTTGAAATAATGTCCCTAGTGGGCTAAAACTCCACAGCAAACTATCTATCGGGACATCCATAACAACTAGTATCACTCCATCAATAACACCTAGAGGAAGTCCCACGAGGAATGTGAACAGGTAAAACCACCAATATTCTGAGCGAGATGCCCTTCCGTTGAAGTTCGCGAAGTTGTTCATAAGAACACTCTTCACCGAATCTATGAATCCCATCATTTGGGCGGGTCGCCCAGTCATCATTCCAGGATCAACTCCTCCTACAACCATTGGTTGAGGGGCCCCGACTAACATTGGTTGAGGGTCTGGCTGAATTGGCTGACCCCATTGGTCTGTGTTTGGTTGCATGGTTGATGAAGGAAAATTCGGCTTTTAACCCTTATCATACACCATGAGGAAGCCAGATATTCTTGACATGGGTTGACTGACGCAAGTATTCATCTCCGCTAGCATCCATGTTCACTTTCCAGACTCTCTTCATGTTACTCACACTGGCAATTTGTACTTCATCAACATCTCCTACACCTACCCACATTGAGTCAACACCATCATGAGCAGCAAGAGCAGGCACAAATTCGGAGTGGATACCAGTCACAATGTTGAGTACACCTGCAGGTAAGTCAGAGGTCTCGAGGACTTGGTATAGGTCAGTAGCCGCTAATGGGTTACTTTCTGATGGCACAGCGATGACCGAGTTGCCCATTGCGAGAAGTGGTGCGACTAACCTCGTGAATCCAAAGAGTGGTCTCTCATCCGGACAAGTTACTCCAACCACACCTAATGGTTCATTCAATGCCAATACCAAACCGTGCATTGTCGTCTCATGTACTGCCCCGTCATACTTGTCTGCCCATGCTGCCCAGCGGAACCATTCTGAAACTGCATCTGCAACTTCAGATTCTGCTTGGGCTGTGGTTGAGCCAGTCATAGCGCTTATGCGGGCCGCAAATTCAGCACTTCGCTGTTCAAGATTTTCAGCGATGTAATAGAGAATTTGAGAACGAGTATGGGCATTGGTTGTCGCCCATTTTGTTGCCCCACTAGCAGCTTCAACAGCATCGCGAATATCTTTGCGGTTTCCTCTGCCAACCTGCCCGACAGTTCCTGAAGGTCCAGTTACGTCCATTGTGTAACCACCATCTGGTCGTTTTTGTTTTCCACCGATGTACATTTTAGCGGTACGGTCTACTGATTCAGTCGCATTTGAAGAAGATGATTTGGTTACGGATTTTTGTTCTCCTCTACTCTCCATCTTTTCGGTTTTTGTTCCATTTGAAAGAGGTCTCATGTAAGCATGCATACCCTCACGTCCGCCTTCTCTACCAAATCCTGATTCACGGTAACCGCCAAATCCTGCATTTGCATCAAATTGGTTGGTGCAATTAACCCAAATAGCGCCTGCTCGGATAGATCTAGCAACTTCTAGAGCCGTGTCAATATCTTGACTCCAAACGCTACCTGCAAGCCCATATCGCGTATTGTTGGCCAATGAGATTGCCTCCTTATGGTTGCGGAATGTGAGTGAAACTAGGACTGGCCCGAAAACTTCCTCTTGCACTATAGTTGAGGATGGTGAAACGTTGGTAAAAAGTGTGGGTGGGAAGAAACACCCTTTGTCGGGTAGTTCGGTTGATGGTTGCCACATTTCGCCACCTTCATCACAGCCTAATTTGCACAAATCTTCAATCGTTTTCCGTTGACTTTCATCAACAATTGCCCCCATGTCAATAGCCTTATTCATTGGGTTTCCGATACGAAGTTTAGCCATTCTTGAGCGCAGTTTTTCGTGGAATCTTTCAGCAATTGATTCTTGGACTAGTAATCGAGAACCAGCACAGCAAACCTGCCCTTGGTTGAACCAGATAGCATTCACTAGACCTTCAATCGCCGAGTCAATATCAGCATCCTCAAAGACGATGAATGGACTTTTACCGCCCAATTCAAGGGTTAATGCTTTGCCACTACCAGCAGTTGCTTTGCGAATAATACGGCCAACTTCTGTTGAACCGGTGAAGGCGACTTTGTCAATGTCATCATGTTCGGTGATAAGAGCACCAGTTTTCCCATCTCCTGTTACGATGTTGACTACTCCTGGTGGTAGTCCAACTGAATTACAGATTTCAGCAAAAACTAGTGCTGAAATTGAGGTGAATTCCGCCGGCTTGAGAACTACTGTATTGCCGGCGGCTAAGGCCGGAGCAATCTTCCACGCTAGCATTAGCAAAGGGAAATTCCAAGGGATAACTTGACCACAAACACCTACAGGGCCATATCCAGGAAAAGTCTCGTCAAATAACTGAGCCCAACCTGCGTGGTGATAGAAGTGACGGGCGACTAGTGGCACGTCTGCGTCTCTTGTTTCACGAATTGGTTTTCCATTGTCAAGGGTTTCAATTACCGCTAGTAATCTGTGGTGTTTCTGCACTTGGCGTGCTATTGCGTAGAGATATCGTGCGCGTACATGTCCTGGTGAGGATGACCAACCGGGGAGGGCTGCTCTTGCCGCGGCTACCGCTGAGTTGACTTCGCTATCTCCTGCTTGTGAAATTGTACCGAGAAGTTCCCCCGTTGCCGGGTTAAAAGACTCAAAATTATCACCTGATTCTGGAGTTACCCACTGTCCGTTAATGTACATCCCGAAGGAAGGTCCATGTTGGTCTAACCACTCACGTGCGAACTTGTCTGATTCCGGGGCTGGGCCCCAGTCTAAGGATTCTAGAATCTCTTTTACTGCCATTTTTTCACCTCATGCCATTGGATGCCTATTTGCTGCCGAATAATGTCCCGAAAGGTGGAATTCTAGTTGCCTCTCTATGTCTCCTAGTAGGGACGAGGCGCCAATTCTGAAAAGGTTTGGCCGCATCCATTCTTCACCTAATTCCTCTTTCATCATGGCTAACCAAGTGACAGCATCTTTTGCTTTTGAGATTCCACCGGCTGGCTTGAAGCCGACTTTATTGCCGGTTCTTTCGTAGAAATCTCTGATGGCTCGTGCCATTACTAAACCGACCGGTAAAGTTGCGTTCACGCTTTCTTTTCCGGTTGAAGTCTTGATGAAATCAGCACCCGCCATCATACAAACCTGACTGGCTTGCGCAACCTGCTTTAGGCTAGCCAATTCCCCAGTTGCAAGAATCGTTTTGAGGTGGGCATCGCCACAAGAATGACGGAAATCTTTGACTTCATCATACAGTGCTTGCCAATCATTACGTAACACATTAGATCGGCTGACAACTATGTCAATTTCATCAGCACCAGCTGCCACTGATGCTTCAATTTGTTCTAATTTTTGATGATGTGGGATATGGCCTGCTGGAAATCCCGTTGAAACAGCACAAGTCCCCACGGGGCTTCCTTGTACAGATTTAGAGACAGTTTCAACCATATTATGATAGACACAAACACTAGCACAATGGATGGTATTAACATCTAAATCAAGAGCGGACAGAAGGTCGGTACGAATTGGGCGAATTGCTTTTTGTGATATTCTTAGAACACGTCCAGGTGTATCGTCCCCAGCTAGAGTTGTCAAGTCAATGCAGCGAATAGCATGTAACATCCATGCGACCTGCCAATCACTCTTTACTGCCCGGCGTTTTGGTAGGCTACTTGCACGGCGCTCAAGCGCAGAACGATTGATGCGGATTGAATTAATCACCTCCAAATCTAGAGGTGTTCCGCGGTTGCGAGATTCAGCAGCCATTCTTCTTCCCTCGTATTATCCTCTATATTCGCCGCTTTAGATGAATCGGCGGTATTGAAATCACTCCGGACGGCTTTCTAGCAGTTTTGGAACCACGCTTGGGTCTGCTAAAGTACTGGTATCTCCCATGTCTGAAATATCTCCTGATGCGATTTTTCTTAGAATACGCCTCATTATTTTTCCAGACCTCGTTTTGGGTAATACCTGGGTAAAATGCACTTTATCTGGGGTGGCGATTGGACCAATAATTCGTCGTACTCCTGCCCGTAGTTCTTGACGAAGATCTTCAGAAGGTGTTCGTCCACCTTCTAGAGTTACGAAGCAATAGATGCCTTGGCCCTTGATTTCGTGTGGGAAACCAACAACAGCAGCCTCACAAACTGCTTCGTGCTCAACCAGTGCCGATTCAACCTCAGCAGTCCCCATTCGATGTCCAGAGACATTGATGACATCGTCAATACGTCCCATAATCCAGAAACATCCATCCTCATCCTTGCGGGCGCCATCACCAGTGAAATATCGGCCCGGTTGTTGACTGAAGTAGGTCTTGACAAATCTATCATGGTCTCCATAAATGGTTCGCATCATTCCTGGCCAAGCACCTTCGATGATGAGGTATCCTCCTTCATTTACTTGGCATTCTTCTCCATCAGCATGGACAATTTTAGGATTAATTCCAAAAAATGGATAAGTTGCTGAACCCGGTTTTGTAGTAGTCATTCCTGGTAATGGGGTTATCATAATCCCACCTGTTTCAGTTTGCCACCAAGTATCCACGATAGGCCGAGTAGAATCACCTACTACTTCGTGGTACCACATCCATGCTTCTGGGTTGATAGGTTCTCCCACTGTTCCTAAAACACGTATAGAACTGCGTTTGTACCGAGTAACTGGGTCGTTTCCATAGACCATTAAAGCACGAATTGCAGTTGGTGCTGTGTAAAATGTGGTGGGCTTGTGTTTGTCACAAATATCCCAAAATCTCCCTGCATCTGGATAGGTTGGTATCCCTTCAAACATCAAGGTATGAGTTCCAAGAGCAAGTGGACCATATACAATGTAAGAATGGCCAGTTATCCAACCAATATCTGCAGTACAGAAGTGTAAATCTCTCTCTGGGTCAAGGTCAAACACATACTTACACGTGGTTGCAGTCCAAATCATGTAACCTGCTTGGCTGTGCATGACTCCCTTTGGTTGGCCAGTTGACCCTGAAGTGTAGAGAATGAATAACGGGTCTTCAGCATCCATGATTTCAGGTTCACATTCTGTGGCAGCATCTGCCATGCCAGCATCCATGTCAAAATCTCTTCCTTCAACCCAACCTGATGAGCCAGTTCCGACCCCATCACCGGCACGATGGTTTACTAGAACGCATCTGACATTGACTCCTTTATTGGCTGCTATTTCGATAGCATCATCAGCAATGGATTTCAACGGAATTGTGCGTCCACCTCTGATACCGGCGTCAGTTGTTATCATCACATCAGATTCACAATCAACGATTCTTTGCGCTAAGGAATCTGCTGAAAATCCGCCAAAAACTACTGAATGAATAGCTCCTATTCTAGCACAAGCAAGTAGAGCAAAAGCTAGTTCAGGAATCATGGGCATATAGATTGTAATTCTATCCCCCTTCACAACACCATTTTCTCTCAATAGGTTTCCTAAGCGGCTAACCTTCTCAAGAACTTGGCTGAAAGTGTAGGTGGTACTTTCACCATTATCGGCCTCAAAAGAGATAGCAGGCGAATCTCCGCGGCCAGCAGCAACATGTCTGTCAAGACAGTTTACGCTAACATTTAGTTGCGCACCATCAAACCATTTGATGTGGCCTTTTACAAAATCCCATGAAGAAACAGTATCCCATTTACGGTACCACTCAAACTCCTCTGCGATGTCAGCCCAAAATCTGTCAGGGTCATCAATACTGTGTTGCCACATTGATTTATACTGTTCAAAATTGGTGATGTGTGCATCACTTGCAATTGGTTCAGGTGGCGGGAATTTTCGTTGCTCATCCAACAGATTCTGTATACTATCTTGTCCAGCCATCAGGTAGCGAGCCCGCGCCCGATATATCAAATCCACGCAAGAGAGATTTGGAGCGAATGTAGTCCTTGTCGTCAGCGTTAAACAGGGTACTTGGGTGGGCGCCATTCAGGGGCCCGTGGTCTAGGGGTTTTGACGTCGCCTTCACATGGCGAAGTTCGCCAGTTCAAATCTGGCCGGGCCCATTTTTTATCCATTCCATTGAATGGAAAGATAAAGGCGGTAAGTGCTACAGGAGATAATAATGGCATGGAAGGAGACCTTGCAGTGGAAGGTTGGCATTGATGTCAATGTCTTTGCTGAAAAGAAGACCTGGGTTGCCTTCGCGATATCTGTCGTCATGTTCGCCGGTATCGCCTATGCCGGCCTGACCGTGTTCGGTTTGTCGGCTTCGTTGATGTCCTCGGCTGGCGAGCCAGAACAGGTGCCAGATATGGAGTTTGAGACGCTGAACCGGACGGGAATTGAGTCGGATGTGACCAATGAGACTGGCTGGTTCCGTTTGAGCGATCACCGCGACAAGGTCGTCATCGTCGATATGATGGCGCGTGATTGCGGTAGTTGTCACTTCGTGCAGTATCACCTAGAGGACATGCAGTCCGAATGGGAGGCAGTGGGCAACGAATCCGGTCGTGAGATTATCATCATCGCCTACGGTGCTTGGTATTACGAGGACTTGGCCTATCTGAACGAGAGCGGTGGTGAGTACACCGTGCCGACATATCCGACAGGTATCGGCAATGAGACCGCAGCGATCGTCAATGTGGCGAATGATACGCGTGATGACCCCGTGCGTCTGTTCACACCGGTCGGCACGGGCACCATCCCGGTCGTGATGATCATCGATCACGAGGGCTGGATTGTGGGCAAGGAGAGCACGGGGACGCCGACCGATGGCTGGAAATCGTTTGATTCCGCGGTCATCATCGCCCTGTCGGGCTCACAGGAGGAGGTCGAGGAGCTGCGTACCTTCGGCCTGGCCAAAGTTGAGACTAGCATGATGGGGATCATTTTCCTCGGCCTGATGTTGTCGATTCTCGTGTATTTCTCACCCTGCGCCTTCCCGGTTCTGCCGGGCTTCATATCCTACTATCTCTCCTTGGGCTCGCGAGAGGATGAATTAATCGAGGCGGGGAAATTGAAGGGTAAAATGCCCAATTCATTGGTCATCGGGACACTTTCGGGTCTCGGGATGTGGACCTTCTTCCTCATCATCGGCATCATCGCCGTGGTCATGGGAGAGGCCTTTGCGCGCAGTGGGTTGATTCACTATCTGGCGCTGAGCATTGCGGTTCTGTTGTTCGTTCTCGGAGGATTCATGCTGATGGGCGGGACCTCACACCTGATGGGATTCATCCAGCGGTGGATCGACAAGTGGTCGACCACGGAGGCGGATGAGACCTTCACGCCGAAACGCAACATGTACCTCTATGGATTTGGTTATGCGGCCGCGTCTGTGGATTGTACGGCGGCCGCGGTGCTGCCGTTCATCATCTACCTCTCGACATTGGGTAACCAATCCGTCCTATACGGACTCGGTGCGCTGATGATCGGTCTGTTGGTTCTCATGATCGTCGTGACCGGTATCGTAGGTCTCGGACGACAGGTCGCAATCAATTTCCTGCGCCGCGCCACGGGCACGATCAAATTAGTCGGTGCCTGGATGATGATGTTCGCCGGCATCATGCTGATGATCTATCTCACGAATCCAGAGTTGACCACCTTGATTCTCTGATCTTCGTCAGCATGATGACAGTGTTAGTGATTGTTGGTGTTGGAAGCAAGAAGGTTGAAGCCTTCTCCCGCAAAGCTACTGATATGATTAAGATGGTTGACAGTTGGATGATGATGTTCGCAGGTATCGGCCTACTGATTTATTTGATTCAACCAGAATTGGTTTTGTCATTGATGTAGATAATTGAGGTGTGTAACACCTTTTGAGGTGGCATTCCAAATCCAAAGTTTGTTTCCACAGCGTTAATAGACAAACCCTCGAGCGGTAACTCATGCTAGGGATGACCATCACCGTCGTCATGGTTATGGCGGCTTTGATTGCAGCCTACATGGCTTGGAATATCGGTGCAAACGATGTTGCTAATGCCATGGGTACTAGCGTTGGCAGTGGCGCATTAACCCTCAAGCGCGCAATTATCGTTGCAGCAATCTTTGAATTCGCTGGTGCTGTATTCTTCGGAAGTCACGTTACAGACACGATTCGAAAGGGTGTACTTGATTTCGGCGACCAAGGATTTTCTTACGAATTAAGTCAAAATTTAATGTATGGATTCATGGGTGCGTTATTGGCCGCAGCAATTTGGCTAACTATCGCTACAAAGTATGGTTTGCCAGTATCCACGACTCACAGTATCGTTGGCGGAGTCATCGGAATGGGACTATTCATTCAGGTCGATTCTGTAAATTGGGGCAAAGTATTGGAGATAGTGATGAGTTGGATTATTTCTCCATTATTAGGTGGGTTCATCGCTTACTTCTCATTTAACTTAATCAAACGAGTAATTATGAATCATGAAGACCCTGTAGAAAGGACGCGTAAAATTGCACCCCTCCTAGCTTTGCCAACATTCTTTGTTCTCGGCCTTGCTCTTCAATTCAAAGGTCTGAAGGGGTTTTATTCCAATCTTGATGCCAAGGGGATAATCGTCAAGTCTCATTGGCTCCCTCCTAAGGATGGTACAACTTTCAACCCACTCGTTGAAGGTGCTTGGATTCCATTAAACAGTTTACTTGTTGCGCTTGCCATTGGAATAGTAGCGAGCACGATTCTATGGCTTATTTTACGTCGTTATGAGTTCAAAGAGGAAGGGTACGCTGGAGTTGAGCAAGTATTCATTTGGCTGCAAATAATCACTGCTTGTTATGTTGCCTTTGCCCATGGTGCAAATGATGTTGCAAATGCAATTGGGCCAATGGCGGCGATATATGATATTGCGACATCTGCTAACGGGACCTTATCTACTGAGCAAGTAGAAGTGCCTATTGGCTTGCTTCTTCTTGGTGGCGCAGGTATCACTATTGGGGTAGCAACTTGGGGCTACAAAGTAATGGATACAATCGGTAAGAAAATTACCCACATTACTCCTTCTAGAGGGTTTGCGGCTGAGTTTGGTGCTGCAACAACGGTACTAATTTTCTCAATGCCATTCTTGGCGGTTCCAATTTCAACAACTCACACATTAGTAGGTGCTGTAGTTGGAGTTGGCTTAGCAGGTGGCGCATCTGCTGTTGATTTCCGTGTATTCTGGAAAATCGCTGCTAGTTGGGTAGCAAGTCTACCTGTTGCTGGATTTGGAGCCGTAATTTTCTACATCATGTTTGCAGGAACTCCAATGAATGTAGTTGTAGTGACTGTATTGGCATTTGCTATTACTGGATATGTAGTAATCAAGCCAATTCCAGAACGAGATGATGAAGAAGATGCTGTTGATATTGAGATAATTGCACCTCTTCCTTCCGTAGAAGTAATGGGGGTTTCGCCATTCGAGTTATTCCACGAGCATGCTATTGCCGTTGAGCGAACTGTGAGTTGCATGGCAGAAGCGATTTCAGAAGCAGTTTCCGGTGGTGATCCAAAAGAAAAAATCGCCGCTACAGTATCAGCTGAACTTGAGGCAGACCATCTCAAAGCAACTCTTCGGGAAGAGGTTGGGAAAGGGGTTCGTATTACAATTGGGCGAGATAATTTCTTGCACATGATTTCACGTCAAGACCGCATTGCAGACTATGCTCAAAATGTTGCTGAACAACTTTCATTCCGTAGCCTATATGACAATCAGGAAGCACGTGATAATTTATTGCAAATGTCAAATGCCGTGGTTGAAACAGTAAGTCGTTATGAGGATACAGTTGAGCAACTAAAAAACCTAAACTTCTCTGGTTATACTAGGAAAGAGAAAAACGCACTTTTCAGGTTAATTCGTGAGGTCAATATGCTAGAGCATGAAGCTGATGAGGTTGAGAGGGATTCTGCTGCATTCGTGTTTACCGAAGGTGATGAACAACCTCTGGCAGCGATGCACATGTACCGTGTATTACAACGCCTTGATGACGTTGCGAATGCTTGTGAAAAGGCTGCTAACGCATTCTTGCCTATTGTATACAGTTGAGTTAAGATTCAGACGGCATTCTCTTTGATGGATTGTCAAATTCTGCAGCGATTTCTCTCTCTGACATCCCATCAAGTCGCTTTAATCCTGCTTCAAGCATCCACCACCAAAAGAGTCCCATAAGTAGTCCAGTTCCAAGATCCCAAAGGTAGTGTTGTTTTGTGGTCAAAATACTGATGCATAGTAACGACCAATCAATCCAAAGGATGGCAAGTGCTGGTCGAGACCACCACAACTCACTCCAATCTCTCTTCAACCAGCGAGTTAGGGCCATAACCAAAACAAGTGATTGTGAAATATGTAAACTCGGCCAAGCATTCCACGGCATATCTGAGAGGTGTACATTTCTGAATGTTGTCCCGACAAATCCTCCACCTTCCATGATGTCAGATGGTAATTGGTCTCGCATGTCAATTTCTGCAGGAAAGAAGATGAAGAAGACACAACTAATTATCGTCAATGTAGCAATTCCCTGCAAAGTCATCAGTAATTCCATTCTCCCTCTATCATTGCGTGGATGTGAAAACACTGGAAGTGGGTTCAATATGTACAATGTGGCGTAAGGGATTATCATCCATGGAATTACTGGGATTAATCTGTCAAGTGGTAATTCAGGGTCCCACAAAGTGTGACCGACTGCGGCTACAAGATGATTGACTGAGAAGTATGGTACAGCCACAAGTAATAGTCCAAGAATGAATATCTCAATGTAATACCATTTCCCGCCTAGAAGCCCCCTTCTATCCCATGTACAACGAAATATTCTGAATGGTCTCAGCAACAGGTTGGGGCGATTCACAATGTTCTTGCAAACCGAGAGGCTCCTTCAATGTAGGGTTTTTTTGAACGACAGAGTAAATGTTTCCCAAAAGTTGTGACTAGTATGGGGATACAGGTTTTGGTTCAATTGGAAAGGCGATATTTCAATTCAATAGTATGATAATTCGTAGATTAAAGTTTTACAAGATATAGGAACTATCAATAACGTTCACAGCGCACAAGGTTAATTGATTACAATGGACCCAACAGCCTTAGCACTCACAGCCTCTGTCAACAGTGTTAGAATATTGGTTTCAGCATTTGATGGATATGAAAAAGGCAAATTCATCAAATCAGATAAGGCAGTATGTGAAGAAATTCGTCGAAGGTCAGAAATGCTTCAAGACCATTTTGAACGAGTACACGCTCATTCTCACAATAATGGCATGAAAGAGTTAAGGGGGTCGTGTGATGAAATATTTGCTACAATCCAAAGTATTTCAGGTGACGCTCAATTTTCAGTTACAGGTTCTCCTAGAAGTTCTCATATTGAAGTAGGGAAACTTTCTAAGAAGGCTCAGAAACAGTTGGTCAATCACGACCTCTCAACTCTCAATTTACTGGTGGAAGTTACTAGAGATGCAAATGCATTACTAGAATCGTTAAGAACTAGTGAAGAAGAGGCAGAACTCATCATTATGGCCGGTGGAATAAACGATAGAATCGGACGCGCTCGCAATCATTTCCGCGAGCGAAATATGTACATAGATGGATTAGTAAAAAGGTGAAATAAATGGTAGAAAAGAGTTTTCGATGGCGAGACAGTCCAGCAGTAATTGCTAGATATATACATGACCGAGATGTACCTAGTGGTTCAATGGTTACCCTAAAACCAAATGAAGCATGTGTGGTAGTAGAAGATGGGAAAATTGCGGGAGTAGCGACTCAACAGCACCTGGAGGTTAATCCCAAAGCGGGTCTTCTTTCGCGTATGTTCGGGCGAGGTAATCCTAAGCGAACGTTCCTTTTTGCTTTCCTTGGTCCTCATGACCTCCTCCTTAGGTTGAATACTCAGACAACGGATGGGCAACCAGCGATAGGGATGCTCAATCTCAGATTAAACATCACCCGCGAGCAAGCACCAAAGCTACTTCAACTTCCTGCAAAAGGGAAGATGGAAATTACTACAGGGACACTTGTTGATGCACTTGAGAAGGAGATTCAATCGAATTTGAACCCGATGATCCAAGGTCAAACTATAGAGTCACTTCGTACAGTTGAGGCCACAGAAGAATTGTTGGCTGAGTTGCGAGTTTCAATGCGAGCAACGGTCACATCATTTGGATTTACATTTGACAATGTGTTTGTCAATTGGAATCAAACCGAGGCTGAACAACTATTGAAAATGAGTGTAGAACTTGAGAATCTTGTGATGAGGAATACCATCATTGATGAGAAAGAAGCAACAGAGATGGAGAGAATATTATCTCATCACATGCGCAAAGCAGAACTTCAGGCTCGCTTGAATATGACCGGTGTCTCTGCAGAGGAACGAGCGAAAGTTGAGTTGGAGTTAGCCAAGGTAAAATCTTCTGGGGAACTTGAGTTAGCTCGTTGGAATCAATTAAATCAATTACAAATCGCCAAACAGGATTCGCGACGTGGCCAAGAATTGACGGATGCTCATCATGATGTTGAAGTAACACAAGTAAAACTTGAGGCGGAGAGAGAAATCAATCAATTTCAAGATGGAAAAGCGGATGCAGAAATAGAACGAAACCTCGCTGAGAAGAGAGGTCAGGCAGAAATTGCAATGGATTTATTTGCTAGTGTGCAAGATAGGAAGAAAGAACGAATGGCACTTGAAGCAGAACGTGAGCAAGCACGACTTGAGTCATCTCGTACGGGTTCTGATAAAATTCTTGATGCTCTTACAGATATTGCAAAATCAAGCGATGATAGTGAAGTGGCTAAAGAAGCACTGAAGCAACTTGGGGACTTAAGGAAATCAGATGTTGAAGGTGAAGACCAAGCCCACATTAACAAAGAAGATTGAATTGCTTAATCTTCTCCTGGTTGAATTGCATCCATCTCAACAATACGGTCTGAAATAATTGCCGCAACTTGGCGGTCATGTGTGACGTGAATTGCGGTAATCCCACCCTCTTTGAGAATCTTACGAACATCTTCAGCAAGAGCCGTTTTCAGGTCTTCATCAAGCGATGCCAACGGCTCATCAAGCAGGAGAACAGTCGGCTCAGCAAGCAAGGACCTAGCCAAAGCAACTCTCTGGCCTTCACCTCCTGAAAGTCGGTCAATTCTGCGTTTCTCAAAGTCTTTCAAACCGACAGTTTCCAACATTTCGCTAATCTTTTCTGAATTTGGTTGTGACATGCCAAAAGAGAGATTTCCAGCCACATCAAGGTGTGGGAATAAGGCAAGGTTTTGGAAAACCATTCCTACACCTCTCTTTTCTGGGGGTAGATTAGTAACATCTTTTCCATCAATATGTACTTCTCCTGCACTTCCTTTCTCCAGCCCAGCAATAAAACGTAGAAGTGTAGTTTTTCCACAACCGCTCGGTCCTAGGAGAGCCACGACTTCCCCTTCTGAAACATTGAGGTTCATCGCATCAAGGATTTTTTTGCCGCCAAACGAAACTGTTGAATTTTTTACTTTCAGCACGGCTAAAATTCCCCCTCTTGCCCTGCCATCCGAAATCTCTCTGCGGTTATGAAAAGTGTTAGAGTGGTGATTAACAAAAGGCTAGCGGCGACATGTGCAATTGACCTTGCCAATGGGTCATAAGGCCTAGAGTAGGCTCTATCAATCAATACGGGGAGTGTCGTCCAATCGGGTGTATTCCAAAGAAGCCATGTGGCACCGAATTCCCCTAATGATACCGCGAATGCTAGAATTGCTGCAACTATCAGAGGGCCTCTCAGAAGCGGTAAATGCACTTTGAATAGTACCGTAAATGGTGATGCTCCTAGAGTTCTAGCCGCCTCCAAGTATGACGGGTCAAGACTTCGCATGGCTGGTAAAATAACCCTCATTGCAAAGGGTAAGGCGATAATCAGGTGGGCCAATAGGGGTAACCACCACACTAATAGAAGAGAGTTTGAGATATGAGATAGGCCAATCAGAATTCCGTATCCTACCATGACTGCAGATAGGGCGAAAGGTGCCATTACCATCACATCCAAAACTCTTGCATATCTAGATGACCACCCCTCTTGCTTCTCTAAGGTTGCAACTGAGTTGGCGGAGAGCCATGCTAGTGGAATGGCGATTAGGACAGTCAGTGTAGCGAAGCGTAAGGTGTTCAGAAGTGGTTGCAGAAGGGTAAATTCACTGTTCGTTGAAAAAGCATTATACCAAGCTTGTGTAGAAAAATTACCTGCAATAGAAAACGAACCGATGATGGTGAAATACAATGGTGCGATGGCAGCGAGAATTGCTAGTGACATCAGCAATTTTGGGATTTGGGCGTTTACAAGGGGCAACCTCGTTGATTTTTCGGTTGCTAGTGGAAGCCAAGTTTTTCCTCGGCGTTGAAATTCCGTCAATAGCCACAGAGCCGATGCGAGAATAACCAACTGTATGATTCCAAATGCCAACACTATTTCGCTGTCAACAGCCCCTACTCCAATGATGCCAGTGAATGGCCTTTCAGCCATTGCCCTTTCCATATTGTACATCCCCGGCCCTCCGAGGTGGCGAACTAGAGCAAACGAGGTGAATGAGAACACGAATGTTAGGGTCGCGGCGGCAGCGAGATTCAATCTGATTACAGGCCACCAAAGTCGCCATGCCCTTTTCCACGCTTTATTTCCCTGAGGCAGCAGTCTAGCCGACTCTTCTAGTGACGGGTCAAGCCTAGCAATTGCCGGCTCAACGAGCCGAACTACCAAGGCAACATTGTACCACGTATGGGCGATTACAATTGCAGTCATCGTGTGCCAGAGTTGCAGATTGAATGTTTCTGAGAGCCATGATTGGGGCCCCAAAAGAGAGATGAAGCCAATAGTTGCAACCATGCTTGGGACAACGAAAGGAGTTGTTAGTAGCGCCCGGATTAATCGGTGGCCCGGCCAGTGATAACGTCCCATCCACCATGCTAAAGGAAGTCCGAACGCAACCGTTGCAAGAGTAGATATGGCTGAGAGTTTGAGAGTAAAGCCAATCGCGCCACTTGTCTGATAACGGTTGTCAAGGTTTGAGAATGCCTCAAAAATCCCAACCTCACTGGCTTCTGAAAGACGAATTAAAGCGATGATGAATGGTGCTATTACGAGTAGAATTACTAGAACCGCTGGTATTGTGTGAAACACCACTTTCCGCATTCTCTCACGCCATTGCTGAATCCCATTGATTCAACCATTCATCAATTCCAGCACCTATTTCAGCCGGTGTAAGGCTAGAATCTTGGTTTGGAACCCCTGTGTGATACAAGTATCCATTTTCTGATGGTAGGGTATAATTTGCCGCCGCTGGATACATGTAGTTGGTCAATGAAATACTAGACTGCACACCATGATTCAACATTTCTGCAATGAATTCTTGAGCCCCTGCGCTTTGTGAAGTGCCTTTTGCAATTCCAACATACTCTACCTGAAGAAATGAAGAACGATCTAGAGTCAATGCAACAGATGTTGTCCAGTTATCACCGAAATATGCTTCCACACCAGGTGAATGGCAGTAGGAAACAACTGCATTCGCATCACCAATGAACCCATCATACCATTGGCCATAACCCCCCGAATAGTGTGTTTCGTAGGCCTCAGTCCACCCGTCAGTGACGATGACCCCATTATTGTTCATCGCACTCCACCAATCAGAGAAGTCGGTAGAATCATCCGCATCATTGGCGAAGTAATCCACTGTTGCAAGTAAGAATGAGCGACCCGGCGAAGAAGTCCGTGGATTTTGTACAACAACTTTTCCAGTCCAATTTTCAGAGGTGAAATCCCACAGACTTTCAGGTACAGTCACATTTTCTCCATCAACATATGTGGTATCGTAGTTGATACAAACGCGCCCCCAATCATAAGGTGCAACAAGGTTGCCAGTATAACTAGAACTAGCCTCTGGATGGAGGTTTGGAATCACACTGGTGTCATAAGGTGCGAATAAGTCATAGTCGAGCGCGATTTGCAAAAATGAGTTATCAATTCCAATAATTACATCAGCAATCGGGTCATCTTTGGTTTGAAGGGCTCTTGCTAGCACAGAACCTGCATCATCAACTTTGATTAATTCCACATCGTAATTAGTGCGGTTTTCAAATTCCGCAATCATCTCATCACTAATTGCAAACACATCATAAGTCAAAATCCGTAATTTTCCGAGGCTTTCACTTGAGTCATTTCCCTCATTATCTGCTGGTCCAAGACAGCCAGTAAGCGGGGTGCTGAGCAGAATTGAAATAGTTAGTAAATTCATTATCAACTTAATTTTCATATATCTCACCTAACAAATTACTGTATTATTTTCACTCACAAATGCCATCTCGTCATGCTTGCGAGGCTTACCCATTCATGCTAATCGTAGTGTAAGCGATTAATGAACTTGCATATCGTCATTGATTACGATTTACCTGAGATTTGTACTTATTCATCAGGCAAAAGGAACGAATAGTCCCATGTTTGAGGGATTTCAAAAGTGTGTTTGACTGAGCGAGGTGAAATCCATCGAAGTAGATTGAGAGGGCCACCTGCTTTGTCGTTCGTTCCGCTGGCACGAGCACCGCCGAAGGGTTGTTGTGCGACAGCTGCTCCAGTTGGTTTGTCATTGATGTAGAAGTTTCCAGCTGTGAAGCGAAGTGCGTTGAAAGCGGTTTTCACGTCCTCATCATTGCTTGCGAAAATAGAGCCAGTTAGGGCGTATGGACTTGATATATCACATAATGTGAGTGTTTCTTCAAACTGCTCATCATCATACAAGTAAATGGTCAACACTGGGCCAAATATCTCCTCTACCATGGTTTCTGAATGAGGGTCACTCGAAACAATAATTGTCGGTTCAATAAACCAGCCTACATTGTCATCACTACCTCCACCGACAACGATTTCACAGGCTGGATTTGCCTCTGCTCTCTCAATGTATCCAGTAATTTTGTCAAATGAACGCTGGTCAATAACTGCAGTCATGAAATTAGTGAAGTCTCTTGCATCACCCATGGTGATTTTTCCAACATCATCAACTAGGTTTTGTCCTATTCTTGACCAAACGGACTTTGGTACATAGGCGCGGCTAGCGGCTGAACATTTCTGACCCTGATACTCAAAGGAACCGCGTAATAGTGCTACCAACAATCCTTGCTCATCACATTCTGGATGCGCGACTACGAAATCTTTGCCGCCGGTTTCTCCGACAATTCGCGGATATGATTTGAGGTTAGGTAGGTGTTCACCGATTTTCTGCCACAACCATTGGAAGGTTGCAGTTGAGCCTGTGAAGTGAACGCCTGCAAAGTTTGGATTTGGTAAGCAAACTTCTGAGATATCTGGGCCTGATGATGGTACGAAGTTGATGACACCAGCGGGTAATCCAGCCTCCATCATCAATTCCATCAAGACATAGTTTGAATGATATGAGTTTCGAGAAGGCTTCCAAACCGCGGTATTTCCCACAATTGCTGGTGCGCTTGGTAGATTGGCAGCGATACTCGAGAAATTGAATGGCGTAATGGCTAACACAAATCCTTCTAATGGGCGTATTTCAGTGCTATTTTTCACACCTTGAGGTGAAACAAGCGGTTGGTAGAGGTCGTGAAAACCACGCGCATAATGTGCATTGAAATTCCAGAAGTCAATCAATTCACAGGCAGAATCAATTTCTGCTTGGAAGCAAGTCTTACTCTGATTCAACATTGTAGATGCATTAACTTTCATGCGCCAGTCACCTGCTAAAAGTTCAGCACACTTCTCAAAAATTTGACAACGTGCTTCTAATCCTAATTCAATCCAAGCTTGTTGAGCGGCAACAGCAGCATCACACGCAGCAGCAATTTCTGCTTTGCCAGCGAGGTGTACATTTGCCAACACATGCCTGTGATTGTGAGGGATGACTTGAGTGGTTGTGTTTCCAGTGAACACTTTCTCGCCATTAATAATGCAGGGTATTTCTACGACTTCATTCATTTGGCGATCAAGTTCAGTCTGTAGGGTAGTTCGCTCAGCACTTCCTGGGGCGTATCCGAGAACAGGCTCGTTCACCGGGTGGTCAGTCATGCATCGCTCCCCGTCATGGGCACTCTTTGAGGGTTGTGAATGGGTATTTTTTCAAAACTAATCATCCACTGAGTTGGAGAGTTCAAATCTATCGTTGATAATTTCCTTTGCACTACTATTGAAAACCGGAAACGATTGCGCAGGCATGATGTCAGAGGAATTAGTAAGAACAGCCCTCTACGAAGCCCACAAAAGGTGGGGTGGCAATATCGTTGATTTCCATGGTTTTGAGTTACCAATTTGGTATTCATCAATGATGGAAGAGCACCTTAATACGCGTGAAAATGCCGGTCTGTTTGATGTATCACACATGGGATTCTTTAGATTTTCAGGAGATGGTGTCAGAGAGTGGTTACAATCAATTGCAACCCAAAGTGTAGAGCATCTACAACCTGGGCGCTGTGCGTACACGCATTTTCTTGATGCTGATGGGGTAATAATTGATGACATGATATTTGCAGTAACTGACCGTCAAACAATAATTGAAACCGGTTGTATTGATTGGCAACATCCATCAGATATTGTAATCTTAGGTGTGCCGAATGCTAGCATGATTACAGTGATGAAAGATTGGTTTAATTCACATCTTCCCAAAGATGGTGTAGTTACTTTTGAGGACCTTTCTGATGAGACATCTATTCTCGCTCTTCAAGGACCAAAATCTCCTGAAATCATTGAAGCAGTATTAGGTGTTGAAAATGCGATTAAACATTTCACTGGCAAGGCGATATCTGAAAATGAATTCGGAATTACCGGTTGGATTCAAGCAACTGGATATACTGGTGAACGAGGCTTTGAGATTTTTGTCAACAACAATCAAGCTGAAACCCTTTGGGAGGCACTTTTGAGTGGTGGCGAGCCATTTGGAATATCTCCGGTCGGGTTAGGTGCTAGAGACACTCTTCGGATGGAGAAAGGATTTCTCTTGTCTGGTCAGGATTTCCATTGGCCAGGTTTGGGAGAGGATGAAGACTCAGCGGTAGAATCCTCTTTCTTAGCACGTGATTCATTTGAAACAAATGTTCCTTTTGGCCTTGATTTAGACCATGATTTCATTGGCAAATTTAGAGTTAAAACCAGCATTGAATCAAGAGACCAACGCTGGTGGGGTATCAAATATCTTGGCCGCGGTCCATTTCCACGTACTGGTTCAAAAGTGCTGGATTCACGGGGTAATGAAATTGGGATTATTACTTCTGGTGGTCCTTCACCAAGCCTTGGTAAAGTTGGCATTGGTTTGGGATACATCACTGGAGTCGAGCCTGGTGATGAAGTGCTGATTGCACCTAACCCAAGAAAGCAGATTCCAGCGGTCGTTGTTAGGCCACCTTTTATTTGATTGAAATAAATACATATTAACCTCAAATTGAATTGATTCCCCCATTTCTCTAGAACACATGACGATGACAGCAAAGGGTGATGTTGAATAAAGGCCGCCCTTAGGGGCGGCCATGAAAGAAGGCGCGTCAGGCATCCCATTGATTTTATTTCTGACTACTTTGTTGCTACTGTCAACAATACCTTTACCTGCGACAATAGCACCACAACCAACCATCGCAGATTCCGGTTTTGATAGCGAAGAGGTAGTACTAAATCAAGCACAACAGATTGCGATTCAAAATGCTGGTGGCCGTGCCAGTACCACCAATTGGGTGAGGGATGCAGGTCCAGATGCCGGCTCAAGCAACGGCCCAGGTGACCTCAATTCCGTTCATATTGGGGCAATGGTCATGGACCATACTAACACCAACATCATTGTTGGTGGGACTCTTCGGGGTGATGTCGCATTTGGATCAATTCAACCCGCTACACAATCAGGTCCACGAGCATTTGTTGCTTCCCTGTCAAAGTGGGGTTCCTGGAACTGGGTATCGATGACTTCGGTAGGGCCTGGGTCTTCAGGTGGTGCAATACTAGGTGATATTGCCGTCTCTTCAACCGGAGATATTTGGATGGTTGGATCATTTTGGATAGATATTGAATGGGGTCAAGATTGGGAAGTATCCAATGGTGGCGGTATTGATGGTTTTGTCGCTAAGATGAACTCTTCAGGGGGTTGGGATTGGGGTACTCCTCAGGGAGGTACTTCAGACCTTGATTCAATGCATGGGATTACACTAGACTCTAATGACGATGCATATGTTGTCGGTTCGTTCGAAGACCACACCTATTTTGGCAACACTAGCCGAAACATTCAGAATGGCCAAGATGGTTATATTGTGAAAATAAACAAGACCAATGGTGACTATGTATGGGATACGATTATTGGCGGTAATCTTGGAGATAATATTACGGCAATTGCAATTGATTCCGCTGGCAGAATATTCGTTACCGGATATTATCAAGGAGATGTGACATTTGGTACCACGACTTTACTTAATGTTGGTGCGTTGAGCCTATTCGTTGCTGAGATTGATAGCCAAGGAAATTGGCTATGGGCTAACGAAGCCAAGGCCGTTTGGGGAGGTATTATTCCCTATGATATAGAAGTAAACTCTGATAGCATATATTTGGGTGGTGACATAGTAGGTCTAATTGAATTAGATGGGCAAAATTGGTGGGTAAATGCTACTGTTCAAAGTGCTTTTGTGGCACGTCTAAATAAAACTGGGACATGGCTTTGGGGATTGAATAGTTCAGGTCACACTCAACATCTACAAGATATAGCGCTGAATCCTTTGGGGGGTGTTGTTGCAGTCGGTTGGTTCGATATGGAACATACTGCAATAGCTAACGCTGGTTTTGGCCAGATTAGCCTAACTGCTGCACCATTTGCTGCATTTTTTGCCGGAGTTTCACCTACTGGACATTGGATGTGGGCAGAATCAGGTGGAGGCCCACTCTTTGATTCTGGCAATGCAGCCCTATTCACCTCAGTAGGGAATCTAATAATGTCTGGAAGATTTTGTGTGAATCATGATGGCGCCGGTTGTTCTGCTCAAATTGGGCCTGCAAACTATACATCCAGTGCGTTTTATCATGGGAGTGGATTCGTATGGTCACTCAACACAGATAGCGATATGGATAATGTTTCAGATTTGAATGACAACTGTCCATTGAATTTTAATCCACTTCAGGAGGATTTTGATAGTGATATGTTGGGTGATGCTTGCGATCCTGACATGGATGGTGATGGAAGAGAGGATAGTAATGACAATTGCATCGGTCCGGCAATAAATTGGGATTCACTTGACTGGTCAATTGACACAGATGGTGATGGCTGTCGTGACTCAGACGAAGATGATGATGATGATGACGATGGGGTGAGTGATTCTCAAGACGATTGTTCAAATTCCACTTCTTATAAAAATTGGACAGCCAATGATGCTAACGATTACGACCAAGATGGTTGTCATGATATTATGGAAGATGATGATGATGATGGTGATGGTGTTCTTGATAATGACGACGATTGTGCCTTCGCTCCTTCACTGCGGAACTGGACATCAACATCTCAAACTGATTATGATGGAGATGGTTGTAAGGATTCAACTGAAGAGGATGTTGATAGTGACAACGATGGCGTAGCAGATGCCAATGAAACCTGTCCAAATGGCTTACTTGGTTGGACTAGTAATGCTACCACGGACCACGATGGAGATGGCTGCAATGATGCGCAAGAAGATGCTGACGATGATGGCGATGGAATCAATGATTTTGATGATGATTGTACTCCAATGGCTACGAATTGGGACTCTAGTGGTGTACAAGACTTAGACAAAGATGGTTGCCGCGATGTTGATGAAGATGATGACGACGATGGTGATGGTTTGGATGATGATGTTGATTCTTGTCCGCGAGGTTCAGTAGGGTGGATATCTGGCAGTATAACTGACAAAGATGGCGATGGTTGTCGAGATACCACTGAGGACTTAGATGACGACAACGACCTCATTGTGGATGCTGATGACGGATGTCCTCGCGGTGAAACCGGTTGGATTTCAACACCTGCTCTTGATGCTGACCGTGATGGTTGCCGAGATTCAGATGAAGACCCAGACGATGATGGAGATGGATTATGGGAATTTGATTCAGTTGGTAACATAATTGACCAGTGTCCAAATACCCCGATTTCAGAGTCTCATTTGGTTGATGGAGTAGGATGTAGCCCTTCACAGGCAGATGACGACAATGATGGCGTCGCGAATAGTGATGACGAGTGTCCAGATGTTGCTCCACCAGAAGGGCTTGACCGCGATGAAAATGGTTGTACTGATGATATTGACCAAGATGGTGTAAATGATGATGTTGATGCCTTCCCTGATGATGCGACACAAACAGAAGATAGGGACGGTGATGGGTACGGAGATAATTTATCAGGAGTTTATCCAGATAGTTGCCTTGATACGCCATCTCAATGGATTCAAAATGTTTTACTAAATGGTTGTGCTGTTGAAGAGCTTGACGATGACAATGATGGATTACTGAATGGTTATGATAATTGTTCAGACACACCACCTGGGGAAATCGGAGAAATAGATTCGGCAGGATGTAGTCTTTCTCAGATAGATTCTGATGGCGATGGAACACCAGATTCTGTTGACCAATGCCCAGACACAAAAGCAGATGCAGAAATGGGCGACGGTGGCTGTTCAAAGGCACAACTTGCCTATTCTTCAGATGATGGCGGGTCAAGTTTGAATTTGATGGCCATTGCAATTGCTGCTGGTTTATTGATAATTGTTGTAGGAGGAGGAGCAGCATTTTTCCTTCTGAATAGAGATGACGATGATTCAGAGGTGGATGACTTAAGACCACAGGCTGCAGAGGTTTTCGAATCCTTGGCACAAGAGAAATTAACGGCTACAGATACCACTGAGACTGCTAGTACAGAGGGTTCTGATGGTCAATCAGGAATTACTGTTGACGATGATGGTATAGAGTGGTGGCAGGATGAGGCTGGAGTTTGGTGGTATCGTTCTCTTAGCATGGATGACTGGGCTGTATTTGAGCAGTGAAACAATATTTCAGACTTGTAGTTTGATGTGGTATTTCACTCATTAGTCGGAACGGGTCCCTAGGACCCGAAACGAGAGCCTTCAATAGGGGATGCTCACCGTCACAATGCTATGAACTTGAACATAGGTAGCGATAGACCATACTCTATTTGGGTAATTCTATTGGTTGTAACTTCTCTTTTAGCGGGTGGCTTTTCAGGAATGAATGCATCACTAATTCGCTCAGATAGTGTAGAATTAGAACTAGAAAGTGACAATTTTGCTTCCGGGAAGGCGGCTGGTGATTGGGTTAAATCTGGAATCAGCGACTCCTCAAGTACGAATGGTGGTTCTCCTGTTACATCTACATCGTATACTGATTCAAATGGAAACACATACCTAACTGGATTTTTAATTGGCGATGTCAAATTTGGTACCAATGCGATTTCAGCCGGTCAAGACGCTTTCATTGCTAAGATAGATTCGTCAGGGAATTGGGGGATGGTTGAAACTGCCGCTCAATTCGCGGGTGGCGGATTCTCTTGGGGGAATGACATCATCGTAGATTCAACTGGAAACATTTTCATTACTGGATTCTATGCAGGAAACATTTCCTTTGGCAATCATCAAATGACGAGTACATCTGATTCAAATGGTGATGATACTACAGATATTTTCGTCGCAAAAATGAGTAGTTCTGGTAGTTGGCTTTGGGCAGAAACTGCTGGGGGTTCTTATGATTCTGATTCAGGAAATGGTATTGCATCTGACGGTAATGGAGGTGCATATGTAGTAGGTGCTTTCAATATCAGTGGGACTTGGGGTATGAATGGATACGGTACAAACGGCTACACAGATGCGTTTGTCGCACATATTAGTACAACCGGTACATGGGATTGGGTTTCTACAGGCGGAGGTCCTGGTAGTGATGGCGCTGAAGGTGTGACTGTTGATAGCGCTGGAGATTTGAGAGTTATGGGTTCTTTCCAAGGTGGAAGTACTCAGGGTGCACAATTCGGTTCACAAACATTCAATGCTATTGGTTCAAGTGATTTATTCGTCTCAAAGATGACGAATTCTGGCTCATGGTCTTGGACTGAGACTGCAGGCGCTCCTGGTGGGGTTTTAGTCCCTTGGGGATTTGATACAGAGGGGACGGATTCCTATGTTGGCGGCTTATTTGAAGGCACTGCATCCTTTGGTTCACATTCTATTAGTTCCGCTGCTCAATCCAATAATGCATTTATCACCAAGATAGATGGTTCTGGTGCTTGGCAATGGGCTGATGCATCTGGTGGTACAGGACTACACTTTATTGGTTCAATTGATGCGAGTCCAAATGGGATTGCAGTTTCAGGTGGATTTACTGGTGGTGCCTCAACTTCTGCAACTTTTGGTGGTATCACTTTGACTGGGACATATACCGAGATGCTAGTGGGTGTTCTTGATTCCAATGGGAATTGGAGTTGGGCAAAAAGTGGTGGAAGTGCTGGTGATGATGGATATTACAATTATGGGACTGGTGGTATTGGCTGGGATGGTGGGAATGTGATTGCAGTCGGTCATTTTTGCCAAGGTATGCCCAGTGCTTGCACAGCAACATACGGTGGAAATGCAGTAACAGCCACTCCGGGGGCATATAGTACACAAC
>JYMV01024200.1_pt1 | contig 151852 bp, 142 predicted proteins | sample 338911 | NCBI WGS metagenome assembly JYMV01 (sample SAMN03354496, study PRJNA234377) | hydrothermal vent metagenome | biome: Deep sea; feature: Hydrothermal plumes at the Eastern Lau Spreading Center, Western Pacific Ocean; material: Seawater | place: Tonga | collected 2009 | depth 2000 m m
CTAAATTTTGCCGTAGAAGGGGGGTATCCACCCCCATTAACAACTCAACAGCTAGATATATTCTCCCCACATAGCGGTCGGAGTTTTAAGCCTCTTAACTACGCCCCCAACTGGCTGAGTTTCTATAACAGGGATACGGTAGCAACATTAAGCGAGCGCTTGCTTGAATTTCCAGGATATAAATTCAATTAGTTTGGCTTCCCGAAAAGTATCTTGCAATTTAGAGTGCCCCTTATTAAACAATATTGTAGTAGATTTGGATGAAAATTCCTGGGTTGTTGAAATGTGGAGGTAGGGAAAATGGCTAAAACTCATAGTGAAATTCAGCGCCAAAAAGCGCTGGACGCGCTCCATCAGGAGGTATACGACAAACATATGGCGCCTTACTGGGCAGTCGATTCGAGTGTCGATCACGATGAGGATCGACAGGTAATGGATAAGCGCAAAGCCATACCTTTCAGTTGGAGCTACGAAAATGACATTAAGCCCTTGTTGTACCGGTCGTCTGAGCTCATCACGATGGAGAATTCTGAGCGGCGTTCTTTGGTGCTAGTGAACCCCGGATTAGCGCCCAGTAGGGCAACCGTAACGACGCTATACATGGCCTATCGCTTAAATGATCCAGCAGAGATCATGCCACCCCACAGACACTCACCCAATGCGATCCGTTTGGGATTGACGGGAACACAGAATTTCACCGGGGTTGAGGGAGAGGATATTGTTTTTGGCCCCGGAGATTTGGTGCTTACGCCACATGACACATGGCACAACCACGGTAATGAGGGCGATCAGCCAGCAATTAACCTTAGTGTGCTCGATCTGCCTCTAGCGGAGGTATTAAATTCACTGCATTTTGAACATGATTACGTCGAGGAGGCAGAGGGTGCGATGGCGGCCAAAAAGATGCAATCTGAACGTTTCCGCTCAGATTATTCATCGCAGGTGTATGGGCAAGGTGGATTCTTGCCGCGGTTTGTCTCCCACCTGCGGGGGACGGGTAATGCCTCACCAATGTATATCTATAGATGGGAGCAGATGCTTGAGCTCCTCGAGCGATATAACGATTGGGATGGTGATCCATACGAAGGAATCCTGGTCGAATACGTCGATCCTACACGTGGTACATCGATTTACAACACGATGACTTTCTTTGCTCAAATGTTGCGCCCAGGTGAGCAAACTCGACCAATGAAACAGAATGCTTCGATATTATTCGCTCCACTAGAAGGTTCTGGGTATAGCATTATCGAAGGGCAACGATTCAATTGGGCACCATTCGATACAGTTGCCGTTCCAGGAGGGAACTGGTGCCAGCATGTGAATGCATCTGAAGTAGACAGAGCGATTCTATTTGTCGCAAGTGATGAACCAACGCTAAAGAAATTAGCTTTTTATCGGAAATTTGGGAAAACAGAATCGGGTGAGGTCGTTCGACTCGACGAGTGACGATATTATTCTCGGCAAGTAGCAAGGTTTCTCGATATCTTCGGCCAGATGCAGTATGCCTGGTTTTGGTCTGTAGGGATCGAAAGCTCGTAATGGGTCTAGGAAACCGGGACGTTGATGGATATTAATAAGGTAGTCGGTCTGTTTAGCCGCGCCTTAGGAGTGATTCTCCTCCTAATGGTGGCGCTTAACGCAGCAAACGCGATCGGAAGATACTTCTTCGATCGAGCAATTGAAGGTGCCGACGAAGTTCTTGTATACAGCATGATTTGGTTGGTTTTTCTTGGTGCAGCGCTTGTTGCGCAAAAGGACAAACATCTCCGATTCGATCTGTTGGAGAGAATTCTTAAGGCGTATCGAGTGCGGCGCGTTCTTTTTTTAGTTTATAACGGGATGACTTTTTTTGTGGTGACATTTGTTGTTTTTCAGTCTGTTCAGGTAATCGAAAAAATAGGGAAAGTTGGACAAAAGAGCATGGCCCTTGAGATTCCAATGGTGATCCCACATTCTGCAGTATTAATTGGACTCTTGCTGATCGGAGGAATTGCTGGTGTGCGGGTTACTTCGGGGTTGATAGAAGAATTTAAATTTATCTTTAGACGCGAGCGGTAGACGTGACTGTACTCGCAATGGTCATTGTTCCAGCTGCCCTTTTTTTACTGGGATTCCCGGTGTACATCACTCTGCTCGCAGCAGTCTGTGTGACTGTCGTGATCGTGATGGATATTTCCCCGTTAGTGATTCACCAAACAATGTTTGGCGGCCTTAACTATTTTGCTTTCCTTGCAGTGCCGTTTTTTGTCTTTGCGGGCGACTTGATGGCTCGAAGTGGGATTGCAGATCGCCTCGTTAACTGGATACAACTAATTACCGGATCTGTAAGAGGGAGTTTGCCGATGACTGTAATAGGCGCATCAACAATGATGGGCGCTGTGTCAGGCTCCAGCCCAGCGACAGTTGCCGCAGTCGGTCAGATTATGTATCGGAAACTTACACAGGTGGGATACGACCGCAACTTTTCACTAGGTCTCATTACATCAAGTGGGTCTATTGCCATAGTGATCCCTCCCAGTATTGCGTTGATCCTTTATGGCTCTGCCGCCGAGGAGTCGATCAGCAAACTGTTTATCGCAGGCGTGGTCCCGGGGATCATGCTTGCTGTACTTTGTGCGGTATATATTTTCTGGCGATCAACTGGTCAATATAGCCAGATAGAGAGATCAGGATTAACGTTCCTTCGCGCTACTATCGACGCATCTGGAGCGTTGGCATTACCGGTATTAGTTTTGACCGCTATTTTTTCTGGTTGGATCTCCCCAACTGAAGCGGGGGGATTTGCCTGCCTTGCTGCAATTATTTTGGCGAGATTCGTCTACCGTTCAATGACCTGGTTGGAAATCGTGGACTGCGCTGCCGAGTCAACGCGAATAACCGCACAAATTCTCATAATTGTAGCAACGGCCGCGGCATTTTCATGGCTTCTCACGGTGCAAGGTGTGCCCCAGCAGTTGGTTGCTTGGATCGCTGAAATAGGTGTAGAGAAATGGTCGTATATGTTATCTGTGAATCTTCTTCTGCTATTCCTTGGGTGTTTAATAGACCCGGCTTCAGCAATATTGATCTTGACCCCCATACTTTTGCCTCTTGCCGAATCTTTTGGTATAGATCCAATACATTTTGGCATCATCATGACTGTGAATCTGAGTATCGGAATGTTTACGCCACCATTTGGACTCAATATTTTTGTCGCCCAATCTACGACCGGTGAAAGTATTGGCCGTATCTATCTCGGTGTGATGCCATTTGTCGGTGTGTATCTTGTGGGACTGATTCTGGTGGTAATAAGCCCCAGTATTTCGTTATGGATGTTGGATTGGTAAACTGGTTTTTTAACATACACGTAAGGAGGAATTACGATGAAATATATTAAAAGTTCGACACTGTTGGTTGCGTGGCTCGTTGTAACAGCGCTCTGTACGAGTCCGGTAGTACTCGCTGGCGGGACAATGAAAATGGCCAGCGCGACTATCAACGATGTCCAACACCAATGGCAAAAGGTGTTCTCTCAAGAATTGGCAGGCAGGATCGGTGACGAGATAAATGTAGAAATTTACCCGGCAAGCCAACTGGGTCCGATTCCACAGATGGCAGAAGGCGTCGTTCTCGGCACGATTGAATCGTTTATTTCACCCACTGCGTTTCTTGTTCCATCAAATCCAAAGTTTAAGATCTACGACGCACCGGGTATTTTTGACTCGGCCCAGCACCTGGGAAGGACAATACACGACCCAGCGTACAGAGATGTACTGGAGGAAATAGCCTTAGACAGTGGACTCAGAGTGATTGGCGCGGTGTATAACAGCCCATTTGTTGTATTGACAACTAAGAAAGTAACGTCTTTAAGTGGCTTGTCTGGACTTAAGATAAGAACTTTCGCGTCTCCATTGCAGATGGAGCCAATGAAAGCAATTGGTGTCAGCCCACTCCCGCTCCCATTGTCCGAAGTCGTGCCGGCATTACAGACCGGAGCTGTTGATGGAATGCTCGCGGGCGTGCCGATTCTGACCGCCTTCAAGTTCTACGATATTTCTCCACATGTCCTCGATCTGCAGTTCTCACACATCATCTCGGTCAACGTGATCAATGAAGACTGGTTTCAGTCCCAGTCGGAGACTGTTAAGCAGGCTATCCGAGAGGCAGGGCGTGCGGCGGAAACGGCCGTGTTGCAGTGGGGAATAGACAACCTTGCCCGTTCTAACAAAGCATGGGGGGAGCATGGTGGCACAATTTATCCACTGTCGCCGGGCGATCGCGAAGAAATGTTTAAGGTTTTCAAAGAAATCGGCACAAGGTTGCTGCTGGAAGACGAAGTAACCGCTGGCGAATATCGACGCTTTTTGGAAGTTGTAGAAAGGAATAGATAGGTGCTCTTGGAACTTCAATTTCATAGCGGGTGCGGATAGATCGGCTCATCAGGACTGACATAGGTGGAGTGTAACAACGCATATGGCAAGAACTGAGCAGACAGCGCAGGTCTCTCACATCGACTGCCCGGGCGGCGGTCAGGTCTGGGTCGATGGGGATACGTTGTATGTGGGTCATATGCGTGAGCCCGCAGGAACCACCTTGTTTGATGTATCTGACCCAAAGCACCCGCGGGAAATTGCGCGCTTGACAATGCCTCCCGGTTGGCACTCCCACAAAGTTCGTGTTGCCGATGGGATTATGTTGGTCAATCACGAGCGTCTGGGTACGGAAGGGTCTCCCGACTTTGGAGGAGGCCTAGGGATTTACGATGTGAGTACTCCTTCAGACCCAAAGCTCATCACGAAGTGGACAACCGGGGGGCGGGGCGTTCACAGATATAGTTTTGATGGTCGATATGCGTACATTTCGCCGACAGTTGAAGGTTACGTTGGAAATATCGTCATGATTTTGGACTTAATTGATCCAAAAAGGCCGGAAGAAGTCGGTCGCTGGTGGATTCCAGGGCAGTGGGAAGCCGGCGGGGAGGCGTATCCATGGGCGAATTGGACACCACCCCGTTGCCACCATCCGCTGCGTAGAGGTAATCGGCTCTACGTCAGTTATTGGCACCACGGGTTTTTCATTTTGGACATCGATAACATGTCCAAGCCAAAGCTTGTATCTTCGGTAAATACCAGTACTTCGTTTCCGCATCCAACCCATACGTGTCTTGCGATGCCAGAACGCCTCAAGGGTCGGGACGTGATGGTGGTGGCTGATGAGGATGTCGCCAAACTTTGGGAATGCGCGCCTGCCTTCACGTGGATCTACGATATTACATGCGAGTCGAATCCAATCCCTATTTCTACATTTCAAGTTCCGGATCTAGATTTAGATGGTTCTCCACAGTCTCCGATGATGGGCTGCCACCAGCCGTCGGAGCGAATCGCTGGAAGCGTCATTCCATTCGCTTGGTTTGCAAAGGGATTGCGATTAGTGGATATCTCAGACCCCTACCGACCGAGGGAGGCAGGTTTTTTTGAACCAGATCCTCCGTCGGGATTTAAACTCGCATCGACGAACGATGTGACTATGGATCATCGCGGTCTGATCTATATTGTCGATCGGCAGAAGGGTGTCGATATTGTTGAAACCCCACTGATGTAGGGTGATCAATTGAATTCAGGAGGAGGATATAGCGATGTCGGAAACGAAGAAAAAAACGAATGACAGGAGTGTTTATCCTATTGGGAAAAAGAATCCAAATCTGCCGTTTCATCCTGGCATGCGGGCGGGAGATTTTATATTTGTCTCGGGACAGGTGGCCAAGGATGCGGACGGTAATATGTGTGACGGGACAATTGAGGAACAGTGTAGATCGACAATTGAAGCGATTCGTCGTGTCCTAAATGCTGATGGGGCAGATCTTGAAGATATAGTACGGATCAGTGTGTTTTTGGAGGATACCCGGGATTTTGGCCGATATAACCGAACCTTCGCAGAGTATTTTCCAGAAGGTCTACTGGCACGGACTACAGTAGAAGCGCGGGCAGCAATTAGCACCAAGATTGAAATGGACGCGATCGCGTATAAACCTTTGGATATGCAATAAGAGAGTTAGAGGAAAATTAACTTCTGGGAGATTTGATTATGTTGAGATTATTGGGGCGAAAAACATCTGGTAATGTACAAAAAGTTTTGTGGTTGCTTGAAGAACTCCACTTGGCTTATGAAAGGGAAGATTATGGCAGGCAATTTGGCAATACAGGTGATGAGGAGTATCTGAGTTTAAATCCTACCGGAAAGGTGCCGACTTTGATCGATGGCGACTACGTAATCTGGGAATCCAACACTATTCTTCGATATCTTTGTAGTAAAACTGGATCTGAATTGTTGCCCGCAGATCCGGTCGTGCGCTCGAACTGTGAAACATGGATGGACTGGCTGTTGGCTTCTTTGAACACTAATTATCTAGAGATGTTTAAGGAAACAAAGAAGCCGGAGGAGGAACGCAGTCCCAAGTTACCAGAAATGAGCAAGGCATTGGGTGCTCAATTAGGCATTTTGGATGGTCACCTAGGGGCCAACGAATGGGTGGGTGGTGCGGTTATGACCGTGGCAGATATCGCACTTGGGCCGATCTGCAATCGATGTCTAAAATTTCCGGTCGAACTCCCATCACTAGCGAACATAGATCGCTGGCACAAAACGATTTCCGCCCGTCCCGCTTATCAAAAGGTTGTTGCGGCGTGACGGTGGATTTTTTTCAAGGCAAAGCGTTAAAGGGATTAAGACAATGACCCGAGTTTCGGTAGTTGGCCTTGGCACCATGGGCCCTGGCATTGCGGCGACGTTAGCAAGAGGTGGAATGTCAGTATCTGCCTATGACATCGATCCGGCGGCCGTCGATCGTGGTAGTGATAGTGTCGAAATCGCTAATAAGGTTTTAGATGCTCTGGGAAAAGCGGACGACTCCCAAGGAGACATCGAGCTGACTTCCGATTTAGCGGCTTGTGTCGCAGACTCGGATCTCGTCATCGAGACAATTCCTGAAGACATTAATCTCAAATTGAATCTTTTTCGACAGCTGGAGTCGCTGGTATCAAAAGAATGTGTTCTGGCGAGTGACTCGTCTGGTATCCCAGTAAGTAAACTGCAAGAAGGCAGCGTCAATCCAGAGCGGTTTGTTGGAATGCACTGGTCAAATCCGCCGCACATCATTCCCATGATTGAAGTAATCGCTGGCAGCCAGACGTCGAAAAAAGTTGTTGACTGGTTGGTCGCCTCTATACGTGGACTCGATCTCATACCGGTTGTGGTGAAGAAAGATATACCTGGGTTCGTGGAAAACCGTGTGCTCTACGCGCTGCTTCGGGAGTGCATTGATCTAGTAGAACAAGAAGTCATCGACCCCGTGGATTTAGACACCTGCGTATCTTGGGGTATCGGATACAAGTTGGCCGTAATAGGCCCAATGGCCCTTCTTGATATGGCCGGGTTAGATATTTATCAGGCGGTTGGCAGCTATCTGAATCAAGAATTATGTGGAAGAACCGATGTAAGTGACCTGATAAAGAAAGCCACAGGATCAGGTAATTTGGGGATGAAAACTGGACAGGGTATTTTTAAGTACTCGGCAGAAGATATTGGAAAGCTCCGAAAGCAAAGGGGAGAGTCGCTGGTAGCAGTTCGAAAAGCACTCGACTCCGTAGTTGTCCCAAGTTCTAACGATTAAAAGGAGCACGCCTGTGCTCAATTGGTGGCGAGGTCGACTTATGCGATGTAGTAGTGTTGAGTGTCGTTCCCCATTTCTAGCCCGGTAACTGCATCACTCAAACCGTCTAATCTTTATAGAGTTACAAATATTTGTTAATCGGAATTGATTAACCGTCTTGAAAGCAGGAAGAATTCAGCGTAGATTGAGTGTTCGTGTAATTTCGAATCAACGACAGTGAAACAATAGATAAGGAAGGAGGGTCAATTCATGAAAGTGCCGTTATATAGTCAAATGTCTAAAATTCTGGCTCCAGCAGTCGGATTAATGCTAGTGCTTGGTGTTTCCTCTTTTTCTTCTGCCGGCGATCTTAAGGCCATTGCGGTCTTAGTGCCGGAGCAGGGGACAGATTATGGTTGGAACCAACAGGGCGTTGATGCGGCCCGTACTGTGGCAGAGAAATATGGTCTTGAATTTATGCCAGCGGAAGGGCTTGGCTATGGCGATGTACGACCGACATTGCGTGAACTCGCCGAAGACGGTGCCAGCTTAATGATTGCCCACGCCAGTGGTTACAACACAGCAGCGCCCGAAATTGCGAAAGAAACGGGAGTTCCGGTAGCCATCGTCGATACACCGCAGGGGCTAGTGCCTGGTCTTGTTACAGACTACACGTTAAGCGGCCATGACGGAGCCTATATGGCGGGCGTCTTAGCCGCAAAGACGACACGAACTGGCAGCGTCGGTATTGTGGTATCTGGCGAACCACCATCATGGAACTCACAATCTGCAGCATTTGCGATGGGTGTAAAGGCTGCTGCTGGTGGCACAAAGATCATATACGCAGTTATCGGGCCCGCAGCCTATGGTGATGCGGCAGGGGGTCGACGCGTAACCGAATCTGTGATTTCAGCTGGTGCCGATGTGATCTTCGGGCAAGGTAACGGGTCTTCCTTTGGGATGCTTCAGGCTGTGGAGACGACCAAGGCGGTTGATGGCGGTAAGGTGTGGTTTATCGATGTCATCGGGGACAAGACTGCAATTGATAAGGGTCACCTTCTATCGTCGGTACTTTGGGATATGGTCCCAGTCTACGACGCTATGGTTCAGGACTTAATGGCCGGAACATTTGGTACCAAGGGCTACCAAATTGGGTTAGAGAATGACTCAGTCCGGTTGCTTAAGAGCCCACATATTCCAGGTAATCTTTGGGATGAACTGATGGATCTGCGTGCCAAGATCATCTCTGGCGATATCAGCGTAGACAATATCTCTGACGCACAGGCTGTACGCGCATTGATGACATCAGTTGATATTAACGAAGGTTAAGCCTTTTTCAATTTATTGGAGGAGGGTGGCCAATGCGTCATCCCTCCTCCAATGCTTTCTTGTAAGAGGGGAAACTCTGCAGGGTGTGCGCAGTTTCTAGCGATTCTCCAAACCAGCGTGCCGCGGCTATAGAGCTTCGGGGGATTACCAAAGCGTTTCCAGGTGTAACTGCGAACAAAGAAATTTCGTTAACTATTGAAGCGGGGGAAATACACGCCCTGCTTGGCGAGAATGGCGCCGGGAAATCCACCCTAATATCTATTCTCGCCGGATTGAATCAGCCAGATGCCGGTATCATCTTAATCGGTGGGATCGAAAGGCGGATATTGTCCCCTCGAAATAGTCTCGACTTCGGCATCGGTACTGTTTTTCAGCATGTCTTGCTCGCTAAAACGTTATCGGTAATTGAGAATTTGATGCTCGGAGGTGGCTGGCGAAAAAAATACGATAAAGAGCCGGCGTTGCTGCGTTTCCAAGAGCTCTGCGGGCTATTGGCAGTCAAACTCGACGCGAATGCGCCAGTCGGTAGTTTGTCACTAGGTCAGCGGCAACAGGTAGAAATCATGCGCGCTTTGTGGCGCGGTGGTGAGCGGGTTTTAGTGCTTGATGAGCCAACCTCGATGCTCACACCACAGGGCGTCGTCGAGTTGGGCGAAGTGATTAAGCGATTACGCGATGACGGTGTCGCGATTGTGTTTGTCACCCACAAGCTTAGAGAGGCCTACGAACTCTGTGACCGGATTTCAGTCCTCCGAGATGGCTGCCTAGCAGGTCAGATTGAACCGAAAGATCGGGCACAGATGGACGAGAAAGACACCTTAAACGAGATTGTACGAATGATGTTCGATCAGTCGAATCAGGAAGAGGCCTTCGATGAGACGCCGAATCGTGCGTTAGAAAAAGCGGGCAAAGAAGTTCTTTTGACACCTGCCTCATCGGAGATATCGCTCCAAGTTAAAAAAGTATCAACTACGGCGATTCCTGGTGAATGTTCTTTGCGCGAGGTATCGTTCCAAGTGGCGAAGGGTGAAATCTTTGGTGTAGCAGGGATAGATGGCAATGGTCAAAAACATCTCGCTGAGATTTTAGCGGGTCAGCGGGATATCGTGTCCGGTCAAATAAAACTGAACGGAGAGAATATATCAACTTTGAGAGTGTCGGGCCGGAGAGGCAGAGGCATCCGTTATCTTACCGATGACCGGATTGGCGAAGGAATTGTGTCAGAGCACCCAGTTGCGACGAACCTGGTTTTAAAAAGTATTGGGGAAGAACCGTACTGGCACCGTGGCTTAACGATGTGGAAGAAGATCTACGAGTTTGCCAAGAATCAGATCAGAATATTCGATATTCGAACGCCATCTGAGAGAACCCCAATTGGACGTTTGTCAGGTGGGAACATTCAGAAGACATTGTTTGCGCGTGAGATTACAGAAGATGCTGATATGGTGATATTGAATAAGCCTACTTACGGACTTGATTCGCAGAATATCCAATTGGCGCGTGAGCGCATTAGAAACGGCGCATCGAAAGGCATTACCACGATCTTAATTTCGACTGAGCTTGAAGAATTGATCGAGTTGGCAAACCGAATCGGCGTTATGTATCAAGGGCACATGGTGGGAATTGTGGAGGCCGATCCTGGACTGGAGAGTCAAATTGGTCTATTGATGACTGGAGCCTCCAGGGCTTGAGGACCTAAGAAAGTAGAGATGGCCTGATGCGTGAGAATCTGCTATCGGCTGCAAGGATCCTCGTGCCGATTCTCCTTGCTCTTGTGGTTGGAGGAATCATATTGATGCTTCTTGGAAAAGACCCGATTGCATATTATTGGTACGTCGTCCGTCGGGGATTACTAAGTTGGAGTGGGTTTCAAGCAACATTAGTGCGTACTGCTCCGTTGTTGTTCCTCGCAGCAGGCTTAATCGTTGCGTTTCGGGCCGGAATATGGAATCTGGGTATAGACGGGCAGTTTCTTCTGGCAGCTGTAATTGTTGCGGCGCTTGGTCCAATTCTCCATGGGAATATTTCCAACTCGGCTATATTTTTTTCCTGTTTTGTTGTAGCAGCAATAGTCGGTGCTGCTTGGGCGATGATTCCTGCCTATCTTAAGGCAAACCACGGAATTAATGAGATTATTACGACTCTGATGATGACTTTTCTCGGCATCAGTTTGGCCAATGTTCTGATTAAGATTCCATTCAACGACCCTAGTACCACGGTCCCACAGACTGCAACGTTAGCGGTAGAAGATCGTCTTCCCCGTCTTTTCGACACCATTATTCACCAAGGTGTTGTGTTCGCAGTTATAGCAGTTCTGGCAGTGCATTTTTTGATGACAAGGACCGCATTCGGTCTTCGACTGCAAGTGGTCGGCGCTAATCCTAAAGCGGCCGTTCATTCAGGACTCAATGTGAGGTTTCTTACTTACGTTGCGTTTGGTCTCAGCGCGGGCCTAGCAGGAATGGGTGGAGCGGTGGAGATTCTAGGTGTGTGGGGCACAGTAAGGGCAGATTGGAATCCTGCATACGGTCTACTGGTTTTCCCATTAGTGTTTCTGGCACGCTTTCATGGAATCGGCACAATAGCTTTCGTCGTGTTTTTTGCGGTACTCATGATTGGCGGCGAAAGTGCATCCCGACGACTTGGTGTCCCTACGTTTTTCGTTCTCGTCTTGGTTGGCTTATTGTTAATTTTTCTCGCAATCGTGGAATACCTTGATCATCGTTGGCGTCAGGGCACAATGAAATAAATTATGTCGCAATTACTTACCGAAACGTTTGTTACCGCGTTATTGTTTGGAGCAGTTACGGCCGGCATGCCGCTTTTATTGGCGGGAATCGGAGAACAGATCTCGGAAAAGGCCGGGATCCTGAATATAGGACTCGAAGGTATGATGCTAGTGGGTGCATATTCCGGTTTTTGTGCGGCCTATTACCTCGATTCGTTCTGGCTCGGATTCCTATTTGGCGGTCTTGGCGGAATCGTAGTTGCCGCACTGATGGTGCTTTTTTGTGTTCTCCTTGGCCTGAATCAGATAGTTATTGGGATTGCACTTACACTTGCGGCCGATGGCCTAACAGCTCTGCTTCATCATTTTCAATTCAGTCGAACGTATCCACGTCTGTCGGCTGTAGATCCGTTGGTAATTCCTGTAGTCAGCGAGATACCTTTTTTGGGTAAAGTTCTTTTTCAACGACACCCGATTGTTTACCTGTCCGTTCTTGCCGTCTTCGTTCTCGCTTGGGTGTTTCGTAAAACCTACATTGGCCTCAATTTACAGGCAGCAGGAGACGTGCCGGCCGCTTTAGATGTTGCTGGCGTCAGTGTGCGCTCGACTAGAACTTGGGCTGTGCTTACTACCGGGGCATTTGCGGGCGCTGGCGGCGCGTTTCTTGCTAATGTTGGGGCGGGCCTTTTTGTGCCATTTATGACGGGTGGCGCCGGGTTTATTGGGATAGTTTTGGCTATGTTGGCTCGAGGCCATCCCACATGGGTACTTTACGGTGCGGGGTTGTTCGGTATAAGTTTATCGCTAACAACAGCGCTCCAAGTCGCTGGATTCAACATACCTACGGACGTTGTTCAAATGTTGCCTTTTGGTATGGTGATCTTGATGCTAATAATGCTAGGAAGAAACAGTTATCTACCAGCAGCGCTAACGCTTCCTTACATACGGGGAGGGCGTTAACGCGGAATATTTGGACTGTAGAATTAAGTTGTTCGGCTGAACGTATAGGAAAAAGGAGATTAAAAATGGCTGATACCAAAGTGTACATCTTGGATGGAGGAACACTAGTAATTGATGGCTTCCATGCATTTTGGAATCGTGGACCAGGGGGAGAGTTACGGTTTCCGGCTTATTCGGTTTTAGTTGAGCACAATGACGGTCTATATATCTTCGATACCGGGTACGACTATGATCATGTTCAGAAAGTTCTGCCGTTCGAAAAACCTCTGCAAACGGAAGAACAAACGATACCGGGGCAGTTGGCGAAACTGAATCTCAAGCCATCGGACATTAATTATGTTATTAACTCACACTACCACTTCGATCATTGCGGGGGCAATAAACATCTAACCACTGCCTGCACGATTTGTCACGAGAAAGAACTGGAAGTATGTGCCTGTCCCCAACCATTTGAAATGTTAGGCTATTCAGACCTGACATTCTCCTCTGAGGTCGCGCAAGACCGAGCCGAGAAGCTCAAAACAGCACTGGACCCCGAACTAGATATTTTCACTCCGCAATTTGAGACGGTTACGGGTGATCAGGAGATGGCAAAAGGCCTCTGGTTGTTTGAGACCCCGGGGCACACTGCGGGCCACTACAGCATGATGGTGGAACTGAAAAATAGAAAACCGATGTTATTTACAGCGGATGCGTGCTATAGCCAGAAAAGTATGGAAATGATGTGTATTTCCAGTTTTCACTTAGATCCGATTGCTAGTGTCGAATCATTGAAAAAGTTGAAAGATCTGGCTGAGAAGCACGATGCTGAATTGTTTTATTCCCATGACCCGGATACATTTCCTGAGTATGTCAAAGCGCCCGGATTCTATTCGTGAAGGACTTTAAGCCCTCGGATAGTTTGTGTGCTATCAAATGCGTAGAGGGTCAGTTTATTTTGGCGGTTGCAGCGTGACAACAATTCAAAGAGAGATCGAACCAGCCATTACGCTGTCAGCCGGCCCGGTCGGTGTTTATCCGCGCGTACTTCGCGCTATGTCGAGACCGGTTCAATACGATTTTGATCCCTACTTTCAAGAGTTCTACGAGATTGTTAACCAGAAGGTATCCAAAGCGCTGAGAATAGATTACCCCGCTTTAATTCTTCACTGTGAGCCCGCACCAGGGATAGAAGCTGCAGCTGCGTCGTTAATATCGAAAAATGACATTGTCCTGAATCTTGTTTCCGGAGTGTACGGAAAGGGTTTCGGGTACTGGTCTGCCCGCTATAACAAGGAACTCATCGAAGTAGAGGTTCCATACAATGAAGCAATTGCTCCGGAGCAAGTTGAAGCGGCTTTCGCACAGCGCAAGGATATAGGAATCGTAGCGGTAGTCCATCACGATACGCCGTCGGGGACTGTTAATCCATTGAGGGAGATTGGTGAAATCGTAAGGGCGAATGATGCCCTGTTGCTGGTCGACGCTGTTTCATCGTGGGGTGGAATGAATATTCATCCCGAAGACTGCTGTGCAGATATATTTATTACTGGTCCGTCAAAATGTCTTGGTGGCGCTCCGGGTCTCACCATTATGGGTGTCAGTGAGCGAGCTTGGAAACACATCGAGAATAACCCAGATGCACCTTTCGCCTCAGCTTTGAGTCTTTCTGACTGGAAAAATGCTTGGCAACATGATCAGCCATTTCCATTTACTCCTTCTGTTGCGGAGATGAATGGTCTTGACGCTGCAGTAGACAATTACCTGGATGAAGGTCCCGAGAATGTCTGGGCCCGTCACGCAAAGACGGCGAGAGCCTGTCGATCTGGAATTCAAGCGATGGGTTGTGAACTCTGGGCAGCGAACGAATCGATAGCCGCCGATACGACGACAGCTGTGCGGATTCCAGGAGGAGTCGAAGACGAAACTCTCAGAAAAGCTGTACGGAGTTTATTCGGAGTGACGTTCTCGAGCGGGAGAAATGAAACTTTAGGGAAGTTATTGCGAATTGGCCATATGGGACTTGTCGCCCAACCCATTTACGCATTGGTTGCAGTCACTGCGCTTGGTGGCGCGTTGAACCACTTGGGACATAAGGTCGATACTGCGGCAGGGGTTGAGGCAGCAACAGCAGAAATTACGAAAGGATCGTAATCTTATCCACTATTCACTATCGTTTAGTCGTTCGGCGCTAACGAAGCAGGAGTAAAACATGGCACGTTTTAAGGACCAAGTAGCGATCGTTACTGGATCAGCCCAAGGCATTGGCAAGGCTATAGCGCTTCAACTTGGGAGTGAAGGCGCATTAGTTGTTTCAGTAGACCAGAATGAAGATGGAGCACGAACTACGGCAGAAGAGTGCGGTAACCAATCCATTGGAATTCATTGCGATATCGGGGACCCAGAACAGGTAACAGCCTTGCATGAGAGGGTAGAGCGCGATTGTGGAAGGTTAGACGTGCTTGTAAACAATGCTTCTATTGTTCCATTTATTGCATGGGATGACGTTAATTTCGATCATTGGAGACAGATTATGCGGGTAAATCTCGACGGCACGTTTTTGATGTGTCGGTCTTCGTCCGACATGATGCGGAAAAAAGAATATGGTCGAATCGTCAACATTATTTCAAACGCACTATTTGCCGGAACGCCGAATATGGCGGCTTATGTGTCGGCAAAAGGCGGCGTCTTTGGGTTAACCAGGGCCCTTGCAACAGAGCTTGGCGCGTATAAGATCACGGTCAACGGGGTGACGCCTGGTTTGACAAATACAGAGGGAGTTCAAGGTACCCCACACAAGGAGGCATTTGAGTTTGTGGAGATGCTTCAGCCGATCAAAGGGTACAATCAGCCGAGCGATATTGCACCAGCGGTTGTTTTTCTGGCATCCCCGGAGGCGCATAGAATTACCGGGCAAGTATTAAATGTTGACGCCGGGATGGTACGTTGGTAGAAAATTTCTAATAGAACGGAGGATAGGGGTAGAGGTATTGTTTATATAGCCTCTGTTGGCAGAGGTTCCCGACCGCGAATTAAATCTGCGGCTTTTTCCGCGATCATTATGATCGGACCGTTGATATTTCCACGGACCAGATCCGGCATAACTGATCCATCGACAATTCGCAATGATTCGACACCGAGAACATTGAGTTCTGAGTCGACAACCGTTGTTGGATCATCCTCATTACCCATTCGGCAGGTCCCAAGAGGATGGTGCAAAGTGATCGCTGTCGCGGATACGTGCCGGTCAAGATCTTTATCTGAGACCTTAGAATCACCAGGCGCAACTTCCTTGGCGATAAAGGGTTGCATGCTCGGTTGAGCTGCAACCTCCCGGGCGATACGGAGTCCATCGCGAAGCGTTTTACAATCCGCAGAACTAGATAAAAAATTCTGTTGAATCAATGGTCTATCCGTAGGATTTGACGAGACTAGTTTTACCGATCCGCGACTTTCTGGATTAAGCAATACGACGCGGGCCACGAATCCATCGTTAAACGGCGCCTTAAATGGACGGAAGTACGGCCAAGCAGCCAACGGTGCGGCAGTCAGAAGCAATTGAATATCCGGTAGATCAAGGTGATTCTCTGTGTTAAGAAATGCTGTAGTCCCACCTGGTACGTCCCCCGCCAGTCCAGTGCCGAATAAGTAAGTTTTGGCTATTTCCCTGACAATGCGATCTGCCCTCATCATTCGGAAAAATGGCCCCTGCTCGCGCCTTTGGTATAACAGGATTGCAGACATTTGATCTTGAAGATTTTTTCCAACTCCGGGTAACCCAACGCGTACAGATAAGCCCAATTGGGATAAATCATGCGGATCACCAATTCCAGATAGGAGTAGCAATTGTGGGGTGTTGATTACTCCACCACTAAGGATTACCTCTCGTTCCGCTCTTACAACCATCGGCTGACCATTGACAATATATTCGACACCAGCAGCGCGATTCTTGTCGAACACAATCCGGGTTGCTAACGAATTCACGTGAACATCTAAGTTGTTCCGAGAGAGCGATGGCCGAAGATAGGCTGTTGCCGCGCTACAACGTCGGCCCTTTTTAATAGTCATTTGTAAACGCCCAAATCCTTCCTGTATTTCTCCGTTATAGTCGTCGGTCCAACTGTAGCCAGCTTCACGACCCGCTGCCGCAAAGGCATCAACAAGTGGATCCTGGTATCGACAGTATTGGATATTCACAGGCCCAGCATCTCCCCGGTAGGGATCAGATGTCTCCCAAGTTTCGAGTTTCTTGAAGTAGGGGAGGACGTGGCTATAAGACCAGTTTGAGAGACCAGATGTGGCCCAACGATCGTAATCCCCGCGATTTCCCCGTACGTAAGCCATGGCGTTGACGGAGGAAGAACCGCCAATAACTTTTCCTCGGGCACACTCAATACGGCGATTGTTTACTGTTTCTTCTGGTTCATAGAAATATCCCCAGTCATGGGTTTGCTCGAGCAGCATTTTCGCCCATGTCAGGGGGAGATGTATGAGGGGATCGCGATCCCACCCGCCGGCTTCAATTAAAAGAACACGCGAATCACTATCTTCACTCAGGCGGGAAGCCAGAGTGCAGCCAGCCGATCCCGCCCCAACGATTACGTAATCGTAAATAGATGTCTTACCCAATCGATGCTCCAATCACCCCTCGGATTCTGCATTCAAATCTGACATAGTCTTTTCACTGTCAAGCTCTACAACAGTACACAGAAAGCCAGGATTCACAGTGCATCGAAAGCTCAACGATGCAGGCTCTCTGGTTTGTAGTGGGGTAAGCGAAAGCTCTTGTCGAGTGGTGGACCAATCAGAATGTAAGCCGCAAAAGAGATCTTCAATGGCCATGAGTTTTCCGGAGTGATTATAAAAAAGAGTGGAATCGATTGGACTGAGCACGATGGAGAACGAAATCTCTTTACCTGACTCGACTCGATTTAGGTCGTAGGTGACGAAATGGGCGAGAACCAGTTGGCATCGTACCGCATCGTTCTCGTGCTGATTGGAGATCAGAATTCGCAATGGGACATAATTTTCTAAAGAGAGTCCACTGCCGGATGCGAGAATAGTCGACCCGAAAAAGCCAAGAAACAAGGAAGTCTGAATAAATCGAGGCAATCTTAGTTTCCACATTAGTTTAAGAAATAACGCCAATCTCTATTATAAGGAGCAGTCAGATAGATGCTGGTTTCAAAATTGGCCGTTGAAGGAGAAGATCGCTTGCTTTTTCAGCAATAGCAATAACAGCTGCATTGGTAGGGCCGGTGGTAATCCTAGGCATGATCGAAGCATCAACGACAAATAGATTATTGATACCGTAGACGTCAAGTTCCGGGGATACTACAGAGTATTTGTCTGTTCCCATACGGCAAGTCCCTACCGGATGATGGTGCGTATAGGCAGCCGCTGCATTAAATGCTCGCTTTTCGGCTTCCGATGTAAGCCCCGGGCCTGGCAAATACTCTCGTTCTCGCCATTGATCAAACATGTGAGATGCGCCGAGTTCTCTCGCGAAATCTAAGGCCTCGCAAAACAGATCGCGGTCAATGGCCTCGCTGAGATAACGAGGATCGATGATAGGCTGAGCGGTTGGGTCGGAAGATTGCAACCGTAGGGAACCCCGACTTTTAGGCGAAGTAACGCCATACATCAACGTGTAGGCAGAGCCAGGATCTGGAGATTTGAACTTCTCAGTTACAACCGGTAAAACCACACATGCGAATGCCAGTTCTGGCGCACTCGATCTGTCACTAATGTTGACGTAGAGCAGAGATTCAGAATGTTGATGTTGGCTGACAGGCAAGGTTCGTTTGGAATGGTAAATATTTCCGGCGCCAAGACAATGGTCATGCAAATTTTCACCAACACCATAAAGATTTACCCGAGGCTTTATGTCGATATGCTCCAGGTAGTTAGCAGCCCCAATCCCAGATCGAAGGAGAATTTGAGGTGAGCCTATTGTGCCACCACAGAGGATTACGCCAGCGTTGCTATATGCTCGGTGGTGTTTACCGTTTCGAATATAGGTAGCGCCTGTGCAGCAATTTTGCTCATCAAACAAGAGCTGATCAACTAGGCAGCGATCTATAATCTTTAGATTGTCGCGTGGAAGGACGGGTGTGAGGTACGCATCGGCCACACTCAAACGTTTGTTATTAAAAATCGTAAGAGTGTTCAACGTTGGACCAGTCATGCACGACCCGTTATGTTCATCTGTTGGTGTGTACCCGAGTTCAGTAGCCGCAGCCATGTAGCACTGAGTGATCACATGTGGATTATTGGGTTGCATCAGCTGTAGTGGCCCACTGTCACCATGGTAGGGAGAGTCAGAATATGGAGATGTTTCAGATCGAATAAAGTAGGGTAGTAAATCCATATATCCCCAGCCGTCACATCCGTTTTGTTCCCAATGATCAAAATCGGTCGGATGGCCTCGCACGTGGGCCATCGCGTTAATACTGCTAGACCCGCCCAGCACTTTCCCCCGGGACCAATCATGGACGCGCGAATCAGTATGCGGTTGAACCGTGGTCTTAAAACTCCAGTCAACGGTCGATCCTGCTAGAAATGGCCATTGTTTTGGATCACTAAGGATGGGATTGGGTGTTGCGGTTCCCGCTTCCAACAACGTAACATGAATTGAGGGTTCGTCAGAAAGACGTCTTGCAAGCACACAGCCAGCACTGCCTCCACCGATAACTAGAAAGTTATTCACGAAATATTGTTTTACGGTATGTTCATTGTGAGCAGTCAACCAAAGAGGGCAACAACGATTGACCAAGAAAATTATTATACCTGCCGGACCCACACCCCCATTGGCGCCATATTCATTAGGTGTTCGGTCTGAAAACGTGGTCTATGTTTCCGGTACGTTATCTATAGATAAGGATGGGGAAACGGTAGGGGAGGGTGATCCGTTAATTCAGACTCGACATGTGTTAGAGAGCATAAAGAATGTGATACAAACTGCAGGTGGGGGAATGTCGGACGTGGTCTATAACATGATTTTTTTAAAGGACCTGGATGATTATTCAGCGATGAATTCAGTATATGAAGAATATTTTCGAGAAAACCCTCCGGCAAGATGGTGTATCCGGGCCGATCTAGTAAAACCCGAATTTCTTGTTGAGATCTCGTCGATCGCTCACTTAACTTGAACACGTAGTTTCGGGCTAACTTCGCAATCTTGGATTCTCAGCTCAATTTCAGCCTACTGAAAAACCAAAAAAGGCAGTGCTCTACCAGAATGGCGTAGTTACTTAAGTAAATGGTCGGGGTGAGAGGATTTGAACCTCCGGCCCCTGCCTCCCGAAGGCAGTGCTCTACCAGGCTGAGCTACACCCCGACGATGAGATTGAATGATAGGCCGCCGCTATCCTTGTTTAGCAGGTTCTTCAGTAGGTTCGGGATACCGAGAACTCTGCCAACTTCGATAGGGCATTTCTATAGTCAGATGGAGGCAGGAGTTCCAGAGCCTGTTGCGCCTGTGCAGCATACTCTCCTGCGATACGGGAAGTGTACGCAAGGGAGTCAGTGGATTCAATGATGGCGACAATGGTATCAAACTGAGATCGGTCTCCGGTTGATATGGCAGCCTGGATGAGTCTGTTGTCGCTCGGTGTGCACACACGCAGGGCATGGATCAGGGGCAGAGTCACCTTGCCGTCGGCAAGATCATCGCCAGTGTTCTTGCCGATATTTTCTGTTTCAGAGCGATAGTCCAGTGCATCGTCAACAATTTGGAATGAGATGCCGATGTTGAGTCCAAATTCAGCAAGCGCTGACTCCGTGGCTGGTGCCGCGTTGGCTAGCAGGGCGCCAATCTGGGCCGCTGATTCAAACAGTTTGGCCGTTTTACGGGTGATCGTCTCGAGGTAGTCAGCCTCGCTCACGTTTGGTGAGTTTGCATTCAGCAATTGAAGCACCTCACCTTCAGAGATTCGATTAGTCGTTGCTGCCATGATCCGCATGACTGACATTCGATCTACAGCGACCATCATTTCGAAGGCTCTGGAATAGAGAAAGTCACCGACTAATACGCTTGCGGGGTTGCCCCAGACCGCATTCGTGGTTTTACGCCCACGTCGTAGATCTGACTTGTCGACGACATCATCGTGTAGGAGCGTGGCCGTATGGATGAATTCAATCACTGCACCAAGGTCGATGTGCGCGGTGCCCTGGTAGCCGAGCGACCGAGCCGCCAGCAACAGGGTTATTGGCCGTAACCGCTTGCCGCCAGCATCAACGATGTAGCGACCGATTTCCCGTATAAGCGGAACATCAGACTCAATTTGATTTTCAATGTGTCGATTGATCGCAGAAAGGTCATCTGAGACAAGTGACATGATCTCGTCAAGCAATGTGGTTGGATGCGTTGCTGCTGGGCGCAACTGTCTCTTGTTTGGCTGCAACCTAGATGGTGTTGGCATGGGTCGACTGCTCTTTTTGCTGTAGTTGCCAGTTGAACACCAATTGACGGTGGTCGACTGATGAAATAAAATTCGGCGCCGATTTAAAGCTATTTGCGTCTAGATCACCCCAATACTGCCGGAATATCAGCGGAGACACAATAATGTATGCGGTTGTTAGAACAGGCGGCAAGCAGTACCGGCTTGGAGTTGGAGACAGTGTCAAAGTCGAAAAACTACCCGATGAGGTCGGCAATATTGTTGAATTATCACAGATACTGATGGTCTCGGATGGGAGTGAGGTAAAAGTGGGTACGCCACTTGTGGCAGGCGCATCGGTCAAGGCAGAAATTGTAGGGCACGGTCGCGACAAAAAAATAAGAGTGTTTAAAATGAAACGCCGGAAAAAGTATCGCCGTACCCAAGGTCATCGACAAGCGTTTACTCAGTTGAAAGTTACCGAGATAAACGCCTAAGGTCAGTCTCAGAGGAATAGATTCATGGCACACAAGAAAGCAGGAGGGAGTTCCAGGAACGGCCGAGACTCTGAATCAAAGAGGCTTGGCGTTAAGCGATATGCCGGTGAGGCCGTGCGCGCAGGTAATATCATAATACGCCAGCGTGGCAGTTCATTTCATCCGGGTGTGAACGTCGGCATGGGTAAAGACTTCACTTTGTTTGCTCTTGCAGAAGGTAAAGTCAAGTTCGAGGTTAAAGGTCCTAAGAGTCGAAAAACCGTGAGCGTGCTTGCAGAAAGCTGAGCGATTGTTACAGAGGTTCCGTGAAACGCCCCGCTAAATGAGCGGGGTTTTTTGTAACGGGTTGACACCTGATGAAATTCGTAGACGAAGCTACTATTGAAGTTCTTGCCGGCAAAGGCGGAGACGGATGCCTGAGTTTCAGGCGTGAAAAATTTGTGCCGCGCGGTGGACCTGATGGTGGTGATGGTGGTCGAGGGGGTGATGTTGTGCTTGTGGCCGATGGCGGGATCAATTCGTTGGCGCAGTTCCGGTATAAACGAAAGTTTTCAGCTGTTGACGGCAAAGGAGGAGCAGGCCGAAATCGGACAGGTGCTGGCGGTGAAGACTGTCGCATTCGCGTTCCGGCAGGAACGTTGGTATATGACGCGGATACCAAAGAAAGAATCACGGATATTAATCGATCGGACACAACATTTGTGGTAGCGCAAGGTGGCCGTGGTGGGGTCGGCAACATCCGCTTTAAGTCCAGCACCAATCGGGCGCCAAGGCGGACTGTGCCGGGGACACCGGGTGATGCACGCACACTTCGTCTCGAACTACAGGTTTTGGCAGATGTAGGCCTGCTGGGGCTTCCTAATGCGGGTAAGTCGACATTTCTGCGTGCTGTGTCGCAAGCAAGACCCAAAGTCGCTGACTATCCATTTACAACATTACACCCTCAACTCGGCGTTGTTGATATTGATGTGGACAGCAGTTTCGTGATTGCAGACATACCTGGGCTTATCGACGGTGCCGCAGCAGGTGCCGGCTTAGGGGTCCGCTTCCTCAATCACCTGAGGCGGACCCGGCTTCTCCTGCATATGGTGGATGTCGGGCCTGAGATATCGAACGACCCGGTGGCGGATATTAAGACGGTTGAAAACGAGCTTGCCGCATTTGACCCCGACCTTGCGAGCCGACCACGCTGGCTCGTGTTGAACAAGGTAGACCTGATGTCGGATGAGGAAGCTGACCAAATTCTCCAGACTCTGGTTGAATCGCTGAGTTGGACATCACCCAGCTTTGTTGTTTCCGGTTTAACGGGCAAAGGGTGTCGCGAGTTAGTGTTTGGGGTTCAAGGCTGGCTTACAAAACAGGATCAATCGACCCGACAATGAAAACAACGGATAGGCGTTGGGTTGTAAAGATTGGCAGTGCCCTGTTGACCGACCTGACGTCAGGTCTGAATCAACAGATGATCACGCGGCTGGTCGGTGAGATAGTCGAGCTGCGGGAGCAGGGCGTGGACGTCGTACTGGTATCTTCGGGGTCTATTGTTGAAGGGATGCAGCGTCTCGGATGGAAGGAACGACCCAGAGAGTTGCACAAGCTGCAGGCCGCTGCCGCGGTTGGTCAAATGGGTCTGGTTGAGACTTACCAGAGAGCATTTAGTGAGTACGGTGTACAAGCAGCCCAGGTTTTACTGACCGATGCTGATCTCACGAATCGAGGCCGATACCTGAATGCCCGAAGTGCATTACGGACACTGCTTCAGCTTGGCACGGTGCCAGTTGTGAATGAAAACGACAGCGTGGTGACACAGGAGATCAGGTTCGGTGACAACGACACACTGGCCGCCCTGGTGACCAACCTGATTGAGGCGGAGTATTTGCTGATCTTGACCGATCAGGAAGGTCTGTATAACCGGGATCCCAGCTCAGCAGAACCTGCCCAGTTGATACGAGAAGGCGTGGCGGGTGATCCGCTGTTGGAACAGTATGCCGGCCCGGGCAGTGAACTGGGTCGCGGCGGCATGTTGACAAAGCTCCAGGCGGCGGGGAAAGCGGCCCGGTCAGGTGCATCGACCATCATTCTGTCAGGCCGCCATGCCGGACGTTTGACTGAAGTACTTGATGGTCGGGTCAATGGTACTTTGCTGAGGGCGGGATCTGGTCGGCTGACGGCTCGAAAACAATGGCTTGCCGGTCGCCTGCGGGCAAGTGGTCGATTGTTGCTGGATTCTGGTGCGGTTAAGGTGCTGACCCAGTCAGGACGCAGCTTATTGCCTGTGGGTGTCCGTGCCGTTGAAGGCGCCTTCGATAGAGGGGAACTGGTCGATTGTGTCGATGAGGCCACAGGCGCGGTTGTTGCGCGTGGATTGGTTAATTACAGTTCAGTTGAGGCTGGCCAGATTATCGGACAGCCCAGCGCTAAGATCGAACAGATTCTGGGTTATGTTGACGAACCCGAACTGATACACCGTGACAATATCGTGATTCAGTGACGATGAGTGTCAAGAGATAAGGCTGAGTGTGATTAGCTTGCGTGGGCTTTCAGGCGGGCATTCAGGCGGCTTTTCAATCGGGCAGCCTTGTTTCGGTGTTCAAGGCCTTTGCGGGCAGATTGATCAATTTTTGACGCGGCTTCCCGATAGGCTTTTGTGGCCGCTTCTTTATCCTCGTTTTCGAGCGATTTAAGGAATGTTTTGATGCTCGTACGCATCGATGAGCGTTGCGAAATGTTTCGAGCCCGATGCACAGTAGCCTGACGTGCCCGTTTTCGTGCCTGGAGAGTATTTGCCAAACCGTGTTCTCTTGTAGATATTACTGAAAAAATGAGGCGCAAGTATCTTCATCCGATGCCTCTTTGTCAATCGCCAATTCGAGTGTTATACCCCGGACTGAGGTTAGTCAGTCGGTCTCCTTGTAGATGCTAATGGACCGATAGAACCATGGTTTTGCACAAGATGTTCAGATCGACCCTGACGGTGAGCCTGATGACGTTGTTGTCACGGATAACCGGACTTATCCGTGACATCGCATTTGCGCAGATCCTGGGCAGTGGACTGGTCGCAGATGCTTTCTTCGTTGCGTTCAGGATCCCTAATTTTTTCAGACGAATTTTTGCCGAAGGTGCTTTTACGGCAGGCTTTGTACCGGTCTATGCAGAATACGAATCTCGGTATCCTGCCCCCCAGGTGAGGCTCTTCTTGGATCTGATGCTGGGTCGACTGGCGCTGATTCTACTGCTATTTACCCTGCTGGGGGTTCTGGGTGCGCCATGGCTGGTGGCGATGATAGCGCCTGGTTTTGTTGAGCAAGCCGATAAGTACGCAGCGACCGTGTCAGCTCTGCGGTTTACCTTTCCGTATCTTTTCTTTGTCTCCTTGGTTGCCATGGCGGGCGGCATACTCAATGCCCGTGATCGATTTGCAGTTCCGGCTGTTACGCCGGTTCTTTTGAATTTGTGTTTGATTGGTGCTGTGATTTGGGCAGTCCCGTTTGCCACCAATAAAGCCCTCACACTGGGCATTGGTGTTTTTGTCGCCGGGATGGTTCAACTCGGGTTCCAATTGCCTTTTTTGGCCTTTGAGAAACGACTGCCAGTTCCAAAAATAAGACCAGGAAAAGACACGCAGGCTATTGCGGCCGATGGTGTACGTCGCGTTTTCTCGTTGATGTTGCCGGCGGCGTTTGGCGTATCAGTTGCGCAGATCAACCTGCTTATCAATACGGTGTTGGCTTCGTTTCTGGTAACGGGAAGCGTTTCCTGGCTGTATTATCGCCCTGGCAACAGTGATTTTGCCAAAACTTGCCACACAGATTTCCGAACGTGCTGTAGAGGAATACTTTCAGACCATCGATTGGGCACTGCGTTTGGTGTTGCTGGTGGTGTTTCCCGCTGCAGTTGCATTGGTCGCTCTGGCCTACCCGCTTATGGTGACGTTGTTTCAGTACGGTGAATTTTCTGTCGAAGATGCGCGCATGGCAGCCAGAAGCCTGGTCGCCTTCTCGCCGGGGCTTATCGGTTTTGTCCTGGTGAAGGTTCTGGCACCTGGGTTTTATGCCAGAAAGGATACTAAAACCCCGGTCCGAGCAGGAGTTATTGCGATGGTTGTCAACGCGCTGTGCGCAGTGATACTGACGAAGGCGCTGTTGTTCGGTCATGTGGGCCTGGCAGCAGCGGTGTCGATATCGGGCATTGTTAATGCCGGGCTGCTTTATCGCTATATGGTTCGGGATTCGGGGTATACGTCGGGGCCGGGCATGGGTGGTTTTGTGGTTAAAACAGCTGCCGCGGCCATCGTGATGGGGGTCGTACTGTGGTTCGGCGTGCCGGACCGGCAGTTCTGGACTGTTGCATCGCTCGGTGGTCGATTGTGGCAGCTGGTGATATGGGTACCGGCAGGAACAGTAGTATATTTCGGTTGCCTATATCTGGTCGGTCTAAAACCACACCGCTTATTTCAACCTCAGGCTTAGATAACAATCTGTGAAGAACATTGAGCAATCAGAACCAGCGGTTATCGTGCAGATTGGCAGTCCTGTCGAGTCGAAACTGTATGTGCTTGCAGAGGCTTCGGAGTTGTTGCCGGTTGTCAGAAAGATCACCGAGAACGCTTACGAGCGGTTGTCCAGGCTCGATGAACGGCTCGATCTGATGCTGCTGTGTGACCCTCGACGAACTGCGATCGCTGATGAATACGAGAAAATTGTCCGCAAGTGGATCGCCAGTATCACCAGACTCGGTGCTATACCAAACGGTCTGTGGCGGGTGGATTTCGATACTGGTGAAGGTTATCTCTGTTGGCGGTTTCCGGAATTGAGAATAGGATTTTTTCGCAAATACGACAGCGAGTTCGATGACCGGAAGCCCGTGAACTTACTGATTGAAGAGACAGCGCCAGTCTGGGCCTGAATGGCACGGGTGCACAATTTCTGCTGACATACCGGAAAGCAAACTGCTATGGAACTGATCAGAGGGCGCCAAAACATCTCCAGCAGTACAAAACCGAGTGTCGTGTCGATTGGTAATTTTGATGGCGTTCATCTGGGACATCTACAGCTGATAGAAATGCTGCACAAAGAGGCCCATCGTGCCGGTGTTCCGGCAACGGTGCTGACGTTTGACCCACATCCTCACGAATTCTTCAGTGCCGCAACGGCACCCCCGAGACTGTCGACTTTTCGGGAAAAGCTCGAACAGTTGAGTAAAGCCGGAGTCGACAAGGTTGTGTGTCTCCGATTTAATGCGTTATTGGCAAGAACGTCGGCCGAAGATTTTGTCAGGGAATACTTGATCAACGGACTGGGCGTACGAGCCCTGATTGTCGGTGATGATTTCAGATTTGGCCGTAATCGGAATGGAGATTTCACCCTGCTGCAAGAAATGGGTCGGCAAGCTGGTTTCGCGGTCAGTTCAGTTGAAACTTTTATTGTTGACGGTCATCGGGTGAGCAGTTCACGAATTCGCCAAATCCTGCAGGATGCTGACTTTCGATTGGCAGAGCGCTTGCTGGGCAGGCCATTTGCTATCAGTGGTCGAGTTGCGCATGGTGATAAGCGCGGCCACACTTGGGGATTTCCAACCGCAAATCTGATGCTTCGACACAGTAACTTGCCGGTCGGGGGTGTCTATGCGGCGACTGTAAGTCGACGCGAAGGTGAAAAGCTTCATGGCGTCGTCAATGTGGGTTTTCGACCGACTGTCGGGGGCAAGCGATTTCTGGTCGAAGTGCATCTTCTGGATCATGATGAGAATATTTATGGTCAGCGGCTGACGGTCGAGTTCAGGCACAAGATGCGACCGGAAAAACATTTTGAGTCTTTCGATCACCTTAAAGTGCAGATCGGTCGGGACATTGAACAGGCGCGCAAATTTTTGAGAGAGATGTACCCTCTATGAGGTCTTGCGATGCGTCTAAAATGTGATATCGGAGGATTGTTATACCTGGCCGGTGCGGGAGCCGTGGTGGCACTCGATCGGCTGACAAAACTATTTGCGGTCGATAGACTAGATCTGGGTGAGGTGTACACTGTGGTGCCTGGGTTTAATCTGGCACTGGTATTGAATCGGGGTGCAGCATTCGGTTTTCTGGCTGATTCAGGTGGTTGGCAGCGGTGGTTTTTTGTTATGGTGGGACTCGCTATTAGTGTTCTGATTATGGTGACTCTTCTTCGACAGGGTCAGGCCAGTAAGCTACTCAGACTGGGACTTACACTTATTCTGGGCGGTGCGCTGGGAAACATCATAGACCGCGTTAGCCAGGGCTATGTCATCGATTTCGTCGATCTGCATTGGCAAGTGTGGCACTGGCCGGCATTCAATGTGGCGGATGTGGGGATAACTATGGGCGCATTGATTGTGCTGCTAGACGTATTCGGGTCAATGCGCGCGACACCAGGGGGGCGCTGATTTGCGCGGGTTGAACATGGTTGTCACCGGCAATGAAACAGTGTTGTTTCACTACCGCGTGCTGCTTGCCGACGGACGTGTCGTCGAATCCTCCGGAGCAAATCCAGAGCGTGTATGTCTGGGGGAGGGCGCTGTGCCTGCGAATTTGGAGGATTCTTTCACTGGCCGTCATCCGGGGGAGGCTTATCATATTGATATCGATGCTGGAGAACAGGTTTTCGGGGTTGCAGACGTCGACAATTCGGTCATTTTCCCGCTCAGTGACTTTCCAGCTGACATCGAACCGGTTGTCGGGGTCTTGGTAGAGTTTGACCTCCCTCATGGCGGTGTGTCAGCAGGTCGTGTGGTTCGGGTTGAAGATCAAGAGGTGTTGGTGGACTTCAATCATCCACTTATGGGAAAGAACGTGTGCTACGAGATCAAGATTGTGAAGGTTCAGCCAGGTTCGGCGGGGTCGTAATGACTGTGGCCAAATCAGATTTAATACAGACCAGAGTTCAGTTGTCACTGGCCAGCCCACGTGGTTTTTGTGCCGGCGTGGACCGTGCGATTGAGATCGTTAGAACAGCTTTAGCGCACTACGGCCCGCCTATCTATGTTCGGCATGAAGTGGTCCACAATCGGAGCGTGGTCGATCAACTCCGCTCTGATGGTGCGGTATTTGTGGATGAGTTGTCCGAGGTGCCGGACGAATCAATCGTCATTTTCAGTGCGCATGGGGTATCTCGAGAAGTTCAGCAGGAAGCATTGGATCGAAATCTGAAGGTGTTTGATGCAACATGCCCCCTGGTCACCAAGGTGCATTCAGAGGTTTCACGCTATGGACGGGAAGGCAAGGCTGTTATTCTGGTCGGGCACGCTGGCCATCCGGAAGTTGAAGGGACGCTCGGTCGGGCGATGGGCGAGATTTATCTGGTCGAATCCATCGAAGACGTTGTTTCCCTAACGGTTTCAACGCCTCAGTCGGTTGCCTATGTCACGCAAACTACGCTGTCGGTCGATGATACAAAGGAGATTGTTGATGGCCTCAAATTGCGGTTCCCGGCAATTGAAGGCCCGCGTCGAGACGATATCTGCTATGCCACACAAAATCGGCAAGATGCTGTAAAAAAGCTGGCCGAAAGGTGTGAGCTGATATTGGTCGTTGGTTCTGAGAACAGTTCGAACTCAAACCGTCTGCGCGAGATTGCCGAACGGCAGGGGCGTACAGCTTATCTGATCGATGGCGCTCAGGACATCCGATCAGAATGGCTAAGCACAGTCTCAACGATTGGCGTAACAGCTGGGGCGTCTGCCCCTGAAGCGTTGGTTGCGAATGTTATCCATGAACTAGAGGCAAGAGGCGGAAAGCTCATAAGCGGGCAGTCTACCGTTGACGAAGGTGTGTCTTTTGCGCTGCCACACGAATTGAAAGGTCTGGAAACGTAACAATGTCATTAGCCAGGTTGGTAGGGTAAAGAATATAATAAACACGCTTGTAGATCGTTCAAGCGCATCTGAACCTAAACCGATTGTGCCGGTGTAGCTCAGTTGGCAGAGCAGGGCATTCGTAATGCTCAGGTCGGAGGTTCAAATCCTCTCGCCGGCACCATATCTTCAAATGAGGTTTTCCAATTAACACGAAAGAAAAAGACGTGACCCACTCGGGGCATCGACACAAACAGGTCTTGGTAACGGGTGGGGCTGGTTTCCTGGGTTCTCACCTGTGTGAGGTTTTGGTCGAGGAAGGGGCAGATGTATTGTGTCTGGACAATTTCTACACCGGGTCAAGAGTCAACATACAGCACCTGCTGGGGAAGCCGAACTTCGAATTGCTTCGCCACGATGTTACTTTTCCGATATATATCGAGGTTGATGAGATCTACAATCTGGCCTGCCCAGCTTCGCCGATTCATTATCAACACGATCCTGTGCAGACTACAAAAACCAGCGTTCACGGTGCAATCAACATGCTGGGACTGGCCAAAAGGACCGGTGCCCAAATTCTTCAAGCGTCGACCAGCGAAGTGTACGGTGACCCCGAAGTACATCCGCAGCCCGAAGACTACTGGGGGCATGTCAATCCGATTGGTCCGCGCTCTTGTTACGACGAGGGCAAACGATGTGCAGAAACCCTATTTTTTGATTACCACAGACAGCACAATCTTCCGATCAAGGTTGCCCGCATCTTTAATACTTATGGCCCGAGGATGCATCCCGATGATGGTCGGGTGGTGTCTAATTTCATTGTGCAGGCACTGAAAGGAGAATCCTTGACGATTTACGGGGATGGTTCACAGACACGCTCATTTTGTTACGTCGATGATCTTGTGGATGGGTTGGTACGCCTAATGCGGACGGATGACCATTGCACCGGTCCGGTAAATCTCGGCAATCCAGATGAGTTTCAGATTCAGCAGCTGGCAGACAGGGTATTGGCCCTGGTCGGTTCGAAATCGAACATTGTCTACAAGGAGCTGCCGCAAGATGATCCACAGCAGAGACGCCCTGATATCACACTTGCAAAGGCGCAGCTGAACTGGCAGCCGAGTATTGCGCTGGACGAGGGATTGCGCAGAACCGTTGAATATTTCAGGTCACTGCTGGCGCAATGAGGTCCCAAAGCAGGACGACTCTGGCAGCTCTCTGACGACTAGAGTTTCTAGCTCAGGAGGTGACGTAAGCTCATCTGGTGAGCTACCCGCTGACGCAGACTGACGGCTCCTCAATTTCAGGAGCACGTTATGCATAATCTGCAGGAGTATGGTCTCTGGCTGGTGCTGGTGACCATCAATGCTGTTATCGTCAGCCAATGGGTGGATCAGCTGATCGCCATGTCAGGTGAGGCAGCGGGTCTTGCTGCCGGCCTTTTTCTAAGTATCTTTCTCGCCAGTCTGATGTTTTTACTGATTGGTGGGGTGATCTCGCGGTTGGATCGACGGCGGAACGAAGAGAAGCTTCGAGCAATTAGAGCCTTAAAAGCTGTGGCCGTGATCTGAGTCCGTTTGAACGCCCTGCCGGACTGGTTGGTTTGTGTGAGATTTTGGGATCGGATCAAACGAACCGCTAACGCTGACCCTGGCCATCGTTAGAATGACTATACCGTGATGTCCGATCGAGATGCCTCTGCTGCGTTTGTGAATCGTTGTTATCGTCGATACTATGTCGATCACTGTCCATTGAGATCAGGAAGTCTGGAATGCGTACAATCCGGCAATATCATCGTGCGTGATCTGGCGCACAAGGGCTAGGGCACCAAGTGTTATTTGATACTTTCCTCCGCAACGACTCGCTTAACTTGACCCGTTCGATATCCGTCAAGAGGTTCTGAAGTGATGAACAACTATCGAGTTGCACTTATCCCTGGTGATGGCATCGGCCGTGAAGTGCTCGGTGAAGGCGTCAAGGTGATGGAGGCAGCAGCGAGGCGTTATGATTTTCAGTTCAACTGGTCCGAATTTGACTGGAGTTGTGAGCGTTTTCACAGTGTCGGTGAAATTATGCCTGCTGATGGGCTGGAACAACTGCGTGATTTTGATGCCATCTATTTTGGTGCTGTGGGTTTTCCCGGTGTGCCCGATCATGTGTCACTCTGGAATCTGCTGATCCCTATGCGCCGTGGTTTGAAGCTGTACGTTAATTTGCGTCCAGTCCGCCTGCTGCCGGGCATGGTCTCACCGTTAAGAGACCGTGACCCCGGTGACATTGATTACCTCATTGTCAGAGAGAACAATGAAGGGGAGTATTCTGACGTGGGCGGCCGGGTATATACCGGGACAGAACAGGAGGCTGCCATTCAGCAGTCTATTTTTACCAGGATCGGCACCGACCGAATTCAACGTTTTGCGTTTGAACTGGCCGCAGCCCGACGTGGCCACCTGACGTCAGCGACCAAGTCAAACGGAATAATTCATTCAATGCCCTACTGGGACGAACGGTTTGAGGTCAATGGCAAAGACTTTCCCGGGATAACGACTGACCAATACCACATAGATATTCTTTCTGCCCGCCTGGTGCTTAGCCCCGACTGGTTCGACGTGATCGTCGCCAGTAATCTTTTTGGCGACATTCTTTCGGATCTGGGCCCCGCCACCACGGGAACGATAGCTATTGCGCCTTCGGCGAACCTTAATCCTGAGCGGGAGTTCCCATCGCTTTTTGAACCTGTGCACGGCTCCGCACCGGATATTGCCGGTAAAGGCATCGCAAATCCAATTGGTCAGATATGGTCTGGTGTGATGATGCTTGATCATCTCGGAGAGCAAGCAGCGGCCAATGCCGTGATGGCGGCGATAGAGGAATTATTAGCATCACCAGGGGGTGTTAGAACCCCTGATATAGGCGGTAACGGATTGTGCCGGGATGTCGGAGACGGCATTGCCCAGATTGTGGCTGGCACCTAGAGGTAATCGCGACGGATCAGTAAATGGCTGGAGCCCCCGGAGGCCTGGTCTTGAATCGTTTGTGGACCCAGAAATACTGGTCCGGTAGCCGACGAACACATTGTTCGATAGCCCGATTCATAATTTCGCTGTCCAATTGTTCGTCGCCAGTTGGAAAATCTTCCAGCGGGGGGTCCAGAATGACCTCAAACCCTCTTCCGCCCTCGAGAATGCGTGTGGAGCACGGCAACACGACTGCACGGGTCATCCGCGCCATTCGGCCCAACACCGGCCATGTGGCGGTGGGCACATTGAAGAACGGCGCGAAAACTGCACGTCGAGGTCCGGGATCCTGATCAGGCAGGTAGTAACAAACCATTCCGTCGCGAATAGATCGAATCAAACCTTTGAGGTCACTTTTCCGTTCAAACATCTGTCCACCAAATCGGCTCCTGGCCTGTAGCATGAGCTTGTCGAGCACTTTGTTCCGGTTGTTCTGATAAATACTGACACTGGGATAGCGGGAAGAAACGAACATGCCAGCGACCTCCATCGCAACAAAATGGGGTGCGAGCAAAATTACCCCACATCCTTCGTTGTTAGCATTGGTTAAATAATGTTCGTTTTTGAGTGTGATTCTTTGGTCGAAAGCCTTCTTTGTCCCCCACCAGACAAATCCGGACAGAAGAAACATTCGGGCCGTATTTCTGAAATTTCGGCGCAAAAGCCGTTTATGTTCAAGCGCCGACTGGTCGGGAAAACACAACTGTAGGTTCCGGGAAGCAATATGCCGCCGGGAGGGTACACACACCCGAAGAACGTCACCAAACAGTCCGCCCACATAATACAGAAACGGCAGGGGCGCCATACTCAGGATACGCAGAAAAAATACCCCTGCCCACGTCGGCCAGTACTGCAATCCATACAATTTTTCGTTGGTGTTGTAGATGGCTGGTGCTCCAGAGGCTATCCTTAGTGCATGACTGGCCTTAACCAAGGCATCGCGGACAAATCACCGACGGCCATCACTTGTGAAAGGGTCTTCCGTGGACAGCGTAAAATGCTTGACTGGGTGATGTGATTTGTGTGGGTTAGACTGAATAGCCATCCATTATAAAACAGGGTTTTCGTATGACTGAAGAGTTGTTTCGCTCTGATGCCTATCTTCGCGAGTGCACAGCTGTGGTTACCGCTGTTAACGAAAATCGAGTACAACTGGATAAGACTGTTTTTTACCCGGAAGGTGGAGGCCAGCCCGGGGATACCGGCTGGATGATTTCTGCTGGCGGATCGGAGATCCAGATCGTTGATACGCAACATCATTCCAGCGAAGGGCTGGTTCACGTTATCGGAGTAGATGGATCTCTGCCTGCCATCGGGCAGGACGTCCGGCTGCGTATTGACTGGGATAGACGGTATCGCCTGATGCGTATGCACAGTTGTATGCATATGTTGTGCAGTGTAGTCCCCGCACCTGTCACTGGTGGCTCGATACGGGACGGGCAGGGGCGGTTGGATTTTGATCTACCAGAAACGATAAATAGGGCGGAACTGTCAGAGCGTCTGAATGAAGTCATTCGATTGAACCGTTCAATGACGCTCCAATGGATTACCGACGAGTCACTTGCAGCACAACCTGAATTGGTCAGAACGATGTCTGTTAAACCGCCTGCAGGGACCGGCACCATCAGGTTGGTTAAGTTTTCGGGAATAGATCTACAACCCTGCGGTGGGACGCACGTGGCAGCAACGGGCGAGATCGGCCGGGTGAGGATAAAAAAAATCGAAAAAAAGGGTCGTCAAAACCGTCGTGTTATTGTCGTATTCGACGATGATAGTGATCTCAGTAGTTGACGTCAGGCATTTCAGACTTGCGTCTTTTAACAAAATCTTTAAGGGCTTCATCAATTCCGGGATCGATGGGTGGCGGCTCATATTCAGCCAGGGTGGTTTTCCATATCTGGTTTGCCCGTTTGGCCGCGTCTAATGCACCTTCCGATTCCCATTGTTCAAAGCTGTTATTGTCAGCGGTGGTGGATCGATAGAAAGCTGTTTCGAAATTAGATTGCGTATGGTCACAGCCCAGAAAGTGATTGCCCGGCCCAACCTCGCGTATTGCATCCATGGCCTGCCCGTTTTCAGAATCATCAACACCGGACAGGAAAACTTCAATCATTGCTGCCTGATCGGCATCTAGAATAAACTTTTCGTAGCCCATGGAGAGTCCCCCCTCCAGCCAGCCGGCGGTGTGAAGCATAAAGTTAACCCCCGCAAACATCGCGGTCTGCAGCGTGTTAGCAGACTCATAGGCTGCCTGGGCATCTGGTAGTTTGGAAGCGCACAAGCCACCGCCACTCCGATAAGGCACACCCAGGCGTCGTGACAGAGCCGCCGTAATTAGAAGAACCATAGACGGTTCTGGCGTGCCGAATGTCGGCGCCCCCGATTGCATGGATATAGCGCTGCTGAATGTGCCGAAAATCACAGGTGCCCCAGGTCTGATTAACTGGGTAAAGGCGAGGCCGGCCAGCGCTTCGGCGAGGATCTGAGTACAGGTACCGACAACTGTGACAGGCGACATGGCGCCGGAAAGTATGAAAGGGGAAATGACGGTGGCCTGATTGTTTTCAGCGTAGACGCGTGCCGCCCCCAGCATGGTCGCATCATAAGTCATCGGAGAGTTTGCATTAATGAGACTTGTGATAACGCAGTTTTTATCGACGAAGTCTTCTCCAAAAACAAGTTTTGCCATGTCCACAGAATCTTGCGCTCTTTCCGGAGCCGTAACCGAGCCCATAAAAGGCTTGTCGGTCCAACGTAGATGGCTGTAGATCATATCCAGATGCCGCTTATTCACCGGTATGTCTACGGGCTCACACAAAGTTCCACCGGAATGGTGCATCGCGGGTGTGCTGTAGGCCAGTTTGGTAAAGTTCTCAAAGTCCTCAAGTGTTGCGTAGCGACGCCCCTTATCCAGATCGTGCACAAAAGGTGGCCCGTAAGCTGGCACCAGGACGCAATGGTCGCCGCCAATCTTGACGCTGCGTTGTGAGTTCCGGGCATGTTGAACATACATCCCCGGGGCAGACGCCTGGATGATCTCTCTGCACATGTTTTTTGGGAAACGAACACGCGTACCATCGATCTTTGCACCGGCTTTTTCGAAAAGAGATAAAGTGGGTTGGTCGTCTTTGAATTCAATGCCGATTTCCTCGAGGAGGATTTCGGCATTGGTTTCGATTGTGATCAGCAATTCTTCGCTGGCCATTTCATAGACCGGCACCTTGCGTGTGATATAGGGCACACTCCGAGCGGATGTAGTGGCCCGTTTTGCCCGTTTGGCCTCTCTTGCGCTTCCGCGTTTTTTCCGGCGCGTGTTCATATTCCGGTAGAATCAAATGGCTCAAGCTTCATTTTCGGTAGAACATTGTGTGATTTCTGCTCGACGAGCGACTAAGGCGTAACGTTCAGCGTCACTTGGGCTTGATGGTGCGACCCAAAATGACGCAAATCAGATAGACGTCGTCGTTCAACAGTTTGGCCGGGTGATCTCTAACGTGGACGCATGCGTGATTGGGCCAATACAATACGCGGTCCAAGTTTCAGCTCGGATTCGTCTGCTGAATAAGGGTCGGTAGAAGGCCTTGCTTAACCAACGCTGCGCGATTCGGATAATTCGATGAGAGACCAAGCCAGGGGTGTCTTGACAGGTGGGAGTGTCGTTACCTTGCAGGAGCTGGAAAGACGTCGTGCTTTTTGAAAGAAAGGAGTTCACTTCCGGGTCGACGTGGCACGTGGCAGGGTTGCTACTGCTTTTCAATCAGTTGCGACGCTAGGGAACAAACATTTGTTGTCGACCATATGGTCTCAAGTGTATAGGGGATAAACAACAATGAAAGTACTGGTACCCGTCAAACGGGTCATCGATGCAAATATCAAGGTTCGTGTGAAATCGGATCAGTCAGGCGTTGAGCTGAACAACGTGAAAATGGCAATGAATCCTTTTTGCGAAATAGCAGTTGAACAGGCGATCCGCCTGAAGGAGTCGGGCTCGGTCGAGGAGATCATCGTTGTTACGGCCGGTGCTGCCCAAGGTCAGGAAACGCTGAAAACAGGGCTTGCCATGGGTGCTGATCGTGCGATATTGATTGAGACTGAAGAAGCTCCTGAGCCATTGGCGGTCGCAAAGTTGCTAAAAGCTGTTGTGGATCGCGAGGGGCCTGGTCTCGTTATATTGGGGAAACAGGCAATCGACGGTGATAACAACCAGACAGGTCAGATGCTGGCGGCGTTGTTAGGCTGGTCCATCGGTACGTTTATTTCCAATCTGGTCGTCGAGGAGGGCGTGGTCAAGGTAACGAGAGAGGTAGACGGTGGCCTGGAGAAGCTCGAGCTTGTGCCCCCCGCAGTGGTAACCGTGGACCTTCGGTTGAATGAGCCACGGTATGCTTCTCTGCCCAATATCATGAAGGCGAAGAAAAAGCCACTGGATACTTTCAGCCCATCCGATCTTGATGTCGATGTCACGCCTCGTACCGAGTTGATCAGCGTAGTCGAACCTCCCGCGAGAGAAGCTGGTGTCAGAGTGGGGAGCGCGGAAGAACTTGTCGAAAAACTAAAGAACGAAGCCAAGGTGATCTGAAGATGGGTATTCTTGTTATAGGTGAGCACGACAACGATGAACTTAAGCCATCGACACTAAATACTGTGACAGCGGCACAGGAACTGGGCGATGAAATTGATTTATTGATTGCTGGTACCAACTGTGGCGTCGCAGCGGAGCATGCTGCACGGGTGACCGGCGTAAAGCGCGTACTCAAGGTGGATGACCCGTCGCTTGCAAATTCGTTGGCGGAAAATCTATCACCCTTGATTGCTGAGTTGGCGGGCGGGTATACGCATGTCCTTGTGCCGGCATCGACCTACGGCAAGAACATCATGCCCCGCGCTGCAGCGTTGCTCGATGTTCAGCAGATCTCAGACATCAGCGGGATTGAGAGTGAAGATACATTTGTACGGCCGATATATGCGGGAAATGCCATGGCGACCGTTCGTTCAAAAGACACCATAAAAATGATTTCTGTACGGACCACGGCATTCGAGTCGGCTACCGAAGAGGGAGAGGCGGCTATTGAAGAGATTTCAGGCGCTCAGGAATCAGGATTGTCAAAGTTTGCTGGTGAGGAACTTACCCGATCTGAAAGACCTGAATTGACGACAGCGGATATCATAATTTCTGGTGGCCGCGGAATGCAGAGTGGAGAAAATTTCGCAATGCTAGAACGCATAGCGGACAGATTGAACGCAGCGGTTGGGGCTTCCAGGGCTGCTGTTGATGCAGGCTATGTTCCCAATGATTACCAGGTCGGACAAACCGGAAAGGTGGTCGCGCCAAATCTATATATTGCGGTGGGTATTTCAGGTGCGATTCAGCATTTAGCAGGCATGAAGGACTCAAAAGTTATTGTTGCAATAAACAAAGACGAAGAGGCCCCGATTTTTCAGGTCGCGGACTACGGCTGGGTCGTAGATCTTTTCGAAGCAATACCGCAACTTGAAGCAGCGCTTGGCGATGGCGGCTAAGGACGGTCTGGTGCCGCTGCACTAAGAGAGTTGACTGAATGAAGTGGTGACCGGCAGAGCCGGCCACCACGCCCAACTTGTTACAATCGTCAGTTGTTAACTGCAGTTCCGGCACCTCCATGTGCTCAAGGATTCTGAGCCTGACTGACAGCGTTTATTTTGAATAATCCGTTTCGAATTTTCTGTGAACTGGTTCACACGGCGGGATTACTCAGAGTGTTCATCGGTGTCATCTGCCAGTTCGAGCGAATCGATGCTTGATGCCCGGCGAATAATCTTGTCGGTTGAAATGCGGATTCTCCTGAAGTCCTCGGCCATTGCGTCGTAGTTTTTTTGCAAAGAAGCGATTCTTGTGTCTAGGCGCTGAACATCCGTCATCATGGCAAGAACTTCAGTTTGAATAATATCAGCCTGTTCCCGCATCTTAACGTCCCGAAATATGGCGGTTATGGTGTTCAGGGTAGCCCACAATGTAGATGGTGAGACAATATAAACGCGCTTGCGGTACGCCATCTGAACGAGATCTTGATGGTCGCAATGGATCTGTGCATAGACGGATTCTGCCGGTATAAACATTAAGGCATTTTCGGATGTCTCGCCGGGAATAATATAGCGCGAGGCGATTGCCTCAATATGGCTGGTGACATGCACTGAAAATGCTTTTGAATGGCGTTTTTTCTCTTCTTCTGTCGTTGCTGCCACAACCAATCTGTAAGACTCCAGGGGAAATTTTGAGTCGATAACTGTGGGCCCCGGTGGATTCGGTAACTGCAGCAGACAGTCTGCCCGGCGGCCATTGCTTAAGGTGGCCTGGAACTTGTAGGCACCCGGAGGGAGCGCATCCTGAATCAGCGCTTCGAGCCTGAGTTCACCAAATGCCCCCCGTGCCTGCTTATTATCGAGCACGTTTCGGAGCCCGCTGACCTCGGTGGACAGTTGAGCGATATTTTTCTGCGCATGGTCGATTACGGCCATACGCTCCTTGAGTTGGCCAAGGTGTCCGACAGTAGACTGATCCTGTTTCAGTAATGCATCCCTCAGCATCCGTTCTTGTTTAAGGAGTTGTTCATTCATCAGCTGTTGATGTGTCTGAAACAGAGTTGCGACATCAGTACTGGTCAGTGGTTGTTGGCGAAGACTGCGGATAAGTGCAAACACGGCGATGGCAATAATGACTACCACACCGAGAATCAACATTTCATTCAGCATCAGGGTAATCCCATCACCCAATTTGGATCAGCAGATGTTCAAGTTCTGCCGGGGAATCGACCATATGGTCAGCACCCCAATTATCCGGCAGATCGTCAGGTGATGCGTATCCCCAGGTAACAGCTACGGTGGTAGTGCCCGCAGCGCGGCCAGCCATGATATCCCGCAGGTCATCGCCTATCAGTGCCGTGGTTGAGGTCTTTCTACCGTTCAGGCGGCATGCATGAAGTACCGGCTCGGGTTCGGGTTTGTTGGTCGGTAGAGTATCTCCACAGACTACGACAGCCGCTCTGTGGGACAGGCCCAACGCATTCAACAGGGGATCAGTAAAACGTGCCGGCTTGTTTGTAACAATTCCCCAACTGTGGCCGGCTGCTTCAAGACGGGTCAGTAATTGGTCTATTCCGGGAAACAGACAGCTGCCTTCACAGACATGCTGATCATAATAATCAAGCAGTTGATCTCTGAGAATCTGAAATCCTTTTGCGGCAGGTGAGACAGAAAAACCCTGTTCAATAAGTCGAGCGCTACCTGCGCCGGCCCAGCAGCGAGCGTCTTTTAGTGAAACCTTGGGTTTGCCGTGCGTGGTCAATACGAAGTTAAGCGCTGCTACAAGATCAGGGGCAGTGTCAACCAGTGTGCCATCAAGGTCGAACAACAGATGATTGATCGCCATTAGCTCGTTATGAACCCCGGGACTCGTTCGTGGCAGTAGAACCCCGGCGGAAATGCAAGATGTAATTCACATCGACATCCCCGCCCAGGGAGTACTCCCGGGAAATCGGGTTGTAATGTAGGCCGATGGATCCGCTCAGGTATAAACCGGCATCACGGGCCCACAGATCCAGTTCTGATGGTTTAATGAACTTCTCATAGTGATGTGTTCCACGAGGCAACAGATTGAGTACATATTCCGCTCCAACGATAGCAAATAGCCAGGATTTGGGGTTGCGGTTTATTGTTGAGAAAAAGACATGACCCCCTGCCCGGGTGAGCTCTGCGCAGGCGAAAACGGTTGCGGCTGGAGATGGGACGTGTTCCAGGAGCTCCATACAGGTAACCACATCGTACTGGCCAGATTCGTCGTGTACCAGTTCTTCGACTGTGCCCTTGCGGTAGTCGATGGACGCAGAACGATCGCGGGCATGCAGTCTGGCGACAGAGATGGGCCCTTGTCCCGCGTCTACTCCGGTGACTGAGGCGCCTTTCTCCCACATGGACTCGGTGAGTATGCCTCCGCCACAGCCAATGTCGATGACTTTTTTATCTCGCAAACAGACCTGTTCTTCGATGTAATTTAGCCGCAGGGGATTTATTTCATGCAGGGGGCGAAATTCACTGTTCGGGTCCCACCAGCGACTGGCCAGTTTTTCAAATTTCGACAGTTCGTTAGGGTCTACGTTTTGCATCGATCTGAGGCGGCATTGTTGCCATATGGAAGTGATCCCGGGTATTTTATGCTCGGCCCTTTGAAAATTGGCAACAGAGTCTCTGATAGAGTTGGTTTACACAGGCACAGGGTGGGCTCTGCACTGGAATATCTTGAATATAAGGGTAAGCCCGCACTATAATCGCACCGTTTGTTGCGGGGTGGAGCAGTCTGGCAGCTCGTCGGGCTCATAACCCGAAGGTCGTAGGTTCAAATCCTACCCCCGCTACCAGTTATGGTATGACTACGACCCCGCTGTTGCGGGGTTTGTTTTTGAAGGCCAGCGGTGGTTGTAGCCGGCCCAGCAGGCGGGTATCGTGTTTGGCAATGTGACAGTACTGCGAGAACTGCTCGAGCCAGTAATCGAAGCCATGGGCTACGAGCTGGTAATGGTTGAGCTGACGGGTTCAGGCTCGAAGACATTGAGAGTCTATATCGATTCACCAGGGGGTATCGTGTTAGATGACTGTGCGACGGTTAGTCAGCAAGTCAGCGTTTTGCTGGATGTGGAAGATCCGATTTCGGGGGAGTATGCACTGGAAATCTCGTCGCCCGGCCTCGATCGGCCCTTGGCCAAGCCGGAACATTTCCGCCGAGCTGAGGGCGCCATGGTAAGAATAAGAATGACCACATCACACCTCGGAAGGCGAAATTTCACTGGCTTGCTGAAATGCGTTTCTGGTGAAGGGGCTGTAGTCGAAGTCGATGGAGAGGAGTACGAACTCGCCTACAACGATATGGACCGGGCAAGGCTGGTTTCGGAATTCGAGAATAAGATTCCGCGATCGCGACGATAATTCTGGAGATTGCGGCATGACCAAAGACGAAGTTTTAATGATGGCGGATGTTCTTTCTCAGGAAAAAGAGCTCGAAAAAGATGTGGTATTTTTAGCTATCGAGGCGGCACTGGCCACAGCAACTCGAAAACGACATCGGGAAGATATCGAAGTTCGTGTTTCGATTGACCGGGAAACTGGTGACTATGAGGCATTTCGCCAGTGGGAAATCGTTGATGAAGATACAGATCTAGAGAGTCCTACCAGGCAGATGACCCTGCCCGCTGCCAACATCAGTTATCCGGATGTGGCGCATGAAGTCGGCGGATTTGTGGAGGAACCACTGGAGGTGGTGTCAAAGTTTGGTCGGATAGAAGCGCAGGCTGCCAAGCAGGTAATCAACCAGAAAGTTCGTGAAGCTGAGCGTTCACGGATATATGAAACTTTCAAAGATAGAGTGGGTGAGATGGTCCAGGGTGTTGTTAAGCGTGTCGGGCATCGGGAGGCTATCGTTGATATCGAAAGTGTGGAAGCGTCATTACCAAGATCTACCTGGATTGACAGGGAGGCACTTCGTAACGGAGACCGAATCAAAAGCATTCTCACGGAAGTTAGGTCTGAGGCGCGCGGGCCACAATTGATCCTGGATAGAAGGAGCTCGGAACTTGTAATTGAACTTTTTAAACTGGAGGTCCCAGAAGTTGGCCAGGGAATTATCGAGATTCTCGGTGCTGCCCGCGATCCCGGATCTCGTGCCAAGATAGCAGTGAGGTCCAATGATCCCAAAATCGATCCGGTTGGCGCTTGTGTCGGAATCCGTGGTGCGCGGGTTCAAAGTGTTTCAAATGAACTCAATCTGGAGCGGATCGATATCATTACCTGGACAGAATCACCGGCTGAATTCGTCATTAAGGCCCTACAGCCGGCGGACGTAGATTCAATCGTAATTGATGAAGAATCACAGGCTATGGATGTGGTAGTGGATGAGAACCAGCTGTCTCTGGCAATCGGTCGCGGTGGGCAGAATGTACGGCTAGCGTCAGCATTGACGGGCTGGGAATTGAATATCATGACCGATGAGGCTGCTTTGGAAAAGGCCGAGCGCGAAGCACAGATATCTTGCGAGCGTTTGCGAGAGCAGTTGAACATAGATAACGATGTCGCTGAGGTATTGGTCGAAGAGGGGTTTCTGACGCCCGAAGAGGTGGCTTACGTGCCGGTTCAGGAACTGGTCGAGATCGAAGGTTTTGATCAGGAATTGGTAGAACAATTACGGAGTCGAGCAAAAGAATTCTTGGATATTCGTGAGTTTACTGAGCTGGAGAAAACAAGACCCGAGGACGACTTGCTCTCGATGGAGGGCATGGATGAGGAGACCGCCCAGCTATTTGCACAAAATGGCGTCCGTTCAATGGAAGATCTCGCCGAATGTGCGACCGACGAGCTTGTTGAACTCAGTGGTATTGATGAAGCACGAGCTGCAGAACTCATAATGACGGCCCGTGCACCTTGGTTTGCAGAGGCCCAATAGAATTTCGGGAAGATCCAAATGACAGCAGTAACTGTGAAGAGATTTGCCGAGCAGATCGGTGTGAGTGAAGAAAGGCTGTTACAACAGCTTAAAGACGCCGGTGTTTCAGACAAAACCACTGATGGCGATCTGGATGACGTTGAAAAGACGAAATTACTCTCTTATTTACGCGGTGATTCAGGACCTGAATCGACTGATTCGCAGGGCAGTATTACGCTGAAGCGCCGTACGACCAGCATCGTGAAACAGACCTCCCGTACCGGCGGTGCTAGGACCGTACACGTCGAACTTAAAAAGCGGCGAACGTATATAAAGCGAGGAGATCTACAGCGCCAGCAAGCAGATGCGAGGAAGGCAGCTGAAGCCGAAATAGCGGCCCGAGTCGCTGCGGAGGTGGAGGCGGAAGCCAAACTAAAAGCCAAGGCAAAAGAGGAAGCCGAGCGCAAGGCCGCTGAAGAAGAGGAACTAAAGCGTGCCAGCCTGGAATCAAAGCCAAATGCTGTTGGGCCCGAAGTTCGGGTGCCAGGTGACGTTGCTGCGCCACCAGCGGAGCACAAAACCGCCGGACGTAGGGAAGACAAGACAAGAAAAAAGAAAGGTCGAGATAAAGCCTTTGGAGACCAGGAATTACATTTGGTAGCTGGGAAAAGAAGCCGAAGGAAGGCTCGTCCGGCGATAAAGCCTAGAAAACTTACTTCAGCAACGGCCGGCCAGCATGCGTTTGAAATGCCGACCGAGCCGATTAAGAGGATCATAGACGTTCCTGAAACAATCACTGTCGCAGAGCTTTCTCAGGCGATGTCTATAAAAGCGGCAGAAGTTATCAAGGTGTTGATGGAAATGGGGAGCATGGTCACGATAAATCAGGTTCTTGATCAGGACACTGCGATACTTGTGGTCGAAGAAATGGGACATACGGGTCAACGATCGGCAGAAGTGGACCCCGAGTCGGTTCTATATGCAGAGGAAGTCCAGACCTACGAGTTGCACCACAGATCACCAGTCGTAACCGTCATGGGTCACGTTGACCATGGTAAGACTTCGCTTCTGGACTATCTCCGCCAGACGAAAGTAGCAGCGGGCGAAGCTGGCGGTATTACGCAGCATATCGGCGCGTACAGGGTTTCTACAGAACGAGGTACCATCACATTTCTCGATACACCAGGTCACGAAGCTTTCAGTGCTATGCGCTCACGCGGCGCTTCGGTGACTGATCTTGTGATACTAATCGTTGCGGCTGATGATGGTGTAAAACCTCAGACCGTTGAAGCAATCAATCACGCCCGAACAGCCGGTGTTCCTCTGATTGTTGCGATAAACAAGATGGATAAAGATGATGCGAATTCAGAGCGCGTAAAACAAGAGCTTACCGCCCACGAAGTCGTTCCGGAGGAATGGGGCGGAGATATCCTGGTAAATGAAATATCAGCACTCACCGGAAAAGGAATAGATGCGTTGTTGGAGTCGGTGCTGTTGCAAGCCGAGTTGCTGGATCTCCAGGCACCGATTGAAGGACCGGCCAGCGGCACTGTTATAGAGGCTCGACTAGACCGAGGTCGAGGTGTTGTCGCGACAGTATTGGTTCGTAGTGGAACTCTGCGAAAGGGGGATGTCCTCCTCGTGGGCAGAGAATATGGCCGGATCAGAGTAATGACCGACGGTGCCGGAAAAGCCATCCAAAAAGCGGGTCCGTCCACGCCCGTCGAAGTTCAGGGTCTAGGTGGTGTACCTGAGTCCGGTGATGTGGCCAGTGTCGTTATAGATGAACGCAAGGCCAGGGAAATCAGCGATTATCGGCAGAGCAGGTACAAGGAAGTCAAGCTGGCAAAGCAGCAGAAATTAAAACTTGAAAGCATGTTTGAACAGATGGGTGACGACGATAAAACAACGCTGAATCTAATAATAAAAGCAGATGTACAGGGTTCAGTTGGGGCGCTATCTACAACCTTGGAAGAAATATCTGGAGACTCTGTCAGTGTTCATGTTGTCCACGGAATGGTGGGTGGAATTAACGAATCAGACGTTAATCTGGCAGCTGCTTCGTCGGCAATGATAATAGGGTTCAACGTGAGAGCCGATGCTACTGCGCGCAAGATGATTGAATCAGAGGGCGTTGATGTTCGTTACTACAACGTGATTTATAACGCGATAGACGACATCAAAGCCGCCCTGTCCGGAATGATGGCGCCAGTGCTCAGAGAACAGGCTATCGGCCTCGCCGAGGTTCGCGATGTCTTTCGGGTCGCTAAACTCGGTGCTGTGGCTGGTTGCCGGGTTATCGAAGGTGAGGTTAAAAGGAATTTACCAGTGCGGGTTTTACGTGACAATGTCGTCATTTTTGAAGGACAGATAGACTCTCTTCGTCGATTCAAGGAGGATGTTACCGAAGTAAAGAACGGGTTTGAATGTGGAATCGGAGTCAAAAACTATAACGACATAAAAGAAGGGGATCAGATCGAGATCTACCAGACCGTAGAGGAAAAACCCAATCTTTAGGTTTTCAACTCTAGGTATAGATAATGCCGGGGATTGACAGAGTTCGAAGAGTCTCGGAACTGGTACGTCGCCAGGTCTCTCACTTCATACTGCGAGAACTGGCAGATGAAGGCCTCGGAATAGTATCAGTTACCGCTGTCGACATGAGTCGTGACCTGCGGCAAGCGACTGTCTACGTTTCGTCATTGGCTCGGGGCCCTGATATCGAAAATCTACTTTTGGTGCTCGAAGAAAATGTGCCTGCCGTGCGCCGTCATCTGGCGCGGGCGCTGCAGCTAAGACGAGTGCCTCACCTGGCCTTTCGCTACGATGAAAGTGTAGAACGTGGACAGCGGCTGACCAAGATGATCGATGAGTTGGGGCTGGATCAGAATATGAACGATGGCGCGTAGAAATTCGGCAAGTCGTGGTGACAACCTCTCTGGCCTTTTGTTGTTGGATAAACCACAAGGGGTGACTTCAAATGAGGCACTCCAAGAAGCCAAGCGACTCCTAAATGCCCGCAAGGCTGGCCACACTGGAAGTCTGGATCCGATTGCGACGGGCCTATTGCCGCTTTGCTTCGGCAGTGCAACCAAATTGTCCGGTTTCTTTCTCGGTGCTGACAAGACGTACTGGACACGTATTCGACTGGGTGAGCGTACAGCAACGGGCGACAGTGAGGGTGATGTTGTCGAGAAAAAACCAGTCACAGTGAGTCAGGATGACATCGAGAAGGCTCTGTTGAACTTCCAAGGAGAGTTTCTGCAGACGCCGCCGATGTATTCGGCGGTGAAAATGAACGGAACACCTTTGTATAAACTGGCCAGGCAGGGGATAGAGGTTGAACGTAGCCCCCGTACTGTTGTGGTGTACACAATGGAACTCAAATCCTTCGATGGCCTTGATCTGGAATTAGAGCTTAAATGTTCTCGTGGATTTTACGTTCGAGGTCTTGCGCATGATCTTGGTAACTTGTTGAAGTGTGGCGGCCATGTCGTGGCTTTACGTCGGCTGGTTGTTGCGGATCTAAAGATCGAAGACGCAGTAAAACTGGCCGAATTGACAGCGGTGCCAGATTTAGCGGTCAGGCAGAAGATACTGACTCCAATTGATGGTGGTCTTTCTCATCTGCCGGAGGTCAGACTGTCAGCTGATGCTGCGTTTTATCTGTGTCGGGGCCAGGCCGTCCGCGCCCATGGGTTGCCGAACGAGGGGCAGGTCAGGTTATACGCCAAGGAAGCGGGGTTTCTTGGGATTGGAATGGTGACTGACGATGGGCGAGTCACCCCTCGACGGCTGATTCCTCAAAGAGAGAAATAACGCTGATTTTGTTGAGTAAATAGGCCGCGGCGGGTAGACTAGCGCGCTTTCCTCCGCCGACAGACCAGCTAAATTGCAAGTAGTGAGTTAATGGTTCGATGTTGGGCGGACCCTCAGATTGGCGAAATTAACCACAGCAGGCATGAAAGGATATAGGACTTAGAGGACGATAAATGACAATCACTGCGCAAAGCAAGGCAGAGGTTATTGGCGAATATGCCTTGAATCAGGGCGATACAGGTTCACCAGAGGTGCAAGTGGCTCTGTTGACTGACCGAATCAAAGATCTGACCGAACACTTCAAAATTCACATTCATGATCACCATTCCCGGCAGGGATTGCTCCGTATGGTTAACCGTCGGCGCAAGCTGTTGGATTATCTAAAAGGCAAAGACGAACAGCGATACCGATCCTTGATCGGTCGCTTGGGTTTACGCCGTTAATTGGCTCTAGGAAGAGCATCAGGAGTCGAAATGAAGGCAGCAACACGGCGTTTCAAGTATGGCAAACATGAGGTGACCCTAGATACAGGGAGGATAGCCCGACAGTCGTCGGGCGCGGTACTGGCAAGCATGGGAGACACGACTGTACTGGTTACGGTTGTGGCATCCCGCGAGCCCAGTAATCGTGATTTCCTCCCTTTGACCGTAGATTATGAAGAAAGGACCTATTCTGCCGGGCGTATACCGGGAGGGTTTTTCAAGCGCGAAGGGCGACCTTCAGAAAAAGCAATTTTGACTTGTCGACTCACTGACCGACCGATCAGGCCTCTGTTTCCGGATGGTTTTAGTAACGAAGTCCAAATTATTGCAACGGTGATGTCGATCGACCCGGAGGTCGATCCGGATATTCTTGCCATGCTCGGGGCATCAGCCGCGTTGACCCTATCAGGGGTTCCCTTCAGGGGACCTATTGGAGCGGCGCGGGTCGGTTACGTGAATGACGAATATGTACTTAATCCCGATACCAGTGAGTTGACTGAGTCTCGGTTGAACCTGGTTGTAGCAGGGACAGAGAGTGCGGTACTGATGGTCGAATCGGAAGCTCAGGAATTATCTGAGGAACAGATGCTGGGTGCGGTAATGTTCGGTCACGATCAGATGAAAGAGGCAATCAGTGAGATTCGATCACTGGCCGAAGAGGCCGGTAACTCCGCCTGGGAATGGGAGCCTCCCCAAACCAATGAAGATCTTACCGCCAGGGTTGATGCCATCGGTCGATCCCACCTGGAAAGTGCCTACCAGATGGTGGACAAAGTAGAGCGCCAGACTGCGATAGGGAAAGCCAAGCAGCAGGTAGTGTCGGAACTGTGTCAAGACGACACTGAAGATGGTGAGGTCGAGACGGTAAAAGGAGCGCTTAAACTTCTGGAAAAAGACATTGTCCGCAGCCGAATATTGGATCGACAGCCCAGAATTGATGGCAGAGACCTTGAGACGGTCAGGCCCATATCGATTGATACAGGATTGTTGCCCCGAACCCACGGGTCGGCGATGTTTACACGAGGGGAAACACAGGCACTCGTGGTCACGACGCTGGGTACTGAGCGCGACTCGCAGATAATTGATGCGATCGAAGGCGAACGACGAGACCGCTTTATGCTGCACTACAATTTTCCACCCTATAGCGTTGGGGAAACAGGACGGGTCGGGTCACCAAAGCGCCGAGAAATAGGGCATGGGAGGTTGGCTAAACGGGCACTACTGGCAGTAATGCCGATGCCTGAAGATTTTCCCTACGTAATAAGAATTGTTTCTGAAATTACAGAGTCCAATGGTTCGAGTTCAATGGCGACTGTATGCGGGGCCAGTCTTTCTATGATGGATGCCGGAATAGAGATTAAAGCGCCGGTCGCCGGGGTCGCGATGGGCTTAATCAAGGAGGGAGATCAGTTCGCAATCCTTACTGACATACTCGGCGATGAGGACCATCTCGGGGATATGGACTTCAAAGTTGCTGGTACCGAAGCCGGTGTGACCGCACTGCAGATGGATATCAAAATCGAAGGTATCAACAAAGAGATCATGGAGCAGGCCCTGACTCAAGCTAAAAAGGGGCGGTTGCATATCCTGGGAGAGATGGCTAAGGCCTTGGCAGAACCAAGATCTGAAATGTCCCGGTACGCACCCAGGATTATGACGATTCGTATACCCACTGAGAAGATAAGAGATGTCATCGGCAAGGGTGGTGTGACGATTCGTGCTATCTCCGAAAGTACCGGCGCTACAATTGATATTGAAGATGACGGTACCATAAAGATCGCCAGCGCAGATCTTTCAGCTGCCGAAGCGGCGCGTAAGCGTATCGAGCAGATCACTGCGGATGTCGAGGTTGGAACAATTTATGAAGGAAAAGTTGTGCGGCTTATGGATTTCGGAGCTTTTGTAAATATCCTACCCGGTAAAGACGGGCTCGTGCACATCTCGCAGATATCCGATGAACGTGTGGCTAGTGTCAGTGACAAACTTGCTGAAGGTGATGTCGTCAAGGTCAAGGTGCTGGAAGTCGATAAACAGGGCCGGGTTCGCCTGAGTATCAAGGCAGTGGAAGAGGCGGCCTAGCTACAGCGGACTTCGCTCGGTGAAGAGTTTCCGACACAGATTCAGAACTGCCGACTGAACGCTACTCTTGAAAGATTCGGGTAATCTCGTCTGGATGGACCTTGAGATGACAGGCCTGGACCCTGACAGGGACAGGATCATCGAGATCGCGACAATTATTACAGACGCCGGTCTTACGATTATTGAAGAAGGTCCTGTTCTAGCCATTAAACAACCTGAATCCGTGCTAAATCTCATGGATGAATGGAATCAGCGTGTTCATACATCCACTGGACTGGTAGCGAGAGTCCAGGATTCAAAAACAGACACCGCCGGGGCTGAACAGGCTACTCTAGAATTTATTGAACGCCACATCTTTGAGGGGCGTGCACCCTTATGTGGTAACAGTATCTGCCAGGATCGAAGGTTTTTATATCGTTATATGCCTAAGCTCAGCGCCTATCTCCACTATCGGAATGTGGACGTCAGTACCATCAAGGAGCTGGTGGCTCGCTGGAGTCCCAATGTTATCGATGGCTTTGAGAAGAAAGCAGCACACCGGGCGCTCGATGACATCCGCGAATCGATAGAAGAGCTCCAGTATTACCGTAGCGCGGTGTTCAAGATCTGATTAGTCAATCTGCTGAGACAGGGGGATCATTGAGTTGTGCTATTGCCCACTCAATATGCTCGCGCACCATTGGTGTTGCCACCAATTTTTTCTCTTCAAGAACGGCCAGTACAGCATTCGTGGCTTTACTGTTACCCAATGCAACAGCAATGTTACGTAGCCAGCGTTGGTAACCAATTCGTCTTATCGGGCTTCCTTCTAGGCGCGTGTTGAATTCAGATTCGGACCAACTGAAAAGATCAGTAAGTACGGCGTTATCGAGTGAATGGCGAGGCTGAAAGTCCTGAGTGGATACTGGCTTAGAGAACCTGTTCCACGGGCAGACCAACTGGCAATCGTCACAGCCGAATATCCGGTTGCCAATCAGGGGCCTGAGATCCGCAGGAATCGGTCCCTTGAGTTCAATTGTCAGATAGGAGATACAGCGTCGGGCATCCAGTTGATAAGCCCTATCGATCGCACCGGTTGGGCATGCTGTCATGCAAAGATTGCAATCGCCACAGTGATCGGTTTGCTCATCATCTAACGGCAAAGGGAGGTCCGTGTAGAGTTCGCCCAAAAAAAAGAACGAGCCCGACTCTTTGTCGATCAGGTTTGTGTGCTTACCTAGCCACCCAAGACCAGCCTTAACAGCAAGAGGTTTTTCCATGACTGGGCCGCTGTCTACAAAAGCCCTGTAGCGAAACGGACCGACTACTCCACTTATTAAGTCAGCGAGTTTCTGAAGTTTTCGCCGCATCAACCGATGATAATCGCGTCCCAGGGCATAGCGGGAAACATAACCTCTAGTACTATCCTGTAGTATCTCTGTTGGAGGCGTTGCTGAATCAGGAAAATAATCCATGCGTACACTGACCACTCTGATAGTACCAGGATGAATAGCATCCGGTTTTGTCCGCCGGTCACCGTGTTTTGCCATGTAGTGCATGTCGCCGTGGCGACCGTCTGCGAGCCATTCAAAAAGACGCGCTTCTTCCTGCGAGAGATCGGTGCCGGCGATACCGATCATGCAGAATCCGAGTTCGCTGGCCCAAAGCTTCATCTGGGCTTTAACGGAAGTCAGATCCTTTGCTGAGAATATCTTAGGCATCATCAACGCGATATCATAACGCGATGGCAGAACATTTCGAACATCTCTACAGTTCTGAGGGCTCCCGGGTTGTCGATCGTAAAGCGATTAATTCACTTGGACTGGCCGACGGTGAACTGATGCAGCGTGCCGGCGCTGCTGCCTACGGCGTAATTTGTCGTAGATGGCCAGGGATTTCAACGCTGAACGTGGTCTGTGGGCCGGGCAACAATGGAGGTGATGGCTACATCCTGGCCAGGCTGGCGCATCAGGCCGGAATTAAAGTTAGAGTCTCTCAGGTCGTACCGCCCAAAACAGACGATGCGCAACGGGCACTGGAGCAGCTTGATTTACAGTCTATTACTGTCGAACCACTGAATATTGAGAAGGTCAGGGAAGCTGAACTCGTAGTTGATGCAGTCCTGGGGACGGGGCTCAGTCGCCCCCCAAGCGACATTTTTAAGACTGCGATCGATTCGATCAATGCCTCTGGCAGACCCGTGTTGTCACTGGATACCCCGTCGGGACTGGATGTGGACTCTGGATGGTCCGGTGGTGCAGCTGTACAGGCGACCGTTACCGTGACTTTTGTCTGTCTCAAGGCAGGACTATTTACGGGACATGGACCAGATCTTACAGGCGATATCGTGGTTGAGTGTCTGGAGGTGCCGGCGACTGTATTGGCCGGCGTTGAGCCAATGGCTTGCTGTATTTCAGCCCAGATCGTTCAGGAGCGACTCCCCGCTCGACGGCGCACCTTGCATAAAGGTGAAGCAGGCCATCTCGTGGTCATTGGCGGAGATGTGTCGATGAAGGGTGCTCCGTATCTTGCGGGCACAGCCGCTCTGAGAACCGGTGCTGGGCTAGTCACCATAGCAACCCGGCGTTCACACCTGGATACAATCGGCCTGGGTCAGCCTGAATTGATGTGCCATGTTGTAGAAGATCAACAGTCGCTTGAAGCTGTTCTCGCTGGGAAGACTGCGGTGGTTGTAGGGCCGGGAATGGGTCAGAGTGAATGGGGGGCTCAGATGCTTAGCGGTGTATTAGCATCCGGCTTACCCGGTGTGGTTGATGCCGATGCACTCAACCTACTTGCGCAGGAACCTAAGCAAACCGGACAGATGATACTCACACCACATCCAGGTGAAGCCAGCCGCCTCCTCAATATGGATGTCGACGCCATACAGAGCCAGCGGTTTGTTTCAGCAGCCAAGATTCAGTCTCAATATGAGAGCATTTGCGTACTCAAGGGGGCGGGAACAGTGGTAGCCACTGGAGGTGGAAATATTTGGCTCTGTAAAGAAGGTAACCCGGGGATGGCGACTGCAGGGATGGGCGATGTCTTGGCCGGAGTCATTGGTGCTTTGTTGTGTCAAGGCCTAGATCCCGGAGATGCTGCGACCGCTGGTGTCTGGCTGCACTCCAGGGCCGCAGACCTTGCCGCGGCAGACGGTGGCGAGCGCGGTCTGCTTGCGTCAGACCTGTGGAGTCATCTTAGACGTTTGGTAAATGACCCGTATTCTGAATGAGTTTAAAACAGGTATTTACATGTGAGGCGCAGTTAACGGCTTTTGCAGCCAAGATTGCAATGATCCTTGTGTCAGGCGATGTAGTGTATTTACGCGGTGAACTGGGAACAGGTAAAACCACATTCGCCAGAGCGATTATCCAGCAAATGGGTCGTGTTGATTCAGTCACCAGCCCAACGTTTACCCTGATTGAGACCTATGACCTGAATGAGGTGTTGGTGGCCCATCTGGACCTTTACCGAATTGAATCTGAGGCGGAGATGGAGGGGGTTGGTCTGCGGGATTATCTAGATGGGGACTGGATTTGTTTGATCGAGTGGCCCGATCGAGCGCCAGGCATGTTGCCAGACCCCGATCTCACAATTGACCTGGCCTATGAGGGAAAGGGTCGCTCAGCTGTCTTGGTCGTCACAGAACGGCTGGCCGATCGTGCGGATTGGCTTAAATGAAGCGGTTTATTCTCGGGCTTGTAGTGTTTCAGTTAGCGATTCCCGCATTAGCCAGTGTTGATATTTTGGGTATAAGAATCTGGCATTCACCGCATAGAACCCGGCTGGTATTTGATCTCTCCGGGCCCGTCGAATACAGCGTATTTGATTTGGCCGATCCGCAACGAATCGTGATAGATCTCAAGGGCACGGTATCCAGCGCGATGTCGCCAGGTGATCAGACCTTGGGTCCCTGGCTCCTGGCCCTGCGTTCAGGTAACCCGAACCCTGGCGTACTGCGTTATGTACTTGATCTTAAGGAACAACTCAGCCATGACAGTTTTCTGCTTCTGCCTGGTGCAGTCTATGGCCACCGACTGGTGATTGAGGTCAGGCCAGTCGATAGCTCCGTTCGTGCGGACAAAATCCCTATCGAGACGACAACAGGGAAAGACTATGTTGTCGTGATCGATCCTGGTCATGGGGGTGATGACCCGGGCGCGTTGGGGTATCGCGGCACGCGTGAAAAATCGGTTGTTCTTGCGATTTCAAAACGACTCAAATGGATGCTGGACCTTCAGCCAGGTGTGGTGGCCCAACTAACACGCAAAGGCGACTACTATGTCAGCTTACGCGACAGAATTAAATTTGCCGCAGAACATCAAGCGGATGTATTCATCTCGGTGCACGCGGATTCGGCCCGTCGGAGAAGTGCGCAGGGTGCTTCGGTTTACATCCTTTCTTCTAAGGGTGCTAGCAGTGAAATAGGCCGCGAACTGGCAAAAAGGGAGAATGCATCAGATCTGATAGGTGGTGTCAGGCTGGGAAAGCAGGAACACAGCGTTCGGAAAATGATGCTCGATATGGAGGTCGACTGGAAAATAAAGGAGAGTAGAGCGTTTGCCTGGAAGCTCCTACACGAACTGGGCAAAGTAGGTCCGCTGCATGCTAAGCAGGTTCAGCATGCGGGGTTTGTTGTGCTAAAAGCAATAGAGATTCCGGCGATTCTTCTTGAGGTAGGGTTCATTTCTAACAAGAAAGAAGAGCGGGCTCTAAAGACAGCGTTGCATCACGAGAGGATCGCGGGTTCAATATTTCGTGCCATTATCCGCTACTGTACGGAAAAATCTCAGTGTCGTGTAATCCAGAACTCCAAAGGGGCCTATGTTGTCCGCAAGGCAGAATCATTATCATTACTGGCAGCTCGATTTGGTACAACGATTTCGGCGATTAAAAAGGCCAACAAACTGAAGACCGATACATTGTTGATTGGACAGGATCTCGTCATCCCGGGGCTATGAGAGACCATGGACAGTAGTTCAGGACCGCTTACTGCGCGGATACATCGACTAGACAATACGCTGATCAATCAGATTGCAGCCGGTGAAGTTGTGGAACGACCTGCCTCGATCATCAAGGAGCTTATTGAAAACAGCGTTGATGCAGGAGCGACTGAGATTCAAGTCTGGGTGGAACGCGGTGGTGTCAAGCTTATTCGGGTTGCTGATAATGGCCATGGTATAGCGAAGGGCGATCTGATTCTGGCGACCGAGCGTCATGCAACCAGTAAATTGTTCGATTTGAAGGATCTATCGGGGATTCAGACGCTTGGGTTCCGGGGCGAAGCACTGCCTAGTGTCGCGTCTGTGTCGCGCCTGGGAATTAAGAGTCGTGTCGCTGACACAGATGCCGGTTGGGAGGTCAGCGGCGAGGGCGGTGCTTTTTCTGCACCAATCCCGACTTCGTGCGCTAAAGGTACGGTCGTTGTGGTGGAGGATCTGTTTTTCAACACACCGGCTCGCCGCAAATTTCTTAGGTCCGAGAAAACTGAGCGATCGCATATCGAGCGCGTCTTCAAGTGTCTGGCTCTGGCATCTCCTGCTGTATCTTTTAGTCTGTCGATTGATGGAAAGCCATGCTGGCGGTTGCCGGAAGAAGATTTTGCTGTGCGATCTCATCGGATTGAAAAAATACTGGGACAGGAGTTCAGCAAAAACTCTAAGCAGATAAACGGCAGAGCCAGCGGTATATCCTTGATCGGGTGGATAGGCTTACCTGCTTATTCCCGGAGTCAGGCGGACCGACAATATCTTTTTGTCAATGGACGCGTGGTAAAGGATGTCTCGCTGTCGCACGCTGTGCGTCGCGCCTATGCGGATGTGCTTTATCGGGGGCGCCATCCGGCCTATGTGTTGGATCTGCGGATTGATCCGATGACGATAGATGTCAACGTGCATCCGACAAAGAACGAGGTGCGATTTGCGGACGTTCGTTTGGTGCACGACTTTCTCTATCGGGAAGTAGCGCAGGCGACTGCTGATACCCGGGCCGGGTCAAGATTTGCAAGCAATGAATCAGGGTGGCCTGATACTTCTCAGCACCCACATCGTATAAGGCCGTTTGACTCGTTTCAAAGCGGGCTTGGACTGGAACCCGGTGACGTTACAAAGCCGTTTGTTCGCTCCCCAGACCATGATTATATGGATGCTGAAACTGCTGAGAAAGAACTCACTGAACCCGGCGCTAAGACAGACGATGTGCCGCCGTTGGGGTATGCGCTGGCCCAGCTAAAAGGTGCCTATATCCTTGCGGAAAATAAAGACGGTTTGATATTAATCGATATGCACGCGGCTCATGAGCGTGTTACTTACGAGCGGCTGAAAATTCTGCTGAATGAGCAGGTCAAAAATTCTCAACCCTTGCTGGTACCCGTGGTGACTGGTGTGTCAGTGGAAGAGGCTGACTGCCTGGAAGATAATCAAGCGTTATTTGAACAACTGGGATTTGAAGTGTCGCGCTCGAGTGTTCAGGCCATAGTGATACGCGCCGTGCCAGAGATGCTGCGTTCGAGTGACGTCGCTGGATTGGTCAAAGATTCACTCGCAGATCTGATCGAGCAAGGTTATTCAGACCGAATTGTGGACAGTATCGACGGCATTCTTTCCACTATGGCTTGCCATGGGTCTATCAGGGAGAATCGACAGCTGACATTACCTGAAATGAACGGTTTGCTCCGACAGATGGAAAAAACCGACCGTTCGGGTCTATGTAACCACGGCCGCCCCACCTGGAAGCAAATCGATATGACAGAAATCGACCAATGGTTTCACCGGGGCCGCTGAACACTGGAGTGAGTCCGACGCATACTGGCCCAGATACCTGTAACGCTGCGAGGTGGTCCTCGGGACAATGCGCCGCATTATAGTTATCACCGGGCCTACGGCTGTTGGCAAAACCGCGCTGGCAGTGGATGTCGCAAAAAAGTTTCCCGTTCGATTGATCAGTGTAGATTCCGGACAGGTATATCGTGGTTTGGACTTGGGTACGGCCAAACCCAGCCGCGCTTTACTGCGAGAATTTCCACACGATCTGGTAGACGTGCGTGACGTGGCCGATGTGTTTTCTGTTGTTGATTTTTGTTCAGCAGCTACACAAGCCATTAACGAGTCGTTTGATTGTGGAGTCGTGCCAGTGTTGGTGGGGGGCGCCATGTTCTATATCTCTGCTTTGTTTCAGGGGCTCGGTGAAGTGCCCCCAGCAGACCAGCATTTGAGGCATGAGCTGAGTCAGCAGGGTCAGCTGCTGGGCTGGCCACGGATGCACGAGAAGCTGTCTGTCCTCGATCCAGCAAGCGCTGAAAGGATTGATCGAAACGATCCCCAACGGATTCAAAGAGCTTTGGAGGTCTATGTTCTCACCAAAGGTGATGTGTCAGTTTGGGATAAAAGAAAGCGTTTTCTACCGCCGGATATTTCGGTGAGTCGATTTATCCTGGCATACAACGATCGGGCCTTGTTACATCAGCGAATCGTTCACCGATTCGATGAAATGCTCGAAGCCGGGTTGGTTGAAGAGGTTGAGGGGTTGATGGGAATGCCAGGTGTCACTGCGGAGTTGCCAGCGATGAAAAGCGTCGGCTACCGTCAGGTTCTCGAGTATCTCAGGGGCGAGGTGGATTTAGTAACTATGCGGGAAAGAGCACTGTCTGCAAGTCGCCAGTTGGCCAAGCGACAATTGACTTGGAGTCGTAATACTGCGGGCGGTATCTGGCTGGATGCTGCGGACCCACAAGTGAACACCAGTGTGTCACGCTATTTGAAACAGGTAGAACATGAACCTTCGATATGATTTAACCAGCGTGGATTTGGGTAGTTTGTTCCGTGTGAGTTGAAATATCTCGATTTCATCCCTACATTTGAGTCAGAGGGGGACCATAATGGCACGAACCCCTTTCATAAGAATTTAGGTAACTAGCAGAATTTAAAGAGATTATTTGCCGTTCGTACAGTTTCTGGCGGTGCGCGTCGTGTCTGACCTATAGCGGGAAAGGCAGATGTGGTCATATCTAAACGCTGTACGGAATTTAATGTTTATAGATAACTTGAAACAGGAGACAACTAATGACGCAACAAAAAGGGGCAGCCTTACAAGATCCCTTTCTCAATATACTCAGAAAAGAAAGAATACCTGTATCCATATATCTCGTTAATGGCATAAAGCTTCAAGGTGTTGTGTTGTTGCGGAATACAGTTAGCCAGATGATTTACAAGCATGCAATCTCGACTATCGTACCTTCGCGTGCTGTTCGGATTCCCTATGACGTTCCCGAACATCTCAATGAAGATGATATAGGACATAACGAAGTTTGATTGTTGCAGGTACTCGGTCGCGCAGTATTGTGGGCAGCATCACTGGACTGAAGGTTAGTTTGTCCTGAGTGTGAATCGATCGAAAAGCCACCCGGTTCATCCGACGTCGGGTTCTGATCCTGACCGGCGTCAAGGCGAACGTGTGTTGTTGGTGCGACAGCAGGGTTTCCGTTCAGCTACATCTGAGGATTTTTCCGAAATCAAAGGACTCGCTGTCGCTGCTGGTTCGCAAGTCGTTTCTCACATTAGTGCGGTTCGGAAGATACCCCACCCCGCCACCTTCCTGGGCTCGGGCAAAGTTCTTGAGATCACCGATCTGGTTAATAAGTTGGCAGTAGATGTTGTCATACTCGATCATAACGCGACCCCGGTGCAGGAGCGTAACCTAGAACAAGCGTTCCACTGTCAGGTGATCGATAGAACGCGGCTGATTCTCGATATATTTGCGCAGAGAGCACGTACCAGTGAGGGTAAACTTCAGGTTGAGCTGGCTCAGCTAAACCACCTTGCTACCCGGTTGGTTAGAGGCTGGACCCACCTAGAAAGACAGCGCGGTGGGTTGGGTCTCCGTGGCCCAGGTGAGACCCAGCTAGAGACGGATCGACGACTGATCGGCCGGCGTATCAAAACGTTACGTCGCAAGTTAGAGAAAGTCAGGTCGCAACGGGCCTTGAGGCGAAATCAGAGAGATCGTGTACCTATCCCCACCATCGCGATCGTCGGTTACACCAATACAGGGAAAACAACTCTGTTTAATGCGCTCAGTGGCGCGACGGGCCTTGCCGTAGACCAGTTGTTTGCGACACTCGATCCTATGATGAGGCGGCTCGATATCAGCGGTTATGGACCGGTAATTGTCTCCGATACGGTGGGCTTTATATCCAGACTTCCACATGAGTTGGTGGATGCGTTTCACTCAACTCTAGAGGAGGTCAGCGCATCACAACTGTTGCTGCACGTCATTGATCTGTCAGACCCAGAGATTACGGAGCGAGTCGAGCAGGTTGAACGTGTCCTGGACGACATTGGAGCGGGTGATATTCCCCGCCTACGTGTTTACAACAAGGCGGATCTTATCGAGGACCCCGGTTTCAGATCATTCCCGAATGGTAGTCACAATCGAGGACTGCGAATATCAGCGTCCACGGGCAAGGGGATCGAGGACCTGATCGGAACTGTGGGCGCTCTGCTGGGTTCGGATAGAGAACGCCGGATGCTGAAAATACCTTCTGATAGGCCCCGTCTACGCGCAGCGGTCTATCGAATCGCTGAAGTTGTGGATGAAAAAGTAGACGCCGAAGGCAACTGGTGGTTGGAGTTGCTGGTGGATGCTGTGACCGTAGGCCGTCTGGAATCCCAGGAACAGTTCCAGTCCGGATTGTGGCAAGTCTTTGGACAGGACTCGACGCGGCAGAACGTTATAACCTGACCTTGCGGTTGGTCGGTTGAGACAGGTTGTTCGTGGTAAAATACATACTTCACGAAAAGACATATTGATGTGAGGGGAAAACAAGATGGCGTGGAATCAACCCGGTTCTGACAACCGTGACCCATGGGGTCAGGGAAATGGAAAGAACACTCCGCCTGATCTTGATGATCTGATCAAGGATCTACGGAAGAAATTCAGTGGCATTTTTGGTGGTGGTGGACGTAAGTCCGCCGGCGGAGGCAGTCGCGGCGGAATGTCAAACCTTAGTGGCAAAGCGCTGATTGTCATTGTCTTGGTCATCGGATTATTGTGGGCTGCGTCTGGTTTTTACGTGGTCGAACAAGGCGAACAAGGCGTAGAACTTCAGTTTGGACGCTACAAGCAGGTAACCGAAGCGGGGCTGAGGTGGCATATACCCTACCCGGTAGAGTCAGTTGAAATTGTCAACGTCCAACAGATCAGGACGGTTGAGGTGGGTTATCGTACCAATACTCGGTCAAATCAGTTTGCGACAGTTCCTCAAGAAGCGCTGATGCTCACTAAAGATGAAAATATTATCGACATTCAGTTTGCTGTTCAGTACGACGTTAAAGATCCTCGGTATCTTTTGTTTAACGTCAGCGAGAACACAGACCAGGTTGTGAGGCAGGCCACTGAGAGTGCGGTTCGGGAGATCGTGGGACGAAACACTATGGATTTTGCGATCACCGGTGGCCGGGCCGAGATTGTGCAGGAGGCCAAACTGTTGCTACAGGTAATTTTGGATCGATATCAGACCGGTATCAATGTAAAGGCGGTCGAGATGCAGAACGCTCAGCCACCGTCTGAGGTAAAGGGTGCTTTTGATGATGCCGTGAAGGCCCGCGAAGACGAAGTAAAGTTTAAGAATGAAGCGCAGGCCTACGCTAACGACATTATTCCCAGAGCTCGCGGTAGTGCGGCACGGGTATTTCAGGAAGCTGAGGCGTACCGGGCCAGTGTAGTCGCCGCAGCAGTGGGTGAAGCATCACGATTTATCCAAGTCCTGGATGAATATCATAAAGCGCCGGGTGTAACCCGTGACAGGCTTTATATCGATGCGATGGAGCAAGTGTTGAGGAACTCAACAAAGCTCATGATCGACCAGTCTGCAGGCGGTAATAACGTCATGTACCTGCCCTTGGATCAGTTGATTCGGCAACGTAACGATTCAGCGGGGATTACCGATCCCACCCTATTTAATAATGCTGGAGGTATGGAGAACTCTCTGGCTGAAACCGGCACCTCCCGTAGCGGGCGCGGCAGCCGGACAGGGAGGTTATCCGAATGAGAGGAAAGGGATTAGTCATTTTGATATTGATTGTAATTCTCGGAGCGCTCGGTTCTTCAGCAGTCTATATAGTTGACGAGAGAGAAAAAGCGATCGTGTTCCAGTTTGGTGAAATCGTGGCCTCCAGTGAGCGGGCCGGAATATATTTCAAGGTCCCGATCATCAACAACGTTAAGTTCTTCGACGCCCGAATTCAGACGCTGGACGCCGATCCCCAGTTGTACCTGACAAGAGAGAAAAAGAATCTCGTTGTAGATTCATTTGTGAAATGGCGAGTGCGTAACGCTCGCGACTACTACACAAAACTCGGGGGACTCGCGAGCAACGCGAGAAACCGCTTATCCCAGCGAGTTAACGATGCGCTGCGCCGTGAATTCGGAAACCGCACCGTACAGCAGGTGATATCGGGTGATCGGGTTGAGATAATGGCCGTTGTCCGAAAGATTATCGATGAAGAGATCGGTTCACTGGGTATCGAGGTCATCGATGTACGACTTAAGCGGGTCGATCTCGACCCAGATATTAGTGAAAGGGTCTATCAGAGGATGGAAGCAGAGCGCTCTAGGGTGGCCAAAGATTTACGTGCCCGTGGTGCTGAGGTGGCTGAACAGATCCGGGCGGATGCGGATCGGCAGCGTACCATAATTATTGCAAATGCAAATAGAGAGGCCGAAGAAGTAAGAGGGCGCGGTGATGCCATCGCAACCTACACTTATGCAGAGGCGTTCGGCCGGGATCGAGAGTTTTATCGAATGTACCGTAGTCTCAATGCCTACAAAACAACTTTCAATTCGCCGAATAATCTCCTCATTATCGAGCCGACCTCAGAATTTTTTAAATATTTCAATACACCGACACCCGACCAAGCCGATTAATCTGCGCGACTGATGAACTGGCAAGAGTTGTTGGTCGGGGTCGCCCTCGTCCTGGTGGTCGAAGGGTTGATTCCATTCGCAAGTCCGGGACGATATAGAAAACTGGTTGAGGTCATCAGCAACATCGAAGATTCGCGGTTACGCATTGCTGGCGCAGCCTGCATGTTTGCCGGTTTGCTTCTACTTTATGTGGTTCGCTGATATTCCCACTCAGTCACTGGATCTTTGATGGTGCTAGAGATCTATAAACCGGTCCAACGATCTTATGGCTAGGAACATTGTCGTTCTGGGTGTTCAGTGGGGTGATGAGGGTAAGGGTAAGATCGTCGATCTGCTGACACGCCACGTTGGTGCCGTCGTGCGCTTTCAGGGTGGTCACAATGCTGGGCACACCCTGGTGGTCGATGGCCAGAAGACTATTCTGCATCTGATTCCCTCTGGCATTCTCCACTCCAAGGTCAAATGTTTAATCGGCAGTGGTGTGGTGTTGTCACCCGTGGCACTGATCCAGGAAATAAATGCGTTGCGGGGCACCGTCACAGATATTGAACAACGGCTGCGTATCAGTCATACCTGTCCGGTCATCCTGCCCTATCATATTTTGTTGGATAAATTGCGGGAAAATGCAAAGGGCAAGAAAGCAATTGGTACCACGGGCCGCGGTATAGGCCCAGCCTACGAAGATAAAGCAGCGCGTCGCGGAATCAGAATTGGGGATCTCCTGGATGAGAATACTTGTAGATCGAGGATCGAGGAAGCGCTCGAGTACCATAACTTCGTTCTCAAACATTTTTACCGCAGTGCCTGCATCGATGCAGATGACCTGGTTAGAGAGTCGTTATCTTTCGGTCAGCAACTCGCACCTATGGTCGGTGACATAACTGTGGAGCTGACTGACTGCATTAAACAAGGTGACTCAATTCTGTTTGAAGGTGCCCAAGGGACTATGTTGGATATAGACCACGGCACCTACCCGTACGTGACGTCATCAAACACGACGGCGGGCGCTGCATCGACTGGCAGTGGTGTCGGGCCAATGCTTATTGACGGCATCCTTGGGATCGCCAAGGCTTACACGACTCGGGTCGGTAGTGGTCCTTTCCCAACTGAACTGTTTGACGAGACAGGGGCAACACTTGCTTCAAGAGGACAGGAATTCGGTTCTACCACAGGAAGACCTCGTCGCTGTGGATGGTTTGACGCTGTAATGGTGCAACGGGCGTGTTTGATTAGCGGTGTTTCCTCTTTATGCTTAACTAAACTTGATGTTCTGGACGGACTTGACGAGATCAAGATCTGCACAGGTTATGAAGTGGATGGCACGCATGTCAGCACTTTCTCAGACATGGGCAGGTTATCTTCATGTCGCCCGGTCTATGAAGTGCTGCCGGGTTGGGAGACCGCGACGTCTGGTATCAAGGAATTTGGCGTTTTGCCCCAGGCAGCAAGAGATTACATTGACAGGCTCGAAAATTTAACGGGATGTTCAGTAGATCTTATCTCTACCGGTCCAGATCGAGAAGACACGATCGTACGTCAAAGTCCGTACTGTTGAGTTGTGTTTGCCAGGGCTGCACGAAAATGGTACCGAGGAGAGGACTTGAACCTCCACGGGGTTACCCCCACCAGCACCTGAAGCTGGCGCGTCTACCAATTCCGCCACCTCGGCACAGGATATTTTGGTCAAAAGCTAGATCGGGCACCTTGCACTGTGAACCCAACGGCAGACTGCGGGCGCGAACATTACCAGTCTGCTCACTGGGTTGTCAATCGAACATCGAGCAAGTTGTTTGGGCCCAGAATCTTTTCAGGGTGCGTTGTTTACGGCGAACAGGTGCGAGGTAATTACAACCGTGGTTATCGGCAAATCGTACGATCACGGTCGGTCATGGACGTGGTGGCTTTGAACAATAGAGAACGGGAACGACGCCGACAACCAGGACGAAACGTGGTTACAAACCAGCATAGCTCGTATACCGATGCTGTCATTCAGAAATATGATCTTGAGGCACGGTGGTCGCCGCAGGTTATTGCCGAGGCAAAAAAACTTGCACGGCCCGCGAGTGAACAGTTTCAAAGGCAGTGTCTGGACTTTACTGGTCTACCTTTTGTGACAATAGATGGCTACGATGCACGCGATTACGACGATGCCATCTGCGCTCGTAGCACTGATGATGGCTGGCTGTTGCAGATTGCCATTGCCGATGTGAGTCACTATGTGCGACCCGGAACAGTGCTGGATAAGGTGGCCAGATCACGCGGGAACTCGGCTTATTTTGCCGATCGTGTCATTCCCATGCTGCCAGAGGTACTTTCAAACGATCTTTGCTCTTTGCGCCCTGACGAGGATCGTCTTGCCATCATCTGCAGTATTACTATTAACTCTGCTGGCGAGATTCTGAAGTGGACTTTCGATCAGGCCTGGATCCGATCACGACTTCGGCTGACGTACGATGAAGTACACCAGTATCTCGAAAAAAGGACAGAACGATTTTATCCGGATTGGGGCAAGGCGGTATGCGAAAGTCTCGATGTGGCGTCAGAGATTGTACGAGCAAGGCAAGGTCGCTGTACCGGTAAAAGCAGGATAGATATTGATTTTCCCGAGACTGAGCTTGCATTAGGAGACAACGGCGCGGTCGAAGCTATTGGTTACCGGGAAAGTAACAGTGCGACCCGGCTCATAGAAGAATGCATGCTCGCTGCCAATCTTTGCGCAGCACAAACTCTTGCGAAGTCCATGGACAGGGCGGTCTATCGGGTTCACCACGCCCCTTCGCCGCAAGACCTTATACACCTGCGTCAGGTTCTGCAGCACTTTGGCCTTGCGCTCGCTGGCGGTCAGGCACCTAAAATCTTGGATTTTAATGAGACCCTCAGTGTGGCCCGGGAGACGCTGGGACATGCGCAGTGGGTGGAAGGACTAGTGCTGCGGACGCTCAAGCAGGCGCGGTATGACTCGGCTGTAGGTCCTCATTTTGCTTTGGGATTTGACTGCTATACCCATTTTACGTCGCCAATCCGTCGCTATCCCGATTTGGTTGTGCACCGCCTGATAAAAAATATACTGGGGTACGATCGTTCAACCCGCGTTGACACTACCGATGAGCAACTTGCTGACCTCGGTGTGCACTGTTCGATGGCTGAGCGTCGTGCGGAGCGCGCAGAACGGGCGGTCAGTGCCTGCTATAAAGCCCAGTTTATGTCGGATAAGATCGGGCAGGTGTTTAGAGGATCCATCAGTGGAGTCACTGAATTTGGAGTGTTTGTCCAGTTGCTCGACCAGCCAATAGACGGGTTGGTCCATGTCTCCCAGTTGGAGCGCGATTATTACGTGTTTAATCCGCAGGCCATGGAACTCTTGGGCAAGCACACAGGAAGGACGTTGCGATTGGGAGATACCATTGAAGTCAGACTGACGGGTACGTCTCCAGAAGAGGGAAAAATAAATTTTTCCTGCATAATGAACAACCATTCTACACCCAGGGGAAGGACCTATCGTCGCAATAAAAAGGCGCACCGCGGGAGATAGAGGGTCAGGATCAGTGGGGGTGGCTGCATTGACTGGTTGCGCCCGCAAAATGGTCCTCGGCAGATCGTGGTGTATGGGGTGGGGTCACTCGATTCTTGACGCCATTAAAAAAATTTAATCTCATAATGGGTGTTGTATGACGGGAAAGCAGTCGCCATCACTATGAATACGACAGTCTCTACATCGTGCGGGTTTCACGCGGTCCAGAATGCCCTAAAACACCCCGACAATGTGGAGGTATTGCTATATGACGTTGAGCGCAATGATTTTCGACTGAAGGAAATCGCTGAAGAAGCTCGTCGTTCACGGGTCCTGATCCGGGCAACCAACAAGAAAGAACTCGATAAAGTGTCTGCTGGGATCAGACATCAGGGTGTCATAATTATTCACACAACTGGTTTGGTTAGACCCGCCTTACCGCTTGATGAGCATCTAGCTCAGATTCAACAGGTGCCACTGTTGCTGGTGCTTGATGGTGTTCAAGATCCCCAGAATCTTGGCGCTTGCCTTCGTACTGCAGCCGCTGCCCGAGTTGACGGCGTTATTCTCCCTCGAAAGAAAGGCTGTCACATCACGACCACGGTAATGCGTGTGGCAGCCGGGGGCATCAGTCATCTGTCAATATTTGAAGAAAGCAACTGGAACCGGGTCATGACTACCCTGAAAAATAATGGACTGTGGATTGTGGGTACTGATGAGCGCGCCGAAAGCGAGATCTATAGTACAGATTTAGTCCGACCTGTGGCACTGGTACTGGGTGCAGAAGACAAAGGCCTGCGTAGACTGACGCGCAAACAATGTGATCAAGTCGTGCGTATCCCTGCAGCCGGCCAAATCCGCAGCCTTAATGTATCAGTTGCAACGGGTATCGCACTGTTCGAAGCATTGCGCCAACGGCGTGGGAGATTATAAAACTTCACGATTAAAAAAGAGTTCGGAACCTGCGCTTGCTCAGTCAGTCTGGTTCACGTGTTTTTGGTCGGTAGTCGCAAAATTCTTTGATCACGCAAGCAGGGCATTTTGGCGTACGTGCGGTACACGTATACCGGCCATGCAGAATCAACAAGTGATGGGCATCCTTACGGTAACGTTCAGGCGTAAATTTAAGCAGCTTTTGCTCAACCTGCAGCACGGTTTTACCGGGGCCGAGTCCGGTTCGGTTGGAAACCCGAAAGATGTGTGTGTCCACTGCGATTGTGGGTTCTCCAAATGCGGTATTCAGGACGACATTTGCGGTTTTACGACCGACGCCAGGAAGAGCTTCGAGCGCCTCTCTGTCCGAAGGGACCTGTCCGTCGTGCAGATCGATCAGCATGCGGCAGGCCTTCATGATGTTCTGTGCTTTTGTGTTATACAGCCCAATTGTTCGAATGTGGCGTTTAAGGCTGGTTAGTCCCAGGTTCAGTATTGCCTGTGGTGTATTGGCTCTGCGGTACAGTTTGTCGGTGGCCTTGTTGACTGAAATATCTGTAGCCTGGGCAGAGAGAATCACTGAGACAAGTAACTCGAAGTTGGATCTGAAATTGAGTTCGGTAGAGGGCGACCCGTGGGCGCGAGCCAGAAGGCTAAAGATTTGTTTTCTTTTGACAGAATTCATGCAAACCGCTGTTTCTTAATCTTTTTTAAAAAACAGACTGCTTCTGCGGGCGCGACTGCGTTTGACACTGCTGAGAATGTTTTGTCGAATGACAGTTTGTGTCCATGTTGTTTTCCGGTCAAAAGACTCCGCCGACAGTTGCGACCTCGAGCGTTTTATCTCAGCCCGCCTGCGGGCTCGCACGACCATGCCACTCGAATACTCAGGCCATGGACTGGCATCTTCATTGTCCGAGGGCATGCCAGTTATTGGCGTCATCTGAATACAGTCCATCGGGCAGGGCGCAATGCACAGTTCACATCCCGTGCATTCACGACCAATCACCGTGTGCATCAGCTTTGAAGCGCCGGCGATTGCATCGACGGGACACGCTTGTATGCAAAGTGTACAGCCGATACACAGTTCCTCGTTGATAACAGCACAGGCTAACGGCCCCGTTGTGCCGCAATTGGGGTCCAGTGGCACCAGTGGTTTGCCCGTAATTTCAGCCAGTGCACGAAGCGTGATATTGCCGCCCGGCGGGCACCGATTTATTGGGGCGGACTGAGCAGCGATAGCCAGCGCATAGTCCCAGCAGCCCGGGTACCCGCAGCGCTGGCACTGCGTTTGAGGCAGCCACTGGTCAATTGTGTGAGGATCGACCGCGCCACTCATTGAAGTTCTGTTTCCTCGGTACGGTAAGTAGTCACCGGATGATCAGCGCACACCCATTCCAGGTTCTGCACCGCCATCGGGCTGTATGACAAAAATGCCAGATGCGTCATCGCTGCCGGAAGCCGCCAGGATCATGCCTTCAGAGGTGCCGAACCGCATCTTTCTAGGAGCGAGGTTGGCGACCACCACCACCTGGCGTCCGATGAGTGTTTGCGGATCGTAGGCACTTTTGATGCCGGCAAATACTGTGCGGGATTCACCATCGAGGTCTAGCTGCAGCTCGATTAGCTTGTCAGCACCTTCGACGGATTGTGCATCGACAACTTTGGCGACGCGCAGGTCTATCTTTGAAAAGTCATCAATGGTGATCTCAGGCCGGATGGGTTCGTCTGAGAGATGAGGTTTAGTCACGGGTGATTCGGGTTCTATAGAGTCGGCAATCATCTGTTCCACATCCTTTGGGTTAATTCGCGTCAACAGGTGCTGATATTCTGAGATACGATGGTTCAGCAACGGCTGAGACAGGTTCGACCATTGTCCAGGTCCGGAGATATCGCAGCACAGGAAACTGCTAGAACGCTGCGCTAGAGAGGGGGTTACTGGACTCAGCCAGGTAATCAGCAGCCGGAAAAGGTTCAGGCCCTGGCAGCAGATGGCCTGAAGCTCGGCATCAGAACCAGCCTGTTTGGCGACGATCCAGGGCTGTCGATCGTTGACGTATTGGTTGGCTTCGTCAGCGACGGCCATAATCTCTCGTATCGCCCGGCTGAATTCACGATTGTCGTAGGCCAGGGCTATTGAGGTCCCGGCATCGACCGCGCGCTTGAACCTATCGGGGTCATCCAGCCGATCACCGATCTCGTTCCTAAATCGCTTGTTTATGAATCCGGCACACCGTGCAGCGATGTTCACAACCTTGCCGACGAGATCAGAATTGACACGCTGTACAAAATCCTCCGGGTTTAGATCCAGATCCTCAACGCGGTTATTCAGTTTGGCTGCGAAGTAGTACCGCAGATAGTCCGGATCCAGGTGGCGGAGATAAGTATCGGCCCTTATGAAGGTACCACGCGACTTGGACATTTTTTGGCCATTGACCGTTAGAAAGCCGTGAACGAACACAGAAGTTGGCGTGCGAAAATTAGCGCCGTGAAGAACGGCTGGCCAGAACAGGGCATGAAAATAAAGGATGTCCTTGCCAACGAAGTGGTACAACTCGGTTTCAGATCCCGGTTTCCAATAGGCATCAAAATCCAGTTTCTCGGTGTCGCACAGCGCTTTGAAGCTCGCCAAGTAGCCAATAGGTGCATCCAACCACACGTAAAAATATTTGCCTGGATATCCCGGAATTTCGAACCCAAAGTAGGGTTCATCTCGGGAAATGTCCCAATCCCGTAGCCCGGAATCAAACCATTCGGCCAGCTTGTTGACGACCTCGCGCTGTAGGCGTCCAGAGCCGATCCATGTCTTTAACATCGGTTCGAAGTCTGGTAATCGAAAGAAATGGTGTTCAGATTCCCGTTCCACGGGTGTGGCACCAGAGATCGCAGATACAGGATTCTTCAGGTCACCGGGGGAGTAGGTCGCACCGCAGGACTCACAGCTGTCACCATACTGATCCGGGCTGCTGCAGCGGGGACACTCGCCCCGGATGAACCGGTCAGGCAAGAACATGTCGGCGTCTGGATCATATGCTTGCCGGATGACTCTTTTGGTAATGTAGCCGGCTGCATTGAGGCGACTGTAAATAGTCTCAGTAAAATAGCGGTTTTCTTCCGAATGGGTCGTGTGGTAGAAATCGAACTGAATGTGAAATCCGGCGAAATCACGCTGATGCTCCCTGAGCATCTCTTCAATCAGCTGAACTGGCTCAATACCATCGGATCGTGCTTTGAGCATGATGGGGGTACCGTGCGCATCATCGGCACAAACATAACGGGCATCATGTCCGGCGAGCCTTTGGAAGCGGACCCAGGTATCTGTTTGAATCACCTCCAGCATATGACCGAGGTGAATTGGGCCATTTGCATATAGTAGTGCACTCGTGACCAGGATCTTTTTAGATGACGTTGTCATGGGTGTCGGGTTGCTTGAATACCGGAATTTAGTGGTGTCAGAGAAATAGTTTCGGCTGGCTTCCGAGCATAGTCGAATTGTCTGGTTCTAAGCCGTTAAACGTATTTTAGCCGATACGAAAGGCCTGCCGGTCCTGTGTTAGCATTCGAATACAGAATAGATCGCACAGGTTTTGATGTGATCTGCTCACCTAATCCAGCATAAATCGATCTCAGTGAGGCCGTATATTTCTTATGATCACAGTAACAAAAAGTACCATTGAGGATGCTCTGTCCAAGATTGTTGATCCTCATACAGGTCTCGATCTGGTGACTGGCAAGTCGGTAAAGGACAGTGTGGTAGACGGCGGAAACGTTTCGATTGACCTGGTTTTGGGTTATCCGGCTAAAGGGTGGCACCCGAGTTTGAGGCAGCAGGTGGTAGATGCTGTGTCGATGGTAGAGAGCGTCGAGTCGGTGGAGGTGCGGATCGAAACCCAGGTGGTGTCCCACGAAGTGCAGAAGGGTGTTACCCCGCTTAAGAACGTGCGCAATGTGATCGCTGTCGCATCCGGCAAAGGCGGTGTCGGTAAATCGACCGTCTCAGCTAATTTGGCGGTGGCCTTATCCGCGGAAGGCGCGAACGTCGGTGTACTGGACGCGGACATATACGGACCGAGCCAACCGCGTATGCTGGGGATCGGCGGACGACCTAAGTCTAAAGATGGGAAGAGCCTCGAACCGATGAACAGCTACCACGTACAAGTTATGTCGATTGGTTTTTTAATTGAAGAAGATACGCCAATGATCTGGCGTGGGCCAATGGTCACTCAAGCCCTGGAACAGTTGTTGCAGGATACCCAGTGGCGTGATCTTGATTATTTGATTATCGACCTGCCTCCGGGTACTGGAGATATCCAGCTGACACTGGCGCAGAAGGTACCGGTTTCCGGCGCGGTGATTGTGACTACGCCCCAGGATATCGCGCTCCTCGATGCGCGAAAGGCACTGAAAATGTTTGAGAAGGTGGAGATCCCAGTTCTGGGCATTGTTGAAAATATGAGTACGCATATCTGCAACAACTGCGGTCACGAGGAACACATATTTGGGGAGGGCGGCGGCAAGAGGATGTCAGCTGAGTACGGTGTTGAACACCTCGGCGATATTCCGCTTGATGGCCGCATCAGGGCTGATGCTGACGGCGGTCGACCGACGGTAGTTGCGGACCCAGATGGCAGTTTGGCACAGGCATATCGGACCATCGCACGAAACGCCTCTGGGATTCTTTCTGCACGAAAACGGGACTACAGCGAGGTATTCCCTTCTATTGTTATTCAAAATACTTGAAACCGACATCAGGGTCGCCTATGTCGATTAAGGCTGATAGCTGGATTCGCCGAATGGCGGATGAAAGCAGAATGATTGAGCCGTTTGAGGCCGGCCAGATCTCAAGTATGGGCGTAGATCGAATTATCTCGTACGGCACTTCCAGTTATGGTTATGATATTCGTTGTTCCGACGAATTTAAGATATTTACGAATATCAATTCGGCAATAGTCGATCCGAAGAATTTTGACAAAAGCAGTTTCGTTGATTATCAGGGCGATGTCTGCATCATCCCCCCAAATTCTTTCGCACTGGCTCGAACCGTTGAATATTTCAGAATTCCGCGCAACGTGCTTACGATTTGTCTGGGGAAATCGACCTACGCGCGCTGTGGAATAATCGTCAATGTGACCCCGTTTGAGCCCGAATGGGAAGGCTATGTTACGCTCGAATTTTCCAACACAACGCCTTTGCCAGCCAAGATCTATGCGAATGAGGGGGTGGCACAGGTAATATTTTTTGAAGCGGATGAACCCTGCGAAGTATCCTACAAGGATCGCCGCGGTAAATACCAAGGGCAGACCGGCGTAACGTTACCCAAGGCCTGATCAAGAGAACAAGGTATGGCAGGCAACAGTTTTGGTCAGCTGTTTCGCGTTACGACATTTGGTGAAAGCCATGGTCCGGCTCTCGGTTGTATCGTTGACGGGTGCCCGCCAGGCCTGCAGCTTAGCCCCGATGATATTCAGCAGGATCTGGATCGGCGTCGACCCGGACAGTCAAAGCACACCACCCAAAGGCGGGAGTCTGATCGTGCTGAGATCCTGTCCGGTGTGTTTGACGGTGTCACCACCGGTGCACCGATTGGTATGGTGATCAGGAACGAGGATCAGAGAACGAGGGATTATGAGCGGATTCGGGAACAGTTCAGACCGGGTCATGCCGATTACACCTATTTAAGAAAGTACGGAATTCGCGATTTCCGGGGCAGTGGGCGGGCGTCGGCCCGCGAAACGGTGTGCCGTGTGGCCGCAGGTGCGATCGCCCGAAAATACCTTCATCTTCACAGCGGTATTCAGATCACCGGTTATCTCCAGCAAATGGGAGACATCGTGGCCGAACAGCGCGACTTCGATGAGATTTCCCGCAACCCGTTTTTCTTTCCCGATGCCGGCAAGACCGAGAAACTTGAGAAACTAATTCAAGCGCTGCGTAGGGCTGGAGACTCTATTGGTGCAAGGGTCAATGTTGAGGCGACAAATGTTCCTGCCGGATTGGGCGAACCAGTATTTGACAAACTGGACGCGGAAATTGCCAAGGCAATGATGTCTATAAATGCGGTCAAAGGGGTAGAACTGGGAGCCGGATTTGACAGTGTTATACAGCATGGCTCTGAACATCGCGACGAGATGCGCCCTGAAGGATTTTTGAGCAATAATGCCGGCGGCATTCTAGGAGGCATTTCTAGCGGTCAGGATGTCGTGGTGTCAATTGCGCTAAAACCAACTTCGAGCATTCAAATTGCCGGGCGTAGTGTCGATATCTACGGTGAACCTGTTGAGGTCGTTACAACCGGACGCCACGACCCTTGTGTGGGCATACGGGCAGTACCGATAGCCGAAGCAATGCTTGCTTTGGTGTTGATGGATCACCTGCTGCGCCATCGTAGTCTCGGGGCGGAGTCGAAAGGCCCGGTTATTCCCGCCACAGCGGACACCTCGGAAGCAGACTGAAAGGCTTTAGACTCGGGTCCGCCTGTTGAAAGCCACATCCTGACTGTTTGTGTCGGGTTTTTCAGTTGCGCCCACTGATTGTATGTCTGGATCTGATAGTGCCTGCGTGACGAGGTATCCCATATCCTCGATGAATCGTATGGCATCGATGTCTGCACGACTGCCCTGTGAAATCTGAGCTTTCAAAGACCCTAATGCATCTAATGTAGGATACAGGGAAATCGGGTCTAGCAGATTACGGCAACGGTTGTGTTTGAAGATCAGCGTGGCGGCATCCCTGGCAAGATCTGGGTAAAGTGCTTGACTGAGGATTAACCCCTGGGGAAGTTGTGCTTCAGGGTTAAGCGGCAGTGCCGCTTCCCCGAGTTCACTTTGCAATCGTTGGAATAGTTTCACGAAGCTGGTCATTTGTTCGTAGTCGATTAGTGTTTAACCGAATTTATTCTTAAGGGTCCATTGTGTCATCAATAGTTGGGAGTTTACGTTAAATTGTCGAATGATAATTCGCAAGGGGTAGTCTAGGACGGTTCGGTGATGTGCTACAATTTTATTCTATCGTCATTATTTGAGTTCTACTAAAAATGTCTGGAAAAACTCTGTACGACAAGCTATGGGACAGCCATGTGGTTCGTGAAGAGGATGACGGCACATCACTGATCTATATAGACCGCCACCTGATTCATGAGGTGACATCGCCGCAGGCTTTCGCCGGCCTGAAAGAAGCCGGGCGAGTGCCACACCGCGTCGGTGCAAACCTCGCAGTTGCTGATCACAATGTACCGACGACTGATCGGTCGGAGGGCATCAGTGACCCGGTGTCACGGCTTCAGGTAACAACGCTTGATCAGAACTGCAAGGAGTTCGGTATTACCGAATACGATATGAACGATCCGCGTCAGGGGATTGTGCATGTGATTGGCCCGGAACAAGGTGCAACACTCCCAGGAATGACGATAGTATGCGGGGATTCCCACACAACCACTCATGGCGCATTTGGCGCGTTGTCTTTTGGTATAGGCACCTCCGAAGTTGAGCATGTACTGGCGACGCAGTGCCTTGTGTCCCGAAAAATGCGGAGCATGCGGATTACCATTGAAGGAGAACTCCGGACTGGAGTCGGTGCTAAGGATTTGATCCTCGCCATCATCGGCGAAATTGGAACATCCGGTGGCACAGGCTATGCCATTGAGTTTGCAGGCAGTGTGGTCCGTGAGTTAAGCATGGAAGCGAGAATGACCTTGTGTAACATGACGATTGAAGCAGGGGCTCGCTGTGGCATCGTCGCGGTTGATAGGTCAACGATTGATTATCTTAAGAATCGCACTTATGCCCCCAAGGGCAAGGAATGGATTAAAGCGCAAGAACTCTGGTCTGATTATGTCTCGGACAAAGATGCGGTGTTTGATCAGGAAATAAGGTTGGATGGAAAGACGATCTCCCCTCAGGTCACCTGGGGCACATCGCCGGAAATGGTGATACCGATTGACGGAGAAATTCCTGATCCGCAAAGTCAATCCGACGAAACTCGCCGAGAAGGTTGGGCACGGGCATTGGAGTACATGGGCCTCGAGTCTGGGACACCGATCAGTGAGGTCAAGGTAGACAAGGTTTTTATCGGATCGTGTACCAACGGAAGAATCGAAGACTTAAGAGTCGCGGCGCAAGTCGCCCGAGGTCATAGAGTTGCCTCAAATGTCTCGCTGGCAATGGTCGTTCCGGGATCGGGGCTGGTAAAGCGCCAGGCTGAAGCAGAAGGGTTGGATGCGGTCTTTACGCGGGCAGGATTCGAGTGGAGAGAACCCGGTTGTTCAATGTGTCTTGCGATGAATGCGGATCGGCTGGAGATTGGCGAGCGGTGCGCCTCGACCTCTAACCGGAATTTCGAAGGCAGACAGGGTCACGGCGGCCGTACACACCTCGTCTCTCCCGCACTGGCAGCAGCCGCGGCCGTAGCAGGCCATTTTATTGACCCGGCCGATCTCGAGGATAAGTCTTGATGGAACCATTTAGGACTGTAAAGGGGATTGTCCTGCCCATCGATCGCTCAAATGTTGATACTGATGCGATAATTCCAAAACAGTATCTGAAGTCAGTGGCTCGTTCGGGTTTCGGTGCGAACCTATTCGATGAATGGAGATATCTGGATCAGGGTGAGCCCGGTCAGGAACACAGCAATCGGTCGATTAATCCGAATTTTGTACTGAACGAAAAGCGTTATACGGGCGCTGAGGTTTTGCTGGCCCGAAAAAACTTCGGTTGTGGATCATCGCGAGAACACGCGGTGTGGGCACTACATGACTACGGGGTCAAGGTGATTATCGCATCAAGTTTTGCTGATATATTTTTCAACAACTGTTTTAAAAATGGTCTGTTGCCCCTTGCATTGCCCGATGATGTCATTGATACCTTATTTGGGGCGATTAAAAATGAACCGGGCTATATGCTGGAGGTAGATCTGGAATCGCAAAGCGTCGTCACCCCAGATGGCACGCAATATTCATTTGATGTAGAAAGTTTTAAGAAGTACTGCCTGGTTAATGGGCTCGATGAAATCGACCTGACCCTGCAGCATAAGAAAGAGATTTCTGAGTTTGAGGCGTTGCATAAGCGGAAGATGCCCTGGCTGTTTACGGACATTTCATAAGATGGTGCTGTGCAGTTCGTCTGGAGTCGGCTTGGGTGGCCTTCCTTTAATCAGCCTACAGGGAAAGGAATTTCTTGACCAATAGCGTAGATGTTGCCGTCGTCGGAGCCACCGGAGCAGTTGGTGAGGTGATGATCGATATTCTCGAACAACGCAGCTTTCCAATTGGCAGGTTGTTTCCGCTTGCGAGTGAGCGGTCGGCAGGTAGTACGATCAACTTTCGGGGGAAATCGATTCGGGTAACGAGGCTGGACGAATTTGATTTTTCCATGGCAAGGATCGGCTTGTTTTCAGCTGGTGGGAGTGTGTCGGCCTCTTACGCACCAAAGGCTGTGTCGTCTGGCTGTGTAGTTATCGACAACACTGCTCATTTTCGTAACGATCCGGATATTCCTCTGGTCGTCCCGGAAGTCAATGCACACGCCATAGACGGGCATCATGGCATTATTGCCAATCCTAACTGTTCGACCATTCAGATGGTCGTCGCCTTAAAGCCAATTTATGATGCTGTCGGCATATCCCGGATCAACATTGCCACCTATCAAGCCGTTTCAGGCGCAGGTAAGCGGGCCATTGCAGAACTGGGGCAGCAGTCACTCGAACTGCTAAATGGCAGGCCGGTCAACCCGGTTGTTCTGCCAAAGCAGATTGCCTTCAACGTTCTACCCCACATCGATGAGTTCCAGGAAAACGGTTATACGCGAGAAGAAATGAAAATGGTCTGGGAAACCCAAAAAATTTTCGGTGATGATACCATCCGCATAAATCCCACCTGCGTGCGCGTGCCGGTGTTTTATGGCCACTCCGAGGCTTTACACGTAGAAACCCGAGAAAAGATCACTGCCAAAGCGGTTCGAGAGTTACTACAAGCGGCACCGGGTGTTGTTGTCGTCGATGAGTGCGAGTCGGGTGGTTACCCGACGCCTGTGTCGGATGGTGCTGACCAGGACGGTGTGTATGTGGGTAGGATCCGCGAGGACATTTCGTGCGCTCAGGGTATCAACATGTGGGTTGTATCGGACAATGTTAGAAAAGGTGCGGCATTGAATAGTGTGCAGATAGCCGAACATCTGTTTAGAAGTGCTTAAAGTCTATGTTAATTAACGTTAGACAAACGTATCGAATTATTCGCTGGGAAGTAGAATTTTAGTAACTTGATTAGAACCTCATATAAAAGATCAGTTCTTTGGATTGTTCTTTCGGTCGGCCTTTGGTTGGTGACATCTAATGTCCAGGCTATCGGCCTGGGTCGCATAGTGGTGAATTCCGCCCTGAATCAACCGTTTGACGCAGAGATATCGATTGCTTCCATTGAGGACGATGTGCTTGAAAGCCTGGAAATCAAGTTGGCAACGGATTCTGACTTTCGACGTGCCAATATCCCCATTGAACCGGTCGTCAAGTCGCTGCAGTTTAACGTCATCAACGGTGAGACCGGCCCCTGGATTCGTGTGTCAACAGATAATCCCGTACGCATACCGTTTCTTCATTTTCTGGCTGCCATTGGGTGGTCGGGCGGTAAGATTATTCGCGAATATACGGCCTTGCTCGACCCGCCGGGTTACGACACTGTAGCTGGCCAGTCAATTGCATTGCCAAGTACGACTGGCCAGCGGGCAATACAGCCAGGTGACACTTACGAACCGGTCAGGAGTGGCGAGACGTTGATGGGTATTGCTGCGAATATTGATGTCGACAAAAGTGTGACCATATATCAGAGAATGTTTGCGCTGATGCACATGAATTCTGAAGCATTTATTCGTGGAAATATGAATCTGCTCCGAGAAGGCGCTACGCTGATTATCCCTTCTGTTGAGATGATGGCGGGCATCTCAAGGATCTTAGCCAGAGAGGAATATACCCGTCAGCTTTCAGACTGGATTGACTACCACCAAGGCATTGCACAGGGCAGGTCGCAGTCTGGCGAGAGGCTCTGGGTATCACTGATACCGGGCGATGAGAAAATCGTTGTCAAAGAAGTTGAAAAAATTGTGATCAAGGAAGTGCCGATCGAAAAGGTCGTTGTCAAAGAAGTTGAAAAAATTGTGATCAAGGACAAAGAAGTTGAAAAAATTGTGATCAAGGAAGTGCCGATCGAAAAGGTCGTTGTCAAAGAAGTTGAAAAAATTGTGATCAAGGAAGTGCTAGTCAACCAGTCAGAGGCAGGCCAGAACAACAAGCGCGCCAGTGCTGATTCAAATACAACCACTACCGGGGAGTATGTCCTCAGGATTGTTCAACCAGATTTGGACACCCAGCCTGCAGCAGTGAGCAAAAGCTTCGATACGGTACCGGTGCCAGCAAACCAGCCGTCTATCGATCCTGAGTTGGAGAAAGTCAAGCACCGCCTGACGCTGACCGAGGAAACCTTGGCGTCGAAGGAGCTCGAAAATGAGAAACTGTTACGCCAAATTGCATTGTTAGCAGAGCAGATCGACAAGTCGGCCAGGCTGATTGCCTTGCAAGATGAAGCACTCGCGTTAGCGCAGCAACAGGCAACACTGCGAGCGCAGCAAGCTGCAGCAGCGTCTTCAGTTCGGCCACCGGATACAACCGCTGTACTGACAGCGTCGGATACAGCCGTTGAAGGTTCACAGACTTCGGTAGACCAGACTACGGGTGGTGATAGCACTCAGACTTCGGTAGACCAGACGACAGGTGACGATGATCAAACAACTGTACTGGCCACTACGGACACGGCTGGCGATAGCACACAGACTTCGGTAGACCAGACTACGGGTGGTGATAGCACACAGACTTCGGTAGACCAGACGACAGGTGACGATGATCAAACAACTGTACTGGCCACTACGGACACGGCTGGCGGCGGCTCACAGGGTACGTCGAATGAAAGCGCGAGTACCGGCAGTGGAACCAATGAGAAGAATGCCTCTCAGCAGGATAGCAACACTTCAGAGCGCGCCGTGGTGACCACCTCAAATACAGTCGATGACGAGAAAGTTAAGAGTACAGGCAGCCTGGCTGTCGCAACAGAGAAGGAATCTGGACAGCAAAATACCTCTGATCGTGGACCTGTGGAGGCACTGACAGGGGTTCTTCGCAACCTAACCACAGTTGACGAACTCAAAAAGCTTTACCAAAAGGACGAGCAGCTTGTTGCTATGTTAAGCGCAGCAATCATACTGATCCTATTGCTGTTGCTACTGGTTCTGCGCAGACGACGCTTGGCCAATCAAGATAATTCGGCGTCAGCGGCGATGCCCATCGTGATGCCGGCGGTGACCGGTGGGCGTGATACCGAAATTTCTACCCAGCAGCTCCCTGGTGCGAAGCCAGGAGAAGAACCCAACGCTAGGTCTGAAGACCCAGGAATAGCAGAGAGATCAGGTGACGCGTCGCCTGATGGCGGTAAGGCGACCACCGATCCGATTTCTGAGGCGGACATCTATCTCACCTACGGCCACCGTGATCAGGCTGAGCAAGTGCTGGCGTCCGCGATTGTCAGCGAACCGACCAGAGCTGATCTCAAGCTGAAGTTGCTCGAGGTGTATCAGGCGCAAGCGAACTTGGAAAAGTTCGAACAGACGGCCAGTCAACTGTCTACATCCCTGTCGGCGGATACCCCTGAATGGGTATCGGTCGTTCAAATGGGTCGTGCCATGTCCTCGAACAATCCACTTTTCACAGCAACGTCTCTCAGTCGTCATGATCCAGACAACGACATAGCCAGTGACGACGATAGCGGGATTGAGGAAATCGGGATTGATCTTGAACTTGAGGAGCCAGGAGTGGAATTATCGACCTCTACGGCCAGTTCACAGTCAGACGTGCAAGCGAATGAAACAACGCGCTCATCGCCGGCTGATCTGGAATTTGCAGAGGACCCGGTTAAGGCAGGCGATCCGGTCAAACACCCTGCAGACGAGACAGCGTCCGGTTCGAGTGCTTCTGGTACGGAAGCTTCAACCGAAGATCCAGATAATGCCGATAGTATGGATGTTGGGACCCGTCTTGATCTTGCCCGGGCCTATGTTGAAATGGGAGACAACAGTACCGCCAAGAATTTACTCAACGAAGTGATACAACACGGCGATGCGGGTCAAAGGGCAAGTGCTCAGGCGATATTGACGAACCTCGACAGCAAATAACCTACAAATTCCCGGTTCATGGCTTGATCAGGTTCGTGCTGTACCGCTAGCCAGGCCCTGAACAAACTCGATAACGTTATCACACAGTTCTGTGGTCGGTTGCCCGCTATCATCCAGATTTGCCTTGATCTGATCGACCAGTGCGGAACCAACAACCGCAGCATCTGCAAAAAGATTGACAGTGCGAACCTGTTCGGCTGTTTTTATTCCAAATCCAACTGCAAGCGGTAGGTTGGTCATATCGCGCAGTTGAGTGATCGCCTGTTTGACACGTTCGGGATCGGCGGAGTGTGTACCAGTAATACCGGTTATCGATACATAGTAAACAAAACCACTGGTATTCTGTAGAACAGTTTTGAGGCGTTTATGGTTTGTGGTTGGAGTAACCAGGCGAATCCAGTGAAGGCCGGTCGTCAGGGCAGGATGACAAAGCTCTTCATCTTCTTCAGGAGGCAGATCTACGATAATGAGGCCATCGACACCCGATGAATAGGCATCATGCACAAATTTCTGAGTACCATACTGATAAATAGGATTGAAGTAGCCCATCAAAATAATGGGTGTCTGTGAATCTGCGCGCCGGAAATCCCTGACCATGCCAAGAGTGCTTTTCAATGTCGCACCTGCTTTCAAAGCGCGCTGACTGGCTGCCTGTATAGCTGGCCCGTCAGCCATGGGGTCAGAAAAAGGCATGCCTAGTTCAATGACGTCTGCACCGGCTGCGGGCAACCGGCTCAGAAGATCTCTGGATATGGATGGACTCGGATCCCCGGCCGTCAAAAAAGTAATCAGTCCACCCCGGGATTCACTGGCGAGCTGAGCGAATTTTCGTGTCAGCCTGGTTTCTACCCCAATGGCCTTCACAGTTCCACTCCCAATGCGTGAGCAATAGTGAAAACATCTTTATCTCCGCGGCCGCACAAATTCATGACTATCAGGTTGTCCTTATCAAGCGTAGGCGCAATCTTGGCAACGTGTGCCAGCGCGTGGGCAGGTTCAAGAGCGGGGATTATTCCCTCTGCTCGGCAACATAATTGAAATGCATCCAAAGCTTCGCTGTCAGTTACAGACACATATTCGACCCGACCAACATCATTTAGCCACGAGTGTTCAGGACCGATTCCAGGATAGTCGAGCCCGGCAGAAATAGAGTGCGCATCGATAATCTGTCCGTCGGAATCCTGCAGTAGATATGTTCGGTTACCGTGCAGTATGCCCGGTGTGCCACCTGTGAGCGATGCAGCATGTTTACCTGATTCTACGCCAAGACCTGCTGCTTCCACGCCTATGATCCTTACATTATCGTCGAGGAAGGGGTGGAACAGGCCCATAGCGTTTGAACCACCGCCAATACAGGCAATTAATATATCCGGGAATCTGTTTTCCGCCTTGAGGATCTGCTCCTTCACCTCACGACCTATCACACTTTGAAAGTCTCGAACCATGGCAGGGTAGGGATGTGGCCCTGCAACGGTGCCGATGATATAGAAGGTTTCTTCCACGTTAGCGACCCAGTCCCGAAGCGCTTCATTCATTGCGTCCTTAAGGGTCGCTGTCCCGCTCTCCACCGGGATGACTTCGGCTCCCAGTAGTTTCATTCTGAACACATTTGGCGCCTGGCGTTCTATGTCCGTTGAGCCCATGTACACAACACAGGGTAGATCGAAAAGAGCGCAAACCGTAGCAGTTGCAACGCCATGCTGACCCGCGCCTGTTTCCGCGATAATTCGTTTCTTGCCCATTCGGCGAGCAAGCAGAATCTGACCCAGTGTGTTGTTGATCTTGTGGGCGCCAGTATGGTTCAGCTCGTCGCGTTTGAAGTAAATACGAGCACCACCGAGTTCTTGAGTCAGGCTTTCAGCGAAGTAAAGCGGACTTGGGCGACCGATGTAATGTTCTGCAAAAAAGTCGAAATCTGACTGAAAGCTTGGGTCAATCTGGGCCTGGGCATAGGCCTGTTCGACCTCAAGAACCAGTGGCATGAGTGTCTCCGCCACGAAACGACCGCCAAAAATTCCAAAATGACCGGTTTCGTCCGGACCGCTACGATAAGATTCCGGCTTTGCGTTATTTGTTGACATCAGCGCGTTATAGTGTGTAGATAGATCGTGAACCATGGTCTATTGTATCAGCGTCCGCCAAGGCAACAGTAATGAACCTTGGTTTCAAATGGGGCCATATAGCACGACCCATTCACAACTGGTAGGGCTATTGTTTAGTCCGACGTTGAGTGTTTTCCCTCCAAACTTTCATTTCAACGTAACCAGGTGTTCCCGGGGGCAGGGTACAAGATGATTTCAAATGGTATATTCCGATTGGCCATGTGTCTCGAGTACGATGGTAGTCATTACCATGGATGGCAGATACAAAGTGGGGTAGTAACCGTACAAGAGACGTTGGAAGGGGCCGTGTCCAGCGTAGCAGATGAGCAGGTTCAGGTGATTACGGCGGGTCGTACAGATGCAGGAGTGCACGCGACGAGTCAGATTGTTCACTACGATACTCGGTCCGATCGGTCGAGCCAAGCGTGGCTACGGGGTATCAACTCTAATTTGCCACATTCGGTTGTTGTATCGTGGGTGGTACCGGTGCCGGCTACTTTCCATGCACGGTATTCTGCGCTCACTCGGTCCTATCGCTATGTCCTGTTGAATAGACCGGTACGGCCGACCTACCTGTCCAGGCGGGTTTCCTGGGACTACAGGCCGCTTGATCTAAACAAGATGAGGGCAGCTACGAAACCTTTGCTTGGCGAACACGACTTTAATGCATATCGTGCAGTTTCATGTCAATCAAATACATCGACCCGCACCATTCACGAGCTTGAAATCAATCAGAGAGAAAGCTGGATTTGGTTCGATGTAAAAGCAAATGGATTTCTCAAGCACATGGTTCGGAACATTGTCGGGGTCCTCGTGGCCATTGGCGCCGGTGAAGCCGAGCCGGACTGGGCCAGGGAAGTACTGGAAACACGTGACCGAACGATGGGCGGTGTAACAGCCCCTGCCGATGGACTGTATCTGTGCGGTGTTTCCTACCCGGACAGGTACAACTTACCCACAGCACCGCCGTCATGCAGGTTCTGGTAACATGAAGTTGGGACCATGTTGACATGGTTCGTCGGTTGCAAATTACGTTAACCAGTAAATCACCTTGCGAACTCGTATAAAAATCTGTGGAATTACCCGGGTTGAGGATGCTGTGACCACGGCCTCTTTTGGTGCGGATGCAATTGGCCTTATGTTTTACGGTCCGAGCCCTCGTGCAGTTAACATACGCCAGGCTGCAGATATCGTTGACAGTTTACCCGCGCTGGTTCATGTTGTTGGTGTGTTTGTGGACCCGACCGAAAAAGACGTTGATGCGGTACTCAGTGAAGTAAAGCTTACCGTGCTCCAGTTTCATGGCAGTGAGTCTGCCGAGTTTTGTAACGGCTTTGGAATACCATACATCAAAGCATTGAGGATGTCGGATGATGCCGACCCCGAATCCTATGCACGTTCCTATCCGCAAGCGTGTGCGCTTTTGTTGGATGCCTATGAATCAGAAAGATACGGTGGCACGGGTATGGTATTTTCGTGGGAACGGGCCAAACAATGTCAGAGCAGTCCCGTGATTATTGCTGGTGGTATAGACGCGAGCAATGTTTCGGCTGCGCTTTCGATATCCGGGGCCTATGCTGTTGATGTTTCGAGTGGAGTGGAAACTTCACCCGGTCAGAAGAACGCACAAAAGATCCAATCATTGATCTGTGCGGTTAGGGATCATGATCAGATTCAAAGACATGACGGTAGGGCAGACTGACCATGAACTGGTTCGAGAGACTGATACCACCTAAGATCAAGGTCCGCAGTGCAATAAATAAACGCAGTGTCCCAGAGGGTTTGTGGCATAAATGTGGGGCCTGCAATGCTGTGCTGTATGGTTCGGAGCTTGAAAGGACCAGCCAGGTTTGTCCAAAGTGCGGGCATCATATGCGACTGAACGCCCGTGAGCGATTGCGGACATTGTTCGACGAGGCTAAGTTCACTGAACTGGCAAGCAGTCTACGACCCGTTGATCCGTTAAGGTTCAGGGATTCTAAAAGGTATAAAGAAAGGCTCAGTGATGCCCAGAAGGGCAGTGGGGAGTCCGAGGCGCTGATCTGTGCTCATGGAAGAGTTGATGGGTCAGAATTGGTCGCGGTCGCCTTCGAATTCAAGTACATGGCAGGATCGATGGGATCAGTGGTCGGTGAGCGTTTCGTCAGGGCGGTCGATCATGCCCTACAGACTCAGACACCTCTGGTCTGTTTCATCGCCAGCGGTGGTGCCCGAATGCAGGAGTCGATTTTGTCGCTGATGCAAATGGCAAAAACAACTGCCGCACTGAACAGACTGCACGAAGCTGGGCTACCCTACATTTCAGTTCTTACAGACCCGACAATGGGTGGTGTGTCGGCAAGCATTGCCATGCTGGGTGACGTTATCATCGCCGAACCAAACGCGCTGGTTGGGTTCGCAGGACCTCGGGTGATTGAACAGACGGTACGCGAGACTTTACCGGAAGGTTTTCAACGTGCTGAATTTTTACTTGAACACGGCGCCATTGATATGATCGTGGCAAGAGATCAAATGTCCCGCACTATCGCCAGCTTAGTGAAAACGTTAGCGCCTAATTCCGGGCGTAGCATAGAGGGGGAGTTGGTGTTTTAATTCTAGAGACGGTGTTTACTCTTTATCATCCAGTGTGGAAAAGAAAGTACTGCCAACAACTGAGCTGACCGTGTCCTTATCATCTCGAACACTGGATCAGTGGCTCGAATATATTCAGTCGATTCATTTTCGGTCTATAGATCTTACCTTGGATCGTGTACGGCGCGTGCTTCACCGAATGAGGCTTCGGTTGCCATGCAAAGTGATCACATTTGCCGGTACGAATGGCAAGGGTTCAACAGTCAGATTTGTCGAGTCAATTTATGTGTCGACTGGTTATAGGGTGGGTGCTTATACCTCTCCTCATCTGGTTGCCTATGGGGAAAGGATTCAACTCAATCAATGCCCTGTCGAAGAGGGCGAGTTGGTGGAGTCGTTCGCAGTAGTTGACCAGGCTCGGCAGGGCATTCCCTTGACGTTTTTTGAGTTTGGGACCTTAGCGGCGCTTTATATTTTTTCGATCAACAAGCTGGATGTGGTACTGCTAGAGGTCGGATTGGGCGGTCGATTGGACGCTGTTAATACGATGACTTCGAATCTCAGCTGTATTACCCCCGTGTCACTTGATCACGAAACCTGGCTCGGACGATCTTGTGAGCAGATAGGATATGAGAAAGCCGGCATCCTTCGCTTCGGTGGTAAAGCGGTGCTCAATGACCACAACGTGCCAGCTTCCATCGTCGATAGGGCGGTTCTGTTGAAATGTGGGATAAAACGAATCGGCATAGATTACAGTCATACAGCATTCGACGGCTACTGGGCCTGGAAACCGGATCCGTCGCGATGGGGCGGCGCAAGAACACACGATAGCCTGCAGATCCCTGGATCGGGGGGCGATGCTGTCCTGCACAACGCAGCAGGTGCGGTTGCAATCGTTGAATCGATGAACGCAGATTTGCCTGTCGATAAAGATGCAGTCGGCGAGGGTCTCGCAAACACAGAATTACCTGGTCGGATTCAGGTGTTGCCGGGCAGGGTCGAACGAATTTTTGATGTCGCCCATAATCCGGCTGCTATAGTTAATCTGGCCGCGTTCATTGATAAGCGTGATCCTGTTAGGCGTAACCTGGCTGTGTTTTCGATGTTGAAAGACAAAGACGTGGCTGAAGTCGTCCGCCTTATGGGGCCTAGAATTGCCAGCTGGCACCTGACCCAGCTGGACAGTCCTCGGGCGACTCCATTACAGGAACTGGCTGATGTAGTGGCCACTCATTCGAGTTCGGACATAAAGATGTGGTCTGATCCTTTGCATGCCTACAAAATGGCTATGCAGCTTGCACGTTCCGGCGACAGGGTAATTGTTTTCGGATCATTTTATCTTGTGGGTGCTATACTCAAATCAGTTTCAGAAGATCCTCTTCAGGCGTGAATGCCACAGCCCACCGATCATTTATTTGATTTAAAGCATCGACTTATTGGCGCGGCAGTTTTAATAATCGTTGCTGCAATTGTTCTCCCCTCGGTCCTGACTGGTCAGAAACACGATTATCGCCGTGCATCAATCAATAATGGCGAAGTGGTAGTGCCAATTCAGCAGACGTTTATCTCGCGGATTGAGGCGGGGAAGCGCGATGTTTCTGCACAACCCAGTCCTGCTGAAGCCGATAAAGATAAATCTGAATCAAGAAAGGAGTCCAATACACAAGGGCCCACTATGGATGTAAATGATCTGGGAAATAACTACAATCAGCCTGTGGCCGGCCTGGTTGGGTTGCCCTCCGGCTGGGTGGTTCGGGTGGGTGTGTTTCAGATACCTGAAAATGCGAAGAAAAGGCGATCTCTGCTTGACGAAAACGGATTTAACGTCAATCTGGAGGAAACCAAACTGAATGGCAAGACAGCGATCAGGGTATTTCTGGGCCCGTTTTCCACCGAGGAGGAGGCCGAACGTATGAAAGCTCGAGCAGTCATGGTCACAAACGATAAAGCATTTGTCGCACGCTACCCGTAGATGCCGAACAGATTAAGATCTAAGACACGAGGTAGATGCTGGTGTTGGACTCGATAAATCTCGATCAGATCGTCTGGGTTGATGCCGTCGTGCTTGCGGCCCTCGTCCTATCGCTTGGATTAGGTATTTTCCGCGGGATCGTGCGTGAGATACTGTCCTTGAGTTCTTGGATTATCTCAATATGGTTGGCCTATGTGTATGGGGACGATCTGGCCATTGTGGTCGTACCCTGGGTCGAGTCGGAACGACTCAGTGGGCTGATCGGCTACGTGGTTGTTTTTGTGACAGTTCTGGTTCTGCTTTCGCTGGTTGGCGCCCTACTGCTTAAGCTTTTTCGGATAGCCGGGCTTTCCGGTACCAGTCGTTTGCTGGGTGGGTTGTTTGGGTTTCTAAGAGGTCTCGTGATCGTAACAGTCTTGTTATTTAGTGCAGAGTGGACGCCAGCAACCAGTCAGGCATGGTTCAGAGACTCCCAGATCGTGCCATACTTCGATGTGCCGCTCACTTGGTTCAAATCCAGGGTAGTGACCTTACAGTAAGGTAGCGAAAAGTAGAACAACAATAGTTGAACCAATAGGAATCAGAGTAACAAACCGTGTGTGGTGTCATAGGTATAGTCGGGCAATCTCCGGTCAACTATGCGATCTATGAAGCCCTGACCCTGGTGCAGCATCGAGGTCAGGATGCCGCAGGTATAGTGACCTGCGACAATCTTCGTGTCCATCTACGTAAGGACAGTGGCCTGGTCAGGGATGTGTTTCACTCCAGACACATGGAGCAGTTGGTCGGCAATATTGGCCTAGGCCACGTACGATATCCAACCGCAGGTAGTGATTCCAAAGCTGAGGCACAGCCGCTATATGTGAATTCTCCATTCGGTATTGCCCTTGGTCACAACGGTAATCTGACTAACACTGCCGAACTGAGTGAGGAATTATTTCGGGAAGATCTAAGACAACTGAACACCAACTCAGATTCTGAGGTCTTGTTGAACGTTTTTGCACATGAGCTTCGTGAGTCCGTCGGTGCCAGTCGACTCCAATTGGAGCCTGACGATGTTTTCAGGGCGGTGGGTCGTGTGTATGAACGTTGTCATGGTGCTTACGCGGTGGTTGCGATGATTGTGGGGTATGGGCTTGTTGCTTTTCGAGATGCCAATGGTATTCGCCCGTTGGTTCTCGGTGAGAAACCCGATGCTGATTATAATTCCGTGCTGATAGCGTCAGAAAGTGTTGCTTTAGATGTTCTTGGCTACAGCAATCTAGGCGATGTCGGTGCAGGAGAAGCAGTTTTCGTGGACCTTAGAGGCAATATTCACAGGAAAATATGTTCTGAGCGGTCGAGCCTTTCGCCCTGCATATTCGAATACGTGTACCTGGCCCGCCCAGATTCAATTATTGACGATGTTGCCGTCTACAAAAGTCGTTTGAGAATGGGCGAAAAACTCGGCTGGCGGCTTTTAGAGATGTGGCCGGACCACGACATAGAAACAGTGATACCCGTGCCTGATACCAGCAGAACATGTGCTCTGCAGCTGGCAAATGTTATTGGTGTTAAGTACCGCGAGGGGTTTATAAAGAACCGTTACATCGCGCGGACATTCATCATGCCGGAGCAGGCTGAACGACGTCGATCTGTCAAACAGAAACTCAATGCGATTGATCTTGAATTTCGAGGCAAGAATGTATTGTTGGTTGATGACTCGATAGTTAGAGGGACGACCTCACAGCAAATCATTCAGATGGCACGAGAAGCCGGAGCGCGAAGTGTGTACTTCGCCTCCGCTGCACCGCCGGTCAAGTATCCCAATGTATACGGAATTGACATGCCCGTGGTGGGAGAGTTAGTTGCAAATAATCGTACTACAGAAGAGGTCTGTCAGCACATAGGAGCAGACTGGTTGATGTATCAACAACTGGAGGATCTAGTTGACGCAGTTCGGGCGGGAAATCCGTCGATAAAAAGTTTTGATTCTTCCTGCTTCGACGGTAATTATGTCACTGGAGATGTTACATCGGATTACCTGAGCGAGTTAGAAAAGCAGAGAAGCGGTTCGAAAAGAAGCAGCAGGCGAAATGAACTAGACTCTATTGAGCCGAGTGTAGCTCACTGAGTAAGGACCAGCTCCTCTCGACAATCCCCGTAGGAGAGTGAGATCACATTATCGTTGAGCACTGCAGCACTGGGTCCGTTCGCCCAGTCACCAAGGACTATACGGTAAGCAGTGTCGCTGTCATTCAACTCGATCCGGTGTATACCCGGGCGGTGTGTGTGCCCGTGAATCATCACCCGGGCATTAGTCTTATTGAATTCATCTACGACTGCTGATTGATTCACATCCATTATGTCCAGGGGTTTTATTGACTTTCCATATTCACTGCGGTATCGGACGGTTTGGGCGAGCTTGTCTCGCTCCATAATGGGTTTTCGTAGAAAGTTGCGTTGCCAGTCTGGGGCTCGGACCATGTTGCGAAAGGTCTGATGCTCAATGTCATCAGTGCAAAGACTATCTCCATGGAGAAGTACCGCTTGACAGGTCTGAGTCACAAGCAAGAATGGTTCTGAGATTAAAACACAACCGGTTCGTTCGCTGAACTCAGAACCGAGTAAAAAATCACGGTTACCGTGGAGCACAGAAATCGCCATACCGATATCCGAGAAGTCTTTCAGAATCGTCTCATAATCAGATTGCCCAAGATGTTCAGATGCATCGTCACCTAGCCAGTACTCGAATAAGTCACCCAGAATAAACAGGTTTTGTATTCCCAATGACGCCAAGTCGCTGAGGTAATGCTTAAAGCGGGGTCCCAAGGCCGACTCGTCCGGGGTCAGATGGAGGTCGGAGATGAAAGCGATGCTCAATTCAGGTGTAATCCATTAAATGCACTTCGTGAATCCATGATCAGTAAACAGTTTCACCTGCCTTGGTGATTTCGTCAAATTTCAATTGCCGAGGTGCATCGAGTCGACACGTATAGTGGTTGCGAGCTACAGTCGGAGAGGCAGGGATCTCGCCTGACTCCGAAGTGACTAGAGCGTATGCGACCTACCGATCGGGGCAACCTAGTTTGGTCAAGTATGCAATTGTTTTCTTCTCGAATTCCTGTAAATGGCCCAGAAGAATCAATTTACAGCGACTCAATCATAAAGATATACTTTAAGGTTTACGGGAACTCAATTGAATAATAGTTTAAAAGCTTGCTTCGGCAGGCAGTTCGAAGAGGTGAGTACGTGACATTGACTGGTGCGGAAATCGTTGTCCAGAGCCTCAAGGATGAGGGCGTGGAATTTGTGTTTGGCTATCCAGGTGGTGCGGCTTTGCACATCTACGATGCGCTCTACAAGCAACAGGATGTCCGACATATACTTGTTCGTCATGAGCAGGGCGCAACCCATGCGGCCGATGGATATGCTCGGGCGACCGGAAAGCCGGGTGTTGTGCTGGTAACGTCAGGTCCGGGCGTGACTAACGCCGTGACCGGTATTGCAACGGCCCACATGGATTCCATTCCGATGGTCGTACTGACGGCCCAGGTTCCGACTGCACTGATTGGAGATGATGCGTTTCAGGAGGTCGATACGGTCGGAATTACACGACCATGCGTTAAACACAATTTTCTCGTCGGCAGGGTTGAAGATCTTGCGGAAATAATAAAAAAAGCCTTTTATATTGCGAGTACCGGGAGACCGGGGCCAGTGGTTGTCGACATACCTAAAGATGTGACTGCGCAGATTACTGAATACGAATACCCCACCAGCGTGGAGATTCGTTCCTATGCCCCTGTCTTGAAAGGTCATCCGAAACAGATAAGTCGAGCCGCCGACCTGTTGCTGGGCGCGGATAAACCCATAATTTATAGTGGTGGCGGAATTATTCAAGGTAATGCCGCAGACGAACTGACCCAGCTTGTCAGGGAGCTCGAATTTCCATGCACTAACACCCTTATGGGGTTAGGCGGGTTTCCGTATAGCGATCCGCTGTTCCTCGGGATGCTTGGCATGCATGGTACCTACGAAGCCAATATGGCGATGTACGACTGTGATGTCATGCTGGCAATCGGAGTGCGTTTCGACGACAGGGTAACCGGAGACCTAACCAAGTTTTCTCCTAATTCAACAATTATCCACGTGGACGTTGATCCTTCTTCTATCGGAAAGAATGTAAGTGTGGAAGTGCCGATTGTGGGTCAAGCCGCATCGGTGCTCCGTGAAATGCTCAGTGTTGTGAAAGCCAGAAAGGCTGATGGGTTAATGCCTGAGATCGCACAGTGGTGGGACAGAATCAAGGATTGGCGCGCATTGAAGTCATTCGAATATGATCGTGATACCGTGGAGATAAAACCACAATATGTAATCGAAACGTTACATAAAATCACCAATGGCAGCGCTTTTGTTACTTCCGATGTAGGTCAGCATCAAATGTGGGCTGCGCAGCATTATGGATTTGGCGCCCCCCGGCGTTGGATTAATTCCGGTGGACTCGGCACCATGGGGTTCGGCCTACCGGCTGCCATGGGCGTGCAACTGGCATATCCCGATGAGCAAGTCGCCTGTGTCACGGGCGAGGCCAGCATTATGATGTGTATCCAGGAACTGTCTACCTGTAAGCAATACGATTTGCCTGTAAAGGTGATTAATCTGAACAATCGATATATGGGAATGGTGAGACAGTGGCAGGAATTTTTCTACGACAAGCGTTACTCTCATTCCTACATGGACGCATTGCCCGATTTCGTCTCTTTAGCGGAAAGTTTTGGTCATGTGGGGATGCGGGTTGAAAATCCTGCTGATGTCGAGGCTGCGCTGGAAGAAGCATTTGCACAAAAGACCCGCCTGGTCTTTATGGATTTCATTACTGACCAGACGGAAAATGTCTATCCAATGATAGCAGCTGGTGCAGGACACAACGAAATGCATCTTAAGCCTTCTGGAGCGGATAATGTTCCAGTCGAACGGGAACTTGCCTAACTGAATGAGAAGAATCATTTCTTTGCTCGTGGAGAATGAGTCTGGGGCGCTATCCAGAATAGCAGGCCTTTTTTCGGCTCGCGGTTACAACATCCAATCCTTAACTGTTGCACCTACTGAGGATGAAAGCCTCTCCAGGATGACTATAGTTACGCAGGGCTCTGATGCCATTATCGAACAGATCACCAAGCAGTTGAACAAGCTTATAGATGTTGTTCGATTGGTGGATTTAACTGAAGGTCGTCATATCGAGCGCGAGTTGATGTTGATAAAGGTTATCGCAGAACGTGGCGAGCGAGAAGAGGTTAAACGACTGACTGACATATTTCGGGGTCGAATCATTGACGTCACTAATGGCACTTATACCATCGAGTTGACTGGCCCGGGTGGAAAACTCGATGCATTTATTGAGGCGCTACAGGGAACGGAAGTGGTCGAAGCGGTTCGCTCGGGTGTATCTGGTATATCTCGCGGGGATCGAGCGTTGCGATACTAGGTTTTACCTTGCGTTCTGATCTCACTAAATCTACTGATAACTTATCCAGAATAAGGAGCATTTGTTTATGAAAGTCTTCTATGACAACGACGCTGATCATGGTGTCATCCAAGGGCGAAGGACCGCAGTTATTGGTTATGGTTCTCAAGGACATGCACACGCGAATAACCTCCGTGATAGTGGTGTAGACGTTGTTGTTGGATTGCGAAAAGAATCTTCATCATGGGGTAAGGCTGAAAACGCTGGATTAACCGTAGCTACTGTGCCTGATGCAGTAAGTGGGGCAGACGTTGTCATGATGCTGGTGCCTGATGAATTGCAACCAGACCTATTTGAATCGGAAATTATTGGCAACCTTAAACCTGGAGCGGCGCTGGCTTTTGCCCACGGGTTTAGTGTTCATTTCGGCTTTATAAAACCAAGTAAGGAGGTGGATGTCATAATGATCGCGCCGAAAGGCCCAGGTCATCTGGTTCGATCGACTTATGTGGAGGGCGGTGGTGTGCCGTGCCTGATCGCCATCAAGCAGGATGCGACGAGCAATGCCAGAGAAATAGCTTTGTCATATGCATGTGCGATCGGAGGTGGTCGTGCAGGCGTGATCGAAACGACCTACAAGGAGGAGACAGAAACAGACTTGTTTGGCGAGCAGACTGTACTTTGTGGTGGGATCACTTCTTTAATCCAAGCTGGATATGAAACGCTGGTCGAAGCTGGTTATGCTCCGGAGATGGCGTACTTCGAATGCCTTCATGAAACGAAACTGATTGTCGACCTGATTTATGAGGGTGGAGTTGCGAACATGCGTTATTCAATATCTAACACGGCAGAATATGGCGATGTTACGCGTGGGCCGCGAGTAGTCAATGATGAAACCAAAGCAGAGATGAAACGTATACTCTCCGAGATTCAGTCTGGCGAGTTTGCCAACGAGTGGATGGCTGAAAGCCGGTCAGGGGGTGAGCGGTTCAAGCAACTTAGAGCTGAAGCCCAAAGCCACCCGATAGAAGATGTCGGAGCACGATTAAGATCAATGATGCCTTGGATTCAGAAGGGTAAGCTTGTTGACAAGGATGTAAACTAGACTGGGACATCATGCTCAGGCGTGAGATGCTTGGTTTTTTGGAAGCCTATTGACTCATGATTGCCCGAGAAGGCTGGACGCGTATAGCTTTTTTTGCGGTGTTGGCGTTAGGAGTGCAGATTTTCGCAGGCACTTTTTGGGCGCTACCCTTGTGGTTGTTGCTTCTGTTGGTAATACAGTTTTTCAGGGACCCTGATCGCGAAATACCGCAGCAGCCCGGGGCGATAGTCTCGCCAGCTCATGGGCGCGTTATTGCGATTGAAAATGTTATAGACCCCTATATAGAACGCCGGGCACTCAAGATCAGTATCTTTATGAACATATTTTCTGTTCATTCTAATCGAACTCCGGTAGATGGAGTTGTGGTTGAGAAGTGGTATGAAAAGGGTCGATTCTTGAACGCTTCACTGGATAAGGCATCTCAATTAAACGAGCGATCTGCCGTGCACTTTCGTACCAGGGATGGTTGGGATGTCACGAGTGTTCAGATTGCTGGCCTGGTTGCCAGGCGTATACTTTGTTATCTGAAAAAGGATCAGGAGGTAGTACGGGGTGAGCGTTACGGGTTTATCCGTTTTGGCTCACGAGTCGATCTATATCTGCCCGAGGATACTTATGTGGTTGCGCAACTCGGTCGCTGGGTATTGTCTGGAACCGACATAATCGGTTTTTTACCGGTCTCTGAACACTAGTCATGGAAACGGGAAAGAAAATCCACAAGCTAGAGCGAGCTGACAGAGGTCGCAAGGGGATCTATATATTGCCGAACCTGTTTACGACCGGCAGTCTTTTTGCTGCATTTTACGCGATCGTGCAGGCTACAAACGGCTTCTATGAACATTCTGCTATCGCTATAGTCGTTGCTGCCGTGCTCGACAGCCTTGATGGTAGGGTCGCGCGGATGACCAATACGGTAAGTGATTTTGGCAAGGAGTACGATAGTCTTGTTGATTTGGTAGCGTTTGGGCTAGCCCCGGCTTTGGTTTTCTATGCATGGGGACTGAAAGATTTTGGCAAAATAGGATGGTTGACTGCATTCATCTACGTCGCCACCACGGCACTGAGACTCGCCCGCTTTAATACTCAAGATACCAAAAGCGATAAATATTTTCGCGGGTTACCTTGCCCGGCGGCGGCGGTGCTGGCAGCGACAACTCTTTGGACAGTGCAGAGTTATGGCTTAACGGGTACCTGGACTGTTGTTACGGCGTTGCTGGTGATGATTCTTCTGTCAGCAGCGATGGTGAGTTCTTTCCCTTATAGGAGCTTTAAGGATCTTGATCTAAAAAACCGGGTACCATTCATGACGCTTCTCGCGCTCGTGCTAGTTTTTGTACTGATTTCATTTGATCCACCCGTCGTGCTCTTGCTGCTGTCAGTTGGTTTTGCACTATCTGGTCCAATCTTATGGTTATTTGGAAAGAAACCAGAATCTTCCGATATTGCCGATGAAGATGACTTTGAGGCTGACGATGAAGTAACAGAAATCGGGACAACAGTCAGCGGGGTTGATAAATTATGATTCGTCGTTATACTGCCCGTCCAAGGAACAAGGCCATTTAAAGTGTATCCAAGCACCTACAGATTTTGTCTTGCTAAGGAACCGCGAACAGGGTTGACACGCTCTCTTCCGCTGGGTTTAGCACTGTGTGGTCTTCTGCTGCGCCGCTAGGCGCACCATATCCCCCCTCCAACTAAAACTCAACCAGATCGACTGCTTACATCGTTGTAAAACGATGCCGCACGCAGGTTAATGAGGTGTGGCCTCTGGGTGTCAGTCTGGTATTCAGACAAATTAGCAGAAGTGAGGTGCATCATGACTGATCGGTTAATTGTTTTTGACACAACGTTGCGTGACGGCGAGCAGAGTCCTGGCGCATCGATGACGGCAGATGAAAAAATGAGGCTCGCTCGGCAACTGGAACGACTAAGAGTAGACGTTATAGAAGCCGGATTTCCAGCTGCCAGTCCCGGAGACTTTGAAGCGGTTCAAAGAATCGCAAAGCAGGTGAGAGAAAGTACGATCTGTGGTCTGGCCCGGGCTAATGCCCGCGATGTCGACCTGGCAGCCGATGCCGTCAAGCCGGCGGAATCTCCGAGAATACACACGTTTATTGCTACCTCTCCCATTCATATGCGGGAGAAGCTGAGAATGTCACCTGAACAGGTGTTGGAACAGGCGGTGTTGTCGGTTAAACAAGCCAGAAATAGCACGGGAGATGTGGAGTTCTCGCCTGAGGATGCGGGTCGTTCTGATGAGGATTTCTTGTGTCGACTACTTGAAGCAGTAATCGATGCCGGCGCAACGACGATTAACATACCAGACACTGTAGGCTATACGATGCCTAGCCAGTTTGGAGAGTTGATAGGCAATCTGATGGAGCGGATACCGAACTCCGATAAAGCAATATTTTCAGTACATTGCCATAACGATTTAGGGATGGCTGTCGCCAATTCGCTAGCCGCAGTGCTGAAGGGAGCGCGTCAGGTCGAGTGCACTGTCAATGGACTCGGAGAGCGAGCAGGCAACGCATCACTCGAAGAAATTGTGATGGCAGTCAGGACAAGACAAGATTTTTTCGACTGTGATACCAACATAGACTCGACACAGATTGTCCCAGCAAGTCGCCTGGTATCGACTATTACCGGATTTCCTGTTCAGCCCAATAAAGCGATTGTGGGTGCTAATGCGTTTGCTCATGAAGCCGGCATACATCAGGACGGTGTTCTAAAAAATCGTGAAACTTACGAAATAATGCGTGCGGAAGATGTCGGCTGGTCAGCTAACAAGCTTGTGCTCGGCAAACATTCGGGTCGTACAGCGTTTACGAAACGTCTTTCAGATTTAGGGATAGAATTTGAGTCTAAGGTCGATCGGGATGAGGCCTTTGCAAGGTTTAAGACATTGGCTGACAAGAAACACGAGATATTTGATGAAGACCTTATAGCTTTGGTCAGTGAAAGTGATTCTGAACAGGTGAATGAAAAACTTCAATTGGTGTCGTTAAGGGTATGTTCGGCAACCGGTGAGATACCGAAAGCTGTCGTTACGCTAAATATTGAGGGTACTGAGGAAACAGGATCAGCGACGGGCGACGGAGTTGTAGACGCTTCATACAAGGCTGTAGAAAGTATTGCTCCTTCAAAGAGTAACCTGCTCTTGTATTCTGTGAACAACATTACGACTGGTACAGATGCACAAGGAGAAGTCAGTGTGCGTCTGGAAAAAGATGGAAGAATCGTCAATGGTAACGGAGCAGACACCGATATTGTAATTGCCTCAGTAAAGGCGTACGTGAATGCGCTAAACAGGCTCAACCAGAGTCAATATTCCGTTCATCCACAATTGAGTGGTACGGAATAAGGTGGGCCAGCAGCTGTTGGCAATACGTTACAGATCGCAGTACTTACGGGAGATCGGGATTGTTCGCTGGCAAAGGAGAGTGTCGAGAACATCTCCAGTTAGGGCAGATGGTGACGATATCGAACTGGAGGCGCTTGCGGATAAGGTTCGGCAGTGTCAGGCATGCGGCCTTCATACGCACCGACAGAACACGGTTTTCGGTCATGGCTCCATAGACGCAGACTGGTTGTTCGTAGGTGAGGCACCCGGTTCGGAAGAGGATAAACAGGGCCTACCGTTCGTGGGTCGTGCGGGCCAGTTGTTAGATTCAATATTGTTTAGCATCGGATTGGCGCGGGACGAGGTTTATATCGCCAATGTGCTCAAATGCCGGCCGCCGCGGAACAGAGATCCGATGGGTGAAGAGGTGATTCAATGTGAGCCCTATCTGCACAAGCAGATCGACCGCATCAGACCTGAGATTATCATCGCAATGGGTCGCTTTGCAGCCCAAGCACTACTGAAGTCGACAGCGTCGATAGCGGAACTGCGTGGCCAAAGACATGAGTATTCAAAATTCAGGATTCCTTTAGTAGTAACCTATCACCCGGCATACTTACTCCGCTCACCGTTAGAGAAACAGAAGGTGTGGAAAGATCTTCAGTTCGCGCAGGTTCTGTTGCACGGATCTGAAAGTGAACGGTCAACATGATCTGGGTATAGTGCGGCCTATGGGGCATTCAGATATACCTCAAGTTGTGGAGAAAGAGCGACCAATCGTAATTCATCCGTGGTCGCAGAAGATATTCTCCGAGTGTCCTAAAGTGGGTTATCGGTATTGGGTTGTCGATACCGATGATCAGATCATCGCTTACCTCGATCAGTCGGTTCGTGGAAAGAATCGCACATCTTGAATTTGGCTGTAATATGCAATCGGCAAGGTCACGATCTCAGCCGTGGTCTTGTCAAGAAGGCATGCGATTATGCCGGCAAAAGCGGAGCGGAGAGGGTTCTGCTGGAGGTTTCCCCAAATAATTGAATCGCGCGACAGTTGTGTGTAACAGAAAGGTTTATGGTCTTTTGCCGCAAAAATAACGACTATCGTTCTGTTGGTCACTCGTCTTGGAGCGGGTTCTAGAGCCTGCTTCGGCAATGACGCATTGAATTTGATTTGTTATCCTGTAGACCGACTGATAGCACCATGATGACTAAATCGCCGGCATTAACCAGTTGTCGTGGGCTACCGGATAATTTGGGATCGTAGTTTATGCACAATTGGTTTAACACCGAGCTTGGAAACTGTTTCACTGCCGAAGCATGTGCTCACATTCCCAGTCTGGTTCCTTATGGTTATCATGGAGTGGCATTGCAGATTGGGGCAGGGGGGCAGGATTTACTGGCCGACATTGACTGTGGTGAGCGAATCTATGTTGTTCCCCCAGGCTGTAAACTGAACGGAGCGCGAGTCTGTTCTGATTGGGACGCGCTGCCTTTCGAGCGCAGGTCTATGGATCTCGTTGTCCTGTTCCACGCGTTAGATTTCGGGAAAGATCCCGGCGGAGTATTAAGAGAAGTTAGCGAGATCTTGGCGCCCGAAGGGTATTTGGTTGTCCTGGGGCTCAACCCCTTTGGTATCTGGGGTATCTGCCGGTTGCTCAAATTTCATAAAAACACAATTCCGTGGACGGCAAACTACTTTCCGCTGACGAGGGTCCAAGACTGGATAAACTTATTGGGGTTCGCAACGGTAGGAGGGACAATGTATTTCTATCGACCACCTGTCAATAATGAACTTATATTGCGTCGGCTAAAATTTATGGAGGCGGCCGGCCGGCGTTGGTGGCCCGCACTTTCTGGTGCTTATATTCTGGTTGCGAAGAACAAGGCCCTTAACACCCACACAAAACATCTGAAGAACGTGTTAAGAGGGCGCCGGCAACGACACCGGCTCCAAACATTATCGCGAAAATCCTGACTACAGTCGACAATCAGGGAAACCAGTAGAAAACAGTGGCTGAGCGATGGTTAATCTATACGGATGGGGCCTGTCGCGGCAATCCAGGGCCAGGAGGCTGGGGTGCGGTTCTGTATCGGGTAGGTGAGAAAAATGAACTCAGTGGTGCCGAGTCAAATACGACCAACAATCGGATGGAACTGACAGCACCAGTAGAGGCCCTTGACGCACTTCCGGCCTCCAGCCACGTATCCGTCTACACAGACTCACAGTACGTCAAAAATGGTATAACTCTGTGGATATCAAACTGGAAGCAAAACGGCTGGAAAACATCAAATGGCAAGCAGGTAAGAAACCAGGATCTCTGGCAAGCACTTGATCAATCCACACGGCGCCATGTTGTCCAGTGGTATTGGGTAAAAGGCCATTCTGGCGACGCTGGGAACGAAAGAGCAGATGAGTTAGCCAATGAGGCGATCGAAAGAATGCTTGCTTAGATGGCCTAAGATCAGGTACGCGACAGCAACGACATGAGACAAGTCTTTTTAGATACCGAGACAACTGGTTTAGATTGGGAACTAGGTCATCGCGTCGTCGAGATAGGCTGTATCGAGGTGTCAGCCCGGCGGATTACAGAAAATTCTTTTCATAGTTACGTCAATCCCGAAAGGCAGGTCGAGTCGGAAGCGCAAGAAGTGCACGGACTCACCACAGAATTTCTGTTGGACAAGCCAAGATTTTCAGAACTCCTAGAGGAATTCCTGTCATTTATAGAAGGCTGTGAATTGGTTATCCACAACGCATCCTTTGATATCGGGTTTTTGAATAACGAAATAAGGTTGGTGGATCCAGCGCGTGGGAAAATTGATGATTATTGCCAGGTCGTAGACAGTTTGGCACTGGCTCGACAACTGCATCCCGGCCAGCGCAACAGCCTCGATGCTTTAGCCAAGCGCTATCAGGTCGATACCAGTCAGAGGACTTATCATGGTGGTCTACTGGATGCGAGAATTTTGGCAGAGGTCTATCTCGCGATGACCGGTGGACAGGCAGACCTCTCCTTTATGATGAATGACCAGCAGGCGAAGTTAAGAGAGGACAATCTAGATATCGGTCGGAGTTCTGCAAGAGGCGCCAGAGGCAGCAGTGACTACTCAGACGAGAGATTCGTGGTCATTTCGGCCAGCGATGATGAGATTTTAGAACACAATGAATGGCTCGATAGGTTAGGCGACAACTGTGTCTGGAGGTCTGATGTAGAGTCCTGATTGGGCCACGCTGAGGATGAATTTTCGTTGGAAAAGTTTTGATATTGTGGGTATGTGTGCCTTAAATCATTAGAGGGTTATTGTTTCAGGCAAGAGTTAGCGAGGAGAAATAGATGAATGATGACCGAAAATATCCGGTCGACTTGGAATATGCGGAAACTGCCTACATTGATGAGACCCGCTACCAGGAGATGTATCGTCGGTCAATCGATAATCCCGAAGAGTTTTGGTCGGAGCAGGCGGAAAAATACCTGACTTATACCAAGAAGTGGGATCAGGTGATGAAGTATGACTTCGTCACCGGAGAGATTGCATGGTTTAGTGGTGCAAAACTCAATGCAACGGTTAATTGTATAGATCGTCATCTTGAGTCTCGGGGCGATCAAGTTGCGATCATATGGGAGAGCGACGATCCATCTGAACAGCAGCATATTTCTTACAAAGAGCTACATGAACGCGTCTGTCGATTTGCCAATCTTCTGAAATCGCGCGGAGTGAAAAAGGGGGATCGGGTTTCTATCTACATGCCGATGATTCCTGAGGCTGCAGTCGCTATGTTGGGTTGTGCCCGGATCGGAGCAGTGCACTCCGTGGTATTCGGCGGCTTTTCGCCAGATGCGTTAAGAGACCGCATCCTGGATTCAGATTGCCGTGTTGTTGTAACTGCAGACGAGGGCCCACGTGGAGGGCGACCAGTGCCGCTCAAAGCAAACGTTGAGACAGCGCTTAAGGAATGTCCGGATGTGCATACCACTATCGTTGTGCGAAGAACGGGCGCTAAGGTGCCTGGTGACGCAAAACGAGATGTCTGGTATCACGAAGGTATAGCGGGTGTATCACCGGATTGTGAGCCTGAAGAGATGGATGCAGAGGATCCTCTGTTTATTCTCTATACGTCAGGTTCTACCGGAAAGCCTAAGGGCGTGTTGCACACTACCGCGGGTTATCAACTCTACGCGGCGATGACTCATCGATTGGTATTCGATTATAAAGAAGGAGAAATATATTGGTGTACAGCTGATGTGGGTTGGATCACAGGCCACTCATATATTGTTTACGGCCCTTTGGCCAACGGTGCAACTACATTGATGTTTGAGGGAGTGCCAACCTATCCAGACGCGAGTCGTTTCTGGGATATTGTGGAAAAACATTCTGTCAACATTTTCTATACCGCACCGACGGCAATTCGAGCGTTGATGAGTTTAGGAGATGGTCCTGTGCTGGCTGCTGATCGTACAAGTCTTCGCATATTAGGCACCGTAGGTGAGCCGATTAACCCAGAGGCCTGGGAATGGTATTACCGAGTCGTTGGGGACCAACGGTGTCCTATCGTGGATACGTGGTGGCAGACAGAGACTGGTGGTATTCTAATTTCGCCCCTGGTTGGTGCAACGGCACTGAAACCAGGTTCAGCAACCCGACCGTTTTTCGGAATTCAGCCAGCGCTTCTGGACGATGAAGGCAATGAAGTACATGGTGCAGGTGTGGGTAATTTGGTTATCAGGCACTCATGGCCAGGACAGATGCGAACGGTGTACGGTGATCACGACCGCTTTATATCGACCTATTTTGCCACGTACCCTGGATACTATATGACCGGAGACGGTGCACGCAGAGATGAGGACGGTTACTACTGGATCACAGGTCGAGTTGATGACGTTATCAATGTTTCGGGTCATCGAATGGGAACCGCTGAGGTTGAGAGTGCTCTGGTATTGCATGATTTGGTCGCGGAGGCAGCTGTTGTCGGGTATCCGCACGAAATCAAGGGACAGGGGATCTACGGCTACGTTACTTTGATGGTGGGTAGTGATCCCAGTGACGAACTTAAGAATGACCTCGTTAATCTCGTGCGAAAGGAAATAGGTCCGTTTGCGGCACCCGATGTAATCCAATGGGCTCCGGGGTTGCCGAAAACCCGCTCGGGAAAGATTATGCGTCGAATTTTGAGAAAGATAGCCGCCAATGAAATTGATGACTTGGGAGATACGTCGACCCTGGCAGATCCTACTGTCGTAGACGAGCTGGTGTCTAAGCGACCGAATCGCTAGCCCAATCAGTTGTTCTCGAAGAGAAAGGCGGTTAAAATCCGGGCCCCAAATAAAGTCCGATTAACTCCTTGCTTCACTGCGAAGAGCAGGAAGCACGATCCATAGGGAGAAACTTATGCGCCATTACGAGGTAGTATTTCTCGTCCATCCTGATCAGAGCGAGCAGGTCCCTGCAATGACCGAACGATATAGGGGCGTTATAGAGAACGCCGGCGGTCAGCTACACAGGCTGGAAGATTGGGGTAGGCGTCAGTTGGCCTATCCTATTGAGAAGGTTCACAAAGCACATTACGTGCTGATGAACGTAGAGTGTGATCAACCAACGCTTGATGAAATAAACAACCTGTTTAAATTCAACGATGCAGTTATCAGAAATCTAATCATCAAGAAGAAAATTGCCGTTAGCGAACCGTCATTCTTGGCACAAAGCGGGGACAATAATGATGCTGCTTCTGAGCCTGAGAGGCTTACTAGCGAGGCCGTAGAGACGGCGGACGCCGACAAGAACCCGGGCACTGATAGGGAAGCGGACGGTGAGGTGGTAGATGATCAGCCGTTGGAAAAATCAGCGTCAGCGGACGGTGAGGTGGTAGATGATCAGCCGTTGGAAAAATCAGCGTCAGCGGACGGAGATTCTGCTGCGGTCTCAGATCCTGAAGCTGAGGAAGTTGAGGAGCCCCAGACATGAGAAACAACCGCCGTCGTAAATACTGTCGTTTTACTGCCTTGGGTGTAACCGAGATAGACTATAAAGATTTGGACACCCTCAAATCCTATATTACCGAGACGGGAAAAATAATTCCCAGCAGGAATACCGGAACCAAACCGCGCTACCAGCGTCAGCTGGCCACTGCGGTCAAAAGAGCGCGTTACCTGGCTTTACTTCCTTATAGTGATCAGCATTAGCACCGTTTCAGACCAGTGTTTTGGAGAAAATGAGATATGGAAATCATACTACTGGAAAACATACAGAATCTGGGAGAGCTAGGAGACGTTGTACAGGTGCGATCTGGTTATGCCCGGAATTATCTTGTGCCACAAGGCAAGGCGGTATGGGCGACTCAAGACGCGAAGGGGCAGGTTGAAGAACGCCGTAAAGAGCTCGCAAAACTAGACAGTGAAAGAATGGATGCTGCAAAGGCTAAGATCGATTTGTTGCCGGCGTCTGTGACTGTTGCTCGTAGAGCAGGTGAAGAAGGCAAACTGTTCGGTTCTGTATCAGCGGTAGATATTTCGGAATTGTTGCAAGGTGCGGATTTAGCCATCCAGCGTTCCGAAATCGATCTGCCTGAAGGGCCGATCAAAGCCTTAGGGGAACATGAAATTCACGTAATACTTCACCCACAAGTCAGGCAATCGCTGAAGGTTGTGGTGATTGCTGAACAGGAAGAAGATGGCGACGACGTTCAGGAAGACAACATCTCCTGAGTCGTATACGTTATTTGCCCCGCGAGCCGGACAAAATGTCCGGCTTTTTCGTGTATCCTTATCTGGCCAGATACTGCGACCGAATAGTGACTGTGCCCAACTGATTTACTGTAAAGTTGCCAGCTTGTAACGCATTGAATTTTGAGCATACGCGATGTCAGAGACCCAGGCAATAATCTCAAACAGACGCGAATACCCTGTACCGCCGCAAGCACTTGAAGCAGAGCAGTCGGTTCTGGGTTGCCTGCTTTTGGATTCCAGGCGGTGGGATGATGTGGCAGAGGTTGTATTAGAAGAAGACTTCTACACTAAGGCGCATCGAGATATATTTTCGGCTATAAAAGCGCTTCATGCTGCGGACGAACCGGTAGATGTAGTTACAACAGCAGAGTGGCTGGGCAATAGCGGTGTGCTCGATAGGGTCGGTGGCCTCACTTACTTGGGAGAACTGGCTAAGAATACACCGGGTACAGTTAACGTCATAGCTTATGCTGCGATCGTCCGAGAACGGTCTGTGTTACGGCGTTTGATCAACGTTGCCACACAGATTTCTGAAAAAGCTTACAACCCTGAAGGTTCCAATGTAGAAGACTTATTGGGGTACGCGGAAAAGCTGGTGTTCGATATAGCTGAAGCCGACAAACGCCAGAAGGGTGGGTTTATGCCGATTCAGGGTCTTCTGACAGAGGCATTAGACAGAATAGAGGAACTCTATGAATCCGGACAAACCATTACAGGCGTATCGACGGGGTTTGGCGATCTGGATGACATCACATCAGGCCTTCAACCCTCGGATCTGATAGTTATCGCTGGTCGGCCATCGATGGGTAAAACCAGTCTTGCAATGAACATAGTTGAGAATGCCGCGATCGGGAGCAAACTGCCTGTTGCGGTATTCAGCATGGAAATGCCTGGCCAGCAACTTGCAATGCGAATGCTTTCATCTTTGGGCAGAATCAATGCACATCACGTCAGGACAGGAAAACTTTCCAAGGATGACTGGCCTCGTCTGACCTCGGCCGTGGAGTTGCTTGATTCTGCTCCTATATATATTGATGATACTCCCGCGCTTACACCGGTTGAACTAAGATCTCGCATTCGCAGACTGTCCCGGGAACGTGGGCGACTCGGTATGATCGTAGTCGACTATCTACAGTTGATGCAGACCGGTGATAACAGCGAGAATCGAGCAGTTGAGGTATCTAACATCACCAGGGCACTAAAGATTATTGCTAAAGAGATGTCTGCCCCTGTGGTCGTGCTTTCACAGTTAAATCGGAGCCTGGAACAAAGGCCTAACAAAAGGCCTGTTATGTCCGATCTTAGAGAGTCTGGCGCGATAGAGCAGGATGCCGATGTTATATTTTTTATTTATAGAGATGAGATCTACAATGAAGATTCTAAGGATCGTGGTACAGCCGAAATTATCATAGGTAAACAAAGAAATGGCCCCACGGGTACCATTCGACTGACATTCCTGGGCGAATACACTCGGTTTGAGAACTATGTTTCTGAGTTTTCAGAACCTCTGTATTGAGTTGTGGGGAACCTCGTTAGACCTGGGTACTGGATCGGGATAGGGATAGGGACCATATGGCGGCTGCAAATTAAATCTTTTCGTTTGTGATCATAGGGAAATCTTGGGGCAATGCCAGCGAAAGAAAAGGTTGCCTACATCTGTGCCTCGTGTGGATCCAAACACCCCAAATGGACCGGCCAGTGTAATGAATGCGGAATATGGAATTGCTTGACAGAAACCAAGATTGCCCATTCAACAAAATTTATTCACGACGTTAGCCGGACAGACAGTGTCCCAATAGATCTATCGAGCATCCAAGTGGCAGAGATTGCTCGAATGTCGACAGGTTCTGGTGAGTTCGATCGAGTCCTTGGCGGCGGGTTCGTAGAGGGTGCAGTAGCTCTGCTTGGAGGTGAACCAGGAATAGGTAAGAGCACTCTGGCTCTTCAATGTGCTGGTTGTCTTTCGGCCGCCGGCTCGGTTCTTTATACCACCGGGGAAGAGTCCCTGCAGCAACTTGCCTTAAGGGCAAGCCGTACAAAGGTAAAGAGTTCGAACATTAAGACGTTAGCAACTTCAGAACTCGAAACCATCTTGCAAGTCGCTAAGTCGACTGGCCCTAAACTCATAGTCATTGATTCGATACAAACCCTGTTTTCCACTGAACAGGAATCTGCACCCGGTAGTATCAGTCAAGTTCGGACTTGTGCGGATCGATTGGTGAGGTTTGCCAAATCGACAAATACTGCGATTCTTATGATAGGACATATAACCAAAGATGGCGTGCTTGCTGGGCCTAAGTTACTTGAGCATATAGTCGACACCGTTCTGTATTTTGAAGGAGACCCCGATAGCCGGTTACGACTGGTAAGAGCTTTCAAGAATCGATTCGGCGCTATAAATGAGGTAGGTGTGTTTGTGATGGCCGATTCAGGATTGAAGGGCGTAGAGAATCCATCGTCTATCCTCCTTTCTTCGGATGACACAGATAAGTCTGGGAGCGTCGTCCTGGTCGCACAGGAAGGCACCCGCCCATTGCTGGTAGAGCTTCAAGCGTTGGTCGATGATGCCGTGCTTGCGGCTCCTCGCAGAATTTCCATAGGTCTTGATGGTGGGCGCATTAACATGTTGCTGGCTGTGCTAAGCAGGCATGCTGGTGTTACCTTGGGGAATAGGGATGTTTACGTTAATGTTGCCGGGGGAATAAAACTATCGGAAACAGCCGCAGACGTGGCCATAGCTTTAGCGGTGTTATCTAGTTATTTTGACAAGCCGCTACCAGCCGGCACAGTATGCTTTGGTGAAATAGGATTATCTGGTGAGATCAGACCGGTTCAACGAGGCCAGGAGCGACTTAGGGAGGCGCAAAAACTCGGATTCAAACAAGCAATAATCCCGCAGGCGAACCAAGCTGCTCAAAGTCCGGAGAATCTGCAGGTTGTTCCAATTAAACATATCGGTGAGTTGTTGGAGTTGTTCCATTGAATCAGATATCGCGCAGCAACTCATTAATCCCGACTTTCGACCGCGTTTTTTCATCAACCTTCTTGACGATTACAGCACAATACAAGCTGTGTGTGCCGTCTTTTGCCGGCATTGTTCCAGATACTACGACAGAGCCTGCAGGGATTCTTCCATAACTGACGTCACCATTTGCACGATCAAAAATTCTGGTGCTCTGGCCAATATACACACCCATTGAGACTACGGAACCTTCTTCAACGATCACACCTTCAACGATTTCGCTGCGCGCACCAATAAAGCAGTTGTCCTCAATAATAGTAGGGGAAGCTTGAAGAGGCTCAAGGACCCCGCCGATACCCACGCCTCCCGACAGATGGACGTTCTTTCCGATTTGGGCGCAGGAGCCAACCGTTGCCCACGTGTCTACCATAGTTCCTTCGCCTACGTAGGCTCCAATATTGACATAGCTTGGCATGAGAATGACATTGGGCGCGAGATAAGCGCCATGACGAACCATGGCTGGCGGCACAACACGGTATCCACCAGTTTGAAATCGCACATCGTCGAAACTGTCGAACTTGCCGGCAACCTTGTCATAGTACTTGGAGTCTCCAGATTCTAATACCCTGTTTTCAGCAAGTATGAATGACAACAGCACCGCTTTTTTGAGCCACTCATTGACTACCCACCCGGTAGCTGTTGGTTCGGCAACCCTGGCATCACCGTTATCCAGGAGTTCAAGTGCGTCTTGTACTGCCTGGATCAACTCGGCACTGACTGAAGAACGGGTCAAGGATGCACGATTTTCGTATGCCTCAACAATAAGTTCTGTAATGTTGTTCATGATATGGATGGCTGAAGGAGAATCAAGGCGTCAGGAAGGCAGCGCGGCGCAAACGGTTTCTGCAATTTTGTTTCTTTCTTCTGGGTTATTTATCGGTTGGCCGTCACGGTCCGTAATATAGAAAATATCTTCCGCTCTTTCACCGAAGGTACTGATTCTAGCGCTCACCAGATGTGTTTTACACGCAATGAATGCCTTCGCAACTTGATGGAGTAGCCCGGGTCGGTCTTGGGCAATGACCACCATAATGGTTTTGTCCTGATCTCTTGGCTTGGGAAATGTCACCTTTGTGCCTATAGGAAAATGCTGCAGGGTGCGAGAGAGTCGAGTCCGCTGGGGATCTTTGCTGGGTTTTGGATCTATTATCTGCGCCCTCAATGCCTGTTTTGTAGACTTTATGACTCTTTTGGTCAGTTTGTTACGGCCCACGTTCAACACAACAAATATCATCATAACCAGGCCAGAACGGGTACGGTGGACGCGAGCATCGACGATGTTCAGGTTTTCTCGATCAAAACCCGCAGTCACATTACACAATAGATGCTCCGAGTCAGGCGCGCAGACAAACACCTCGGTGGTGCCAGATTCACTATTGTCTATCGTGTCTATAATTGGCAGGGACGCTATAGAGGAAGATGACAGAAGGCTCGTGTGCCAGGCAATGGCGGCTGGGGGATTCCGAAGAAAATACTCGTCTTCCAATATCGACCATACACTTTCGGCTGTCTCTCGCTTGATCGATGCGTCCTTCAGATAAGTCAGCGACTCGCTTTTCAGATCTTCTATTCTTTCTGATGGCAGTAGCGGGGACCCAACGTCACGATGAAGCGCCTGTGTCGTTGCGTTGTAGAGGTCACCCAGAAGCTTCGCCTTCCAGTCATTCCATACATGAGGGCTGGTGCCCCTTATATCAGCAACCGTAAGCAGATAAAGATTGTCCAGGTGTTCCTGATCTCCAACCAGGCGCGCAAAGTCATCTATTACGCCAACATCTGAGATATCTTCACGCTGTGCTGTCCACGACATGGTGAGATGGTGGCGGACCAGCCACGATACAAAATGACAGTCATAATCACTCATGTCGTGTATTCTGCAGAATCGATAAGTCTCAGATTCACCCAGCTTGGAGTGGTCTCCTCCTTGCCCTTTTGAAATATCGTGAAACAGTGCCGCTATAAAAAGACGATGCCGCTTGAAAATCGTACGCATTAGCCTGCTTTCTGCCGGGTACTCGTTGTCGTGTTCGGGCATCTCAAGTCGTCGGAGATTTCTTACGACAAAGAGAAGATGTGCGTCGACTGTATAGACATGAAAAAGGTCATGTTGCATCTGGCCTTTGATTCGCCCAAATTGGGGTATATAGGCCCCTAGAATACCGTAAGCGTTCATTTGTCGGAGTGCGCGTGTCTGTCCGAGCGGTGCTTTCAGAATCTCCATAAATAAACTTCTACACCGGAGGTCTTGGCGAAATTCAGAATCTATTCGAAAAAGATTCTCTCGAATTGATCTGATGGTGACTACGCTGATGCCTGTGAGATCCGGGTGCTGTTGCAAAAGCAAGAAAACTTCCAGAAGAGCGAAAGGGGATGTCTGAAATACAGTAGAGTTGCGTATTTCAATAAGACCGTTTCTTGTACGAAAGCGACGATTTAGGTCGGTAGCTCCATTTTTTCCATCCTTTGTTTTTGGTTTCGCGGCTGCTTGCAACTGCTGCAGTACAGTGGTATTGAGCAGTTGTACTTCACCAACTGTTCGGTAATACCGTTTCATGAGTTTTTCGACTGCCAACGTCGTTGTATCTTTATAACCGAATTGTTGGGCGATTTCGCGCTGGTAATCAAAAAGAAGCCGGTCTTCAGCTCGACCTGACGCGAAGTGCAATGCATTGCGAATTTTCCACAGGAAGTTCCGCCCTCTGATCAATTCCCGATATTCGTGCTCGGCTAGGTAATTGTGGGAAACAAGGTAACGGAGACCCTGCTGATTAAGAACCCGGTGAGCAACCCAGCCAATGGTCTGGAGGTCTCTTAAACCACCGGGTCCTTCTTTGATCTGAGGCTCGAGGTTATAGGCAGTGTCATCGTAGCGCAGGTGGCGGGCTGACTGTTCGTCGATTTTGGCTTCTAGGTATTTTGCAGCTGGCCACATCATGTCGACCCCGGTTCGCAACTTGAGTTGACTCAGCAGTTCGGCGTCGCCAGCAAGTGCCCTCGATTCCAATAAGTTGGTCATTACAGTCACATCATTCCGTGCCTGAGAGGTACAGTCGCGAAGTGTGCGAACGCTGTGACCGATTGTGAGTCCGACATCCCAGAGTGTTCGAACCAGCGATTCAGTATTTCGTTGTTGTGTTTTAGTGGGTGCCTTTTGAAAGAGTACCAGTAAATCGATGTCCGACCCCGGATGAAGTTCAGACCTGCCATAGCCACCAACGGCAACGAGTGCGACCGACCGACCTTTTTCCGTCGAAGGTGCGTGATGTTCCCAGATGGCTTTGACGACCTGATCTACAAGCCAGGCATGAGCAGTGACGATATCCTGTGAAGGGGCACCACCCAGATGGTAGCTCCTTAATACGTCGTTACTTTCGTTCAGCAGTGTTTTGAGCTGGCCGACTTCATCCGAATCCTCTACCAACCGGTGCAGAGCCCGGGTATCCAGGATACGGTTGCGTGATAACCGCATAATTCAGACAGGTTGAGACGGGTGGCCTGTTAGAATTTCATGACCGTCTTCGGTAACTGCTACCGTATGTTCCCATTGTGCGCTCAGGCTATGATCTCTGGTAACAACGGTCCAGCCGTCCGGGAGCAGGCGAGTTTCCTTCTTTCCCGCGTTGATCATTGGCTCAATGGTAAAGGTCATCCCAGGGGTGAGCTCCAAGCCGCTTCCAGACCTACCGTAGTGCAGTACCTGTGGGTCTTCATGAAACACACGCCCAATGCCATGGCCACAGTATTCGCGCACAACGGAAAACCCGTTGCCCTCAGCATATTGCTGGATCGCAGCACCGATGTCTCCAAGGCGGGTGCCAGGGCGTACAAGACGGGTAGCTGTTTCAAGGCACTCACGAGTGACATTTATCAGGCGTTGAGCTCGAATTGAGATGTCGCCAATCGCAAACATTCTGCTGGCGTCCCCATGGTACCCATCTTTTATCACGGTGATGTCGATGTTAATGATATCGCCTGTTTTGAGCTTTCTCTTGCCTGGAATACCGTGGCAGACCACGTGATTCACACTTGTACAGATCGATTTGGGGAATCCCCGATAGTTTAATGGCGCTGGTATCGCATCGAGCTCATCGGTGATGTATCGGTGACAAATCTGATCCAACTCATCCGTGGTGACACCAGGCGTCACGTGAGGCGTTATCATATCGAGCACCTGTCTCGTTAGTAGGCCAGCTACCCGCATTTTGGTTAATTCATCGGCAGTTTTTATCGTTACGGACATGGAACACGGAAAATTGGTTAATTTCGGGGCAACCTATCCTACACGAACATTTCGCCAGATGTGCCCTCAAGTGCTGTTTTCAGAACAATTAACCGGACAGTATGGGTAGTGCAGAAACGTCAGCCACTGGCGATTTTCTCAATGTTCGGATACAATCCCGCCCCCAAAATCCTGGCAGGTAACATAATCAATCGCCCGGGTGCCCATTTGCATACAAACAGATGGGTTGGCGATAGAGGTACCTGTCGAAACTGAACCCGAAGGAGATTACATGGCAGACATCAATATGCGTCAGATGCTGGAAGCTGGCGTTCATTTCGGTCATCAGACCCGTTACTGGTCACCAAAGATGGCACCCTATATTTTTGGTAGCCGTAACAAAATTCATATTATTAATCTGGAAGCCACGTTGCCCCTATTTCAGGAGGCGATGAACTTTCTAGGAAGCATTACCGCTGCAAAAGGAACGGTGTTGTTCGTTGGCACAAAGCGTCAGGCGAGCAAACTGGTTCGGGAGCAGGCTCAACGGTGCGGTTGCCCTTTTGTGGACCACCGCTGGCTTGGGGGTATGTTAACGAACTTTAAGACAGTCAAGAATTCTATAGCCAGGTTGATTGAGCTTGATGAGTTAAATAGTAGTGGTGCTATAGCCCGGCTAAGCAAAAAGGAAGCGCTTAGTTTGGAGCGACAACGAAGTAAGCTGGATCGCAGTCTTTCCGGTATACGGGATATGAAGAGTCTTCCAGACTGTGTTTTTATCATAGATGTCGAACATGAAAAAATCGCGGTTGCCGAGGCTAAGAAATTGAAGATCCCGCTGGTCGGTATAGTCGACACAAACAGCTCACCAGAGGGAATCGACTACCCGGTTCCTGGTAATGATGATGCAATAAGAGCGATACGCCTTTATCTTTCTCATGCCGCTGATGCTATTTTGGAGGCAAAAAGTATTCTCCCAGAAGTTATCGGTGGTGACGCTGAAGACTATGTAGAGGTTTCTGAAGACATGGGGGTAGCTGGTATGGTTGGGGGCGGCCAGATTGAAGTGTCTGAGCCTCTTGTTGCCCCGGAAGAGGTTCCCGAGGCTACACCTGCCCCAACAGGAGAAGGTGCGCTGTCAACGGAAATCGAAAAAAGCACTGATGAACAAGCGCAGTGACCGGGTGAGGACCATTACATGACTATATCAGCCGTCTTGGTCAAAGAACTGCGTGAGCGTACTGGTGCAGGCATGATGGACTGCAAAAAAGCTCTTATTCAGACAAATGGCGACATAGAGCAGGGCATAAAGCTGCTGCGAAAGATAGGCGTTGCAAGTGCAGAAAAGAAGTCGGGACGAATCGCAGCTGAAGGAATAGTCGTCCAGCTTTCTTCGGAGGACAACTCTTTGGGCGTGTTGGTCGAGATAAATTGCGAAACCGACTTTGTGGCCAAAGACCGCTCGTTTAAAGAATATGCAACGGCAGTCGCGCAGTGTGTGCTTGCTGGTGAACAAAACACGATTGAAGAACTGGGGGAATCTGAACTTCATCCAGATATGTCCGTCGATCAGGTACGCCAGGAGCTGATCTCCAAAATCGGTGAAAATATTTCTGTTCGCCGTTTCGATAGACTGAGATCTCCCGATGGTCTGGTGGCTGGTTACCTCCATGGGGGAAGGATCGGTGTACTGGTCTCCATGGATGTGTGCGATGCGGAGCTCGGTAAAGGTATTGCGATGCATATTGCAGCCAGTCACCCAATTTGTATCGCCGAGGCTGACATTCCTGAGAAAGTCATCGAGGCGGAGCGGTCAATATTTGTTGCGCAGGCAAAAGAGAGCGGCAAATCTGATGACATCGTTGCACGTATGGTCGACGGCAAGTTAAAAAAGTTTATGAAGGAGAATACCCTGCTGGGGCAGGCTTATGTAAAGGATCCAGATACAACGATTGGCGATTTGGTCGCCGGTGCTGGCGTAGCGGTAGTCGAGATGCTTCGCTATGAAGTGGGTGAAGGACTTGAAAAACGTGATGATGACTTCGTCGCCGAAGTGATGGCACAAGCTAACCGTGGATAAGATAATGTGGAAGAAGAAAACGTCCACCACAGATGTTGTCTGACGATTTTATCGGCAAAAGTCTGACTTGAAAACAAGCTGCCTGTAATACCCCGCATGTCCTCAACCGGACAGATGCAAATCTCATAGCGGGTATCGGGCGTTTACGGGCATCACGGATTCAATACCGATTTAACTGTACGTCTCAAGGCTATTGAGCCACCCGAATCTCCCTGAATAAACAGACCGGTCCCACCGTGGTCATGAGTGGGTCCGCCACGCCCGTAACAAAATTGGTCGTATTATCTTTGACATTGTTACCAAATCTAGTCGTAATGCGCTGAATTGAATAAATATTTCTGGATGCTGAAACCCAGCCTGTTAATCCACTTGGACAGTATTAAAATATCGAGAAGCCCCGATAGATATATACAGATTCCGAGGGGCAGTAGGTGATGAAGGGAGGAAAATGATGATCGATGAAATCATGTTGGACGCAAAAACTCGCATGAAAAAGAGCATCGCTGCAGTCAAGGTTGAATTGGCAAAGATCCGTACCGGTCGGGCCACCCCAGCGCTGCTCGACCATGTTGTGGTTAATTATTACGGCAACGATGTGGCGCTTAATCAGGCTGCAACAATCAGTGTGTCTGATGCCCGCACCCTGTCAGTGCAGGCTTGGGAAAAGAGCATGGTACCAACAATAGAGAAGGCTATTCTAGAATCACAGTTGGGCCTAAACCCTGTTACAGCTGGCGAGGTCATGCGCATTCCTATACCGCCGTTGACAGAAGAAAGGCGTCGGGAGATGAGTAAGCTGGTACGCAGTGAGGGAGAACACGGGAAGGTCGCCATTCGAAATATAAGGCGAGATGCAATTAGTCATGCCCGTGATTTGGTTAAAAGCAAGGACATCAGCCAGGATGAAGAAAAAAAAGGAGTAGAGCAGATACAATCGCTTACGGATCAGTACAGCGCAGAAATTGATGCACTGATCAAAGAGAAAGAATCCGACATTATGGAAGTGTAGTCAAATAGAAAGCTGATCAGCTGTATTATCTTGTCAAACATCTAGTCATATATAGTCGAACCTATGCCGGGTGAAGATCTGTGTGAAGTGCCATACCATGTTGCCATCGTGATGGATGGGAACGGTCGTTGGGCGCAGCGAAGGAAGCAGTCCAGAATTTACGGCCACAAGAAAGGGGTAGAGGCACTACGCCGCATCATAGAATGCTGTGGATTTCATGGCGTTTCAATATTGACTCTATTCGCTTTCAGCAGTGAAAACTGGCGTCGGCCACCAGCAGAAGTCACCGGACTTAAACGCCTCTTGTTTTCCAGCCTTGCTGCTGAAGCTGATAGTCTGGTCAGCAATGGTGTCCGGCTTCGTGTTATCGGTGATTTAGGACCGTTTGGAACTGATGTCCTGCACTTGGTTCAGGACACGGAACGTAGAACAGCCAGTAACCACAAGCTGGAACTGGTCATTGCAGTGAATTATGGGGGTCGCTGGGACATCGTCTCTGCCTGTCGAAGGCTGGCTATGAAAGCGGTTGAAGGAAAACTTTCTTGCGATGCTATTGACGAACAGTGTGTTTCTGAGGCGCTCAGTACATCGACACTACCCGACCCGGATTTGTGCATTCGGACTGGCGGTGAATACCGAATTAGCAATTTTCTACTCTGGCAACTCGCCTATACCGAATTGTATTTTACTGAAACACTCTGGCCTGAATTCACCGAAGATGATTTTGTTGAGGCCCTGAATTGGTACGCCACGCGGCAAAGACGGTTTGGCAAGATCCAGGAACAGGTCAGGGTCTCCTGACTGATCAGAGTTTAATTGGAGTCACAACAAGAGACGATCTGGTTCTAAAGGTAGGTTGTTCTGAGTTACCTGACAGCACAGTGCGGCCCTGCTGAGCTTATGGAATGAAAAAACGGTTAGCAACAGCAACAGTGCTGGCGGCACTCGTAGTCACAGTTATCCTTTGGTTACCAGGCGCCGTATTTACCGGATTTCTAGTCGTCACCAGTGGATTGGCTGCTTGGGAGTGGTCCCGGTTGATTCCAGGTGGGTTGTCCTCGGCAGTACGGGGCGTATATTCTGCCGTGGTCCCTATGGTTTTGCTTGGAAGTGCATTGTATGAGCCGAGTTGGGTGCCCCTGACGATAGGCGCATCAATGGTTTGGCTCGTGCTTAGCGGGGTTATTTTGTTTCAGATATACCACCGATCTCAGGTGCAGATACGTTCCGGGCTTCTTCTTGGTTTGATCCTGCTCGTACCGGGCCCCGTTGCTTTGATTGCCATTCAGCAGAATCTGGAACAAGGGCGTTTGCTGGTTTTGATGATCTGCGTCGTTGTCTGGGCGGCTGATACTTTTGCTTATGCAGTCGGTAAACGATTTGGGCGACATAAATGGACGCCAAGTATCAGTCCCGGAAAAACACTGGAGGGCACACTGGGTGGTATAGTGGGTGCTATTGGAACGGGGATCATCTTCTTTTTTGTCCTGATGGAAAACTATAAGGTCGGCATCATTGGATTTGGCCCGTGGTGCTTAATCGCTGCATCAGTTGCCGTAATGGCAATCATTGGTGATTTGGTGGAGAGTGCTGTAAAACGCTCAGCGCATCAGAAAGACAGTGGCACCCTTTTGCCGGGGCATGGTGGGGTGCTTGACCGGATCGATAGCCTGTTGTGTGCGGCACCAATATTCGGCAGTTGGATGTTTTTGTGGGAAAAGGGCGCAACAGTCGCGTTGTAGTGAGATGATCAAAAACATCGCAATTCTGGGTGCAACAGGTTCTATCGGTACCAGCGCACTAGATGTTATCGCAAAACATCCTGATCGTTTTGCTATCTGGGGCTTAACGAGTCATTCTCGTATAGACAATTGCTGTGCAATGATCGAAAAATTCCAGCCGAAGATGGTGGCGGTTTCTGCTGCGATGACGGGTGATGTGGCTAACTTTTTGGCCAGTGGTTTTGGTTCGGTAACGCTGCTGGAAGGTGAACAAGGAATCAACACGATAGCAGCTGCCGAGGAGGTTGATATTGTTATTGCTGGGATAGCAGGCGCTGCGGGATTTGCTTCGACACTGTCTGCGATCAGAGCGGGAAAGAAGGTCCTAATTGCAAACAAAGAACCTCTGGTCATGCTTGGCGAGATGCTGCGAAAGCTGGTTGCGGACTCGGGTGCTCAGATAATACCGATCGACAGCGAGCACAATGCGATATTTCAGTGTCTCCCCAAAGCTGCACAGATCGATTGTATGAGCGGTGAAATAGACGCTGATCATGGATTACTGCGACATGGCGTACAAGGAATTACCCTGACGGCATCGGGGGGGCCGTTTCTGAACACACCACCAGAAAGAATGTCAGACATTACGCCTGATCAAGCCGCTGCCCATCCTAGATGGACTATGGGGCGCAAGATATCAATTGATTCTGCGACAATGATGAACAAGGGCCTGGAAATGATCGAGGCCTGCGCTCTTTTTGGTGTTAGCCCACAGAATGTTGAAGTGGTCATTCACCCAGAAAGTATTGTCCACTCTTTTGTGGAGTACCTAGACGGGTCGATACTCGCTCAATTAGCAAGCCCTGATATGCGTGTGCCAATCGCTGCAGCTCTGGGCGATTGTGAACGTATTGATTCGGGTGCCGAACGATTAGATCTTGTCCGGGTGGGGCAGCTTAATTTTCAAAAGCCCGATGACCGGAAATTTCCTTGTCTTGTACTCGCTCGACAGGTTGCAGAGACTGGTGGCGCGGCTCCTGTGGTACTGAATGCCGCCAACGAAGTTGCAGTCAATGCATTCTGTGCGGGTAGGCTACGATTTACCGATATCCCTGATCTAATCCACTGCGCGCTTGAAGACTTTAGCAATCTGGCAGTTGATGATGTGGAATCCATAATCCGGCTAGATCAGCAGGTTCGCGATATCCTGCAAAATAGGTTAGACACAAGCGCCAATTCATCACAGCAGACGGCGGCAGAATGCTAATCATGGAAGTTGTCGAGAATGTGGTCTGGTTTCTTGTTGCTGTATTCATCTTGGTTACGTTTCATGAATTGGGACATTTTGGTGTTGCACGCCTTCTTGGTGTAGGTGTATCGAAATTTTCTATCGGTTTCGGCAAACCCCTGTATTCTTTTCGATCTCGGCGTTCCGGCACTGAATATGTGCTCGGCGCATTACCTTTCGGCGGGTATGTAAAATTCATCGATGAACGGGAAGATCATGTCGATTCCCAGGATCTGCCTCATGCATTCAATCGCCAAAATCTGTGGGTCAGAACGGCAGTTGTCATCGCTGGCCCAGCTGCTAATTTTGTATTAGCAATATTCTTTTACTGGCTTGTATTCGGGATAGGCGTTCCAGGTGTTGAGCCAATAATCGGTTATGTGCAACCTGGGAGTTCGGCAGAAGCGATTGGGCTACAACGTGGAGATCGAATAGCCCAGATCAACGGTAGGAAGGTTCGCAGCTGGGGTGAGCATCGTTATTACCTTTTGGACCAGGTTCAGAATGGTGAAACGTTAACGTTCACTATTGAGACACCCACCGGTGAGAACAAAACTGTTTCTATAGAATCAAGCAGATTGGAGTCGGGTCAGATGAATCCATTGATTCTGGAGCAAAAGATTGGAGTACTACCACGAATAGCACCCGTTGTCGGGACTCTGATTCCAGGGGAAGTCGCGGACGCCGCAGGTATACAGGTGAATGACCGGTTTATGTCGATTGAGGGTGTGCCTATCAACGGGTGGCGTGATGTGGTCGAGATTATATCGTCCAGGCCCGAACAGACGACCCGATTATCTGTACTTAGAAATGGATCAATTAAATTGGCCGTAGTGGTTCCAAAAGCGATAAATTCCATGAACGAGGTTGTCGGTAGGATTGGTGTCGGACCTGCAAATCATGTCAATGTGGTGATTCGACTGGGCGCTGGTGAAGCGATCGTTCGCGCTGTTGAGGCTACCTGGCTTCTGAGCAAATTGACTGTTGGAATGATTGTTCAGATGATCCAAGGTAAAGAGTCAACAAAAAGCATTGGCGGACCCTTGTCAATTGCAAAATACGCTGGCGCATCGGCTGAATACGGCTTGACTGCTTTTCTGATGTTTTTGGCTATTCTGAGCATCAGTCTCGGAATTCTAAATCTATTGCCAATTCCTGTTTTGGATGGGGGGCACTTAGTCTATTTTCTTATCGAGGGTATAAAGGGTACACCAGTTTCTGAAACATTTATGTATAGGTCTCAGCAGCTAGGTTTCGCAGTTCTGGCTGTACTCATCAGCTTTGCTCTTTACAATGATGTGCTCAATATTTTCAAATTCTAGACCTATGAAACTCAACCTGATATGCAGAGTACTTTGTTTGGTCGCGATGTTTGTCCTCTGCGGACCAGTGCACGCATTTGATCCTTTCGAGGTCAAAGATATACGGGTTGAAGGTGCTCAAAGAATCGAGGTAGGCACGATTTTCAATTACCTCTCAGTCAAAGTCGGGGATGAGATAACCGACGACATAGCTCGAGACTCGGTGCGTATACTGTTTTCAACCGGATTCTTCAATGATGTTCAGCTCAAGCGGGAAGGGGATGTGCTCATAGTTGTCGTCAGTGAGAGACCGTCGATCGCCTCGATAGAGTACCTCGGAAACAAAGACATTCGAGATGAAGAGATCGAAGAAGTCCTTCACTCAGTAGGATTTGTCGCCGGTAAGGTGTTCAGTCAACCAATGTTCGACAAACTATTGAAAACCCTACGTGAAAGATATTTCTCGCGGGGCCGATACTCTGCGACTATAGATTCGACCGTAACGCCATTAGATGCCAGTAGGGTGCGCATTCGACTACAGATCGACGAAGGCCGCGTGGCACGTATCGAGAAGTTGCGGATTGTTGGTAACAATAAATTTACTGATCGCGAACTTCTAAAATTACTTGAACTGCGAGAGGATTCCTGGCTAGGTTTTCTTTCATCAAAGAGAAATTATTCAATTGATAAGTTGAATGCATCGTTGGAGGCGCTAAAAAGTTTCTACCTGGATCGTGGATATATCAATTTTGACATTGATTCCCATGATGTCGCGATCAGTCAGAACAAGCAAGACATATTTGTGACCATCTCCATAACAGAGGGCGAGCCTTACACATTCGGTAAGGTCGAACTGGATGACACGCAGGGGTATATAACTAAAGAAGATTTTGATGCAGTTCGACCCCATTCCGGAGCACCGTTTTCTCGGCGCCAGGTGTTGTTGGCAAGATCAACATTGGAGTCAATACTCGCTGACGTCGGTTTTGCATTTGGCATTGTGAATGCAATGCCGGAAATCGACAGAGAGCGTAATCTTGTTGATTTTATATTTGCTGTTGACCCGGGTCCTAAGGTTTACGTCAGGCAAGTCAATGTCCGCGGAAATCAGGCCACGCGAGATGAAGTTATCCGTCGGGAAATGCGTCAGGTCGAGGGAGCTCTCTACTCTGCGAAAGATATTCGACGATCACGTGAACGAATTCAGCGGCTGGGGTACTTTGATGAAGTGAAAATAGATACGCCGGCTGTGCCGGGTACTATTGACCAAGTCGACATCAATGTTACTGTCCAAGAACGATCAACCGGTAACTTTATGTTTGGGGTCGGGTATGCTGGTGCTGATGGGGTCCTACTACAGGCAGAGGTCAATCGGGAAAATCTTTTCGGCTCCGGTCGGGAGTTGAAATTCAAAGTTGAACAATCTTCGGTTGAGCAGGTATACGAGGTTGCCTATACCAATCCTTACTTCACGAAAGAAGGCGTAAGTCTGGGCTATTTTGTCGATTATAAAAATGTTGATACCGCTAAGACGACCAGTGCAGACTACGAATCTATCAGTAGTGTATTCGGTGTACGGACTAAGATACCGGTATCGGAGTACAACTCTCTAAACTTAAGTGTTGGTTATGAGCAACTGGATCTGGAAGGCACCACAACGACACCAACCGAATTCAGTTCATTTATCACTGACCACCCCAACAGTCAAAATCTAATTTTATCGGGTGGTATCACAAAGGATACCAGGGACAGCATATTTTTCCCCCAAAAAGGGTACCTTCGCCGGGCTTTATTCGCGTTTACTGGTCCTGGCAGTGACCTGGAGTACTATAAGGTGACCCTCCGTGGACGGTGGTATAGACCCTTAGGTAACAATCTGACAATGAATATACGCGGTGTGGCTGGCTATGGAGACGGGTACGGTGATCTTGATAAGTTGCCCTTTTTCAGAAATTATTATGCTGGAGGCGCCGGGACGGTTCGAGGATATGGTCCTCGTTCCCTTGGTCCTAGACCAAGCGATAGTTCGGGCGACGCCTTGGGAGGGAGTAAAAGAATAAACGCTACCACAGAACTGTATTTTCCGGTTCCTGGACTGGATGACTCTAAAGATAAGCGGCTTAGTTTTTTTGTCGATGCAGGCCAGGTTTACGGGTCTAGCCAGAGTGTTGATCTTGCAGAACTACGTTATGCGGCCGGCATCACCTTCCACTGGTTCACCGCAATCGGACCTATGTCACTATCGTATGCAATGCCGTTTAATGACGAGTCGACTGACAACATTAATAAGCTTCAGTTCACCCTTGGCGCCATGTTTCGGTAGCGAGAGCTAAGTTGATTCTGAGAACAATCAAAATTGTCACGCTGTGCTTGCTATTTGTCAGTTCTGGGATGCTGTCTGTACAGAGCAGCTATGCAGGCGGACATCAGCTCAAGATAGGCTTTGTCAATCCTGTCAAATTACTCGAACTATCACCACAAGGAGAGAAGGCTCTGCTGCTGTTGGAAGAGGAGTTCCGGCCGAGAGATCAAGAACTGATCGACATTCGGGAGAAGGTTGTAGTGCTGGAAGATGATCTGGACAAAAATCGTCTAGTCCTTCAGGCTTCTCAAATCAAGAAAAAACAAAGAGCTATTGACAGTCTTAAACGCAAACTGAAAAGAGATCAACAAGAAGCCCGAGAAGATTACAATATTCGCAGAAATGAGGAGCTCGCCAAGCTGCAACGACTTGTTCGTGAAATGATCGTTACAATTGCGAACGAAGAGGGGTTCGATCTAATAGTTGAACAGGCTGTTTATGTTAGTAATAGAATAGATCTGACTGAACGGGTTTTGCAGAGACTGTTGGAAGAATGACCCAACTCGGTGCCATTTCACTTAAACTAAAATAGATATCGTTTGATCCGATACTGCTTTGTTCCTACTAAAGTCGGTAATTCCATTTGACTGTACTAGATATTAACCGTATTCGGGAAATTCTTCCCCATCGTTACCCGTTCCTGCTCATAGATAGAGTTACGCAGGTGGTTGACGGGAAAAGTTTGACAGCGGTTAAAAACGTAACGGTAAACGAGCCTATTTTCACTGGTCATTTTGAGCATCGCCCAATATTCCCCGGCGTTTTGATGATCGAGTGTATCGCTCAGGCATCGGCTCTGCTGGCAAGTCTCATACTGGATGCCACGGCAAATCGACAGCGTCTTTACCTGTTTGCCGGAGTCGATCGAGCCAGGTTCAAGAGGATCGTTGAGCCTGGTGATCAGATGTCCATAGAAGTCGAGCTAAAGAATCATAAACAGCAGGTGTGGCGTTGCAATGGAACCATTTCAGTAGATGGTGTTCTGGCATGTAGTGCTGAAATTCTTTTTACTCACAAGGATTTGCCGTGATCGACAAGCGCGCATCGGTTGCGCAGGGAGCGAGTATTGGCAAAAAGGTTTCTATCGGCGCTTTTTCTATTATTGAGCAAGAGGTTGAGATCGGTGACGATACCTGGATTGGTTCACATGTCGTTATTCGAAACGGAACAAAGATCGGCGCCTGTAACAAGATCTACCAGTTTTCGTCGATAGGGGAAGATCCACAGTTCGCAGCCTACAACGGAGAAAAAACCTCGTTGATCGTGGGCGATGGGAATGTTATCCGGGAGTACGTAACGCTAAATCGTGGTTCACCAGCAGGAACCGGTATAACGCAAATCGGTGACAACAACTTTTTGATGGCTTACGTGCATATTGCGCATGATAGCCGATTAGGGGACAACATTACTTTCGCTAACGGTGCAAGTCTTGCCGGGCATGTTGAGATAGGAGACTGTGCGATACTCGGTGGATTTACACTGGTGCACCAGTTTTGTCGGGTTGGCGCTCACGCCATTACAGGCATAGGCACCGTTTGCCTTAAGGATATACCGCCATTTTTGATGGTGTCTGGAAATCCAGGAAAACCCTACGGCATAAACAGCAAGGGGCTTCGCCGACGCGGATTCAGTGAGGATGTCATTTCGGCGATTAAAACCGGCTATCGCTGTCTTTACCGATCAAACAATGATTTGCAGACTGCTATCGAGGAACTTCAGTTGCTGGGTGCAACCCAAAAAGAATTAGAACAACTCGCGTCATTCGTCATGGCCTCAGATCGGGGTATTGTTCGTTAGAATGAACTAGAGGGAGCAGTAACAATGCATGTCGCTGTGGTGGCCGGTGAAACTTCCGGGGATCAACTCGGTGGCGGTGTTCTGGCTTCTCTTCGTGATTTAGTGGGAGACTTGAAGGTCACCGGAGTTGGTGGGAACGCCATGGCAGCTCAAGGTCTTGAATCCCTGCATGCAATGGAAGATATTTCCTTGATGGGGCTTGATGGCGTCACAGAAAAGCTTTTAAAGGCCATTCGAATTCGTAAATCACTTTTCAATACGTTTTTGAACGACCCGCCTGACGTATTCCTGGGTATTGATATACCTGATTTCAATATCTCACTAGAAGAGAGGCTGAAAGCTCACCGGATACCTACTGCGCACCTGGTAAGCCCTACCGTATGGGCGTGGCGGTCGTACAGGATTCGGAAGATCAGAAGGTCCGTTGACCGAATGATGGTGTTATTTCCATTCGAGGAAACCTTTTATAGGTTACACGGCGTATCGGCAAAATTTGTTGGCCATCCTGCGGCAGATGAAATCGATCAGATCACCAGGAAGCAAGCAAGGGAAAAGCTCACTGGAGAAGGCTTAGAAGTCGATCGAACAACTGTCGCTCTTCTGCCGGGAAGTAGACGATCGGAAATAGATAGCCTGGGCAGACTGTTCCTAGACACCGCAGAACGACTTGCACAAGTAAACGCCGAAATACAATTTATTTTGCCAGTTGCGAATACCTCGGTTGCCCAGCAACTTCGAGATCTTGTCGATACACACAAAGGAGGCCAGAATGTCTTTCTGACTGAGCAGAATGCAAGGCTCGCGATTGCAGCGGCCGATGTAGGCCTCATCGCGTCAGGCACCGCGGCGCTGGAAGCTGCACTCCTTGCTAGGCCGATGGTCGTGGCTTATAAGGTCTCACGGTTGTCCTACCTGCTGGCAAGGCTGTTTGCCAAGGTGAGACATGTTTCGATGCCTAACCATCTGACTGCTGAGCCTATGGTAAAGGAATTTCTTCAGGATGATGCCAACGTAGATAATCTGTGCGGTGAGATTCAGCTTGTGTTGACTGACAAGATTTACAGGGAAAAAATAGAACACGCCTTTCAGGGTCTAACAGGGATGCTTCGCAACAATGCGAGTGATACGATCGCGAAAGAGCTGATTTATATGACAGACTAGAGGTGTGAGCACTACGGATCTTTGGGGAGGCGTTGATGAAGTGGGCAGAGGCCCTTTGGCCGGTCCGGTTGTCGCCGCAGCGGTAATATTGGAACAGGGCGTACGCCTGAGCGGAATACGGGACTCAAAGAAAGTTCCTGCTAGTCGAAGGCAGGAGCTTTCCGATCTGATACGCCGCATGTCGGTCTCTTGGGCGATAGCCGCTGCGACTGTTTCTGAAGTAGACCACTATAATATCCACCAGGCCACATTGCTTGCCATGCGGCGGGCGGTCCTTGGCTTGAATGTGGCTCCAACGTATTTGTATGTTGATGGCACTGTATACCCAGATATCCGTTGCCCGGGTGAAGCTGTGGTGCGAGCTGATGAGAATATCCACGTAGTGGCGGCGGCATCGATACTGGCAAAGGTGGCAAGAGATCGTATCATGATAGCCATGAGCAAAATATATCCTGGTTATGGCTTTGAGAGGCACAAGGGATATCCGACATCTTCGCACTTGGATACGCTAAGTCGGCTGGGGCCCTGTGCAATTCACCGGACAAGTTACCAGCCGGTGAGAATCCTGCTGGAAGGGCGGGTCTGATCGTTTGCACCTGGTAGACCAATGAACAAGACAGCATTTCTTCACTTGGATGTACACACCGAGTATTCGCTTGGCGACAGTATCGTCCGGGTAAAGGAGTTGGTTAAAACGGCGAAGTCAATGTTGATGCCGGCAGTCGCGATGACGGACCTGTCAAATCTATACGGGGGCATCAAATTTATCCGTGCTTGCGTCGATAATGGTGTCAAGCCATTGATTGGTGTCGATGTCGAGGTTGTGGAAGAAAATGGCATGACACAAGGACGCCTTATCCTGCTTTGTCGAAATAATGCCGGGTATCGACATGTTTGTGAATTGCTGACGAATGCTTATACGCTTGATGTAGATTCTGCAAAGGTCGCTATCGGGTTTAGTGAATTAAGCAAAGGCTGCGGCGATCTTATAGCAATCTCGCCCAGCATTGACGGCGCAATTGGTAAATTGATGTACGCAGGAAAGTCAGATCAGGCGAGAATGACTGCCGAGAAATATTCTTACATGTTTCCCGAGGCTTTTTACCTGGAAATCACCAGAACAAACCGAAGGGGTGAAGGCGAGTATGAATTGCAAGCCTTGCGACTGGCATCTGAGCAAAAAATTCCACTCGTTGCAGGCAATGCTGTGCGATTCTTGAGTCGCGATGATTTTACCGGCCATGATATTCGAGTATGTATTCATGAAGGTAACGTACTGCAAGATCCCCGGCGGGTGAGACGCTATACCGACCAGCAGTACTTTAAAAGTCAGTCGGAAATGGTTGCCCTATTTAATGATATTCCATCTGCTCTTGGAAATACCCTAGAAATTGCGAAGAGATGTAATGTCTTTCTTGAGATGGGTAAAACCTACATGCCGATGTACCCATCTGTGACGCACAAGTCTGAAGATGAAATGCTGAAGGAAGCTACCCGCGCAGGCCTGAAATACAGATTTGAGCAGCACGCAGTAAAAGATGCGGACTACGACCACTACTCGAAGCGATTACAGATTGAGCTGGAAACAATTGTTCAGATGGGATTTTCCGGGTATTTTTTGATCGTTGCAGACTTCGTTAAATGGGCAAAAGAAAACGATATTCCTGTTGGTCCGGGTCGAGGCTCTGGAGCTGGATCTTTAGCTGCTTACTCACTGGGGATAACAGCTCTCGACCCAATTCGCTATGGACTTTTGTTTGAACGCTTTCTCAATCCGGAACGGGTTTCCTTGCCCGATTTCGATATTGATTTCTGTATGTACGGGCGTGACAGAGTTATAGAGTATGTGAGTCAGAAATATGGCAGGGACCGGGTCGCTCAGATTATTACTTATAACACCCTGGCTGCCAGGGCCGTCGTTCGAGATGTTGGCCGTGTGATGGAGCACCCATATGGGTTTTGCGACACCCTGGCGAAAATGATTCCATTTGAGGTCGGGATGACACTTGATAGAGCTCTGGATCAAGATGAAGGGTTAAAGGAGCGATATACCAACGATGCCGACGTCACCCAGTTGATTGATAACGCAAGACTGCTCGAGGGGATCCCGCGCAACGCCGGCAAACATGCAGGTGGCTTGGTAATCGCACCTGACCCGATCACTCGCTATACGCCTTTGTACCAGGAACCGGGTATGAGTCAGCCTGTAACGCAATACGATAAGGACGATCTGGAGGCAATAGGCCTCGTAAAATTTGACTTCCTGGGGCTAAGAACTCTAACGGTTATTGACTGGTCGGTAAAAAATATTAATCTTAAGCGATCAGATACGGGCCGTGAGTTGATTGATATCGAGCAACTTGCTCTTGATGATCAGAAAGTATATTCGCTTATCTGCACTGGTTATACAACGGGACTGTTTCAACTTGAATCCAGAGGTATGCAGGAACTTATCCAGAGATTAATGCCCGATCACTTTGACGAACTGATTGCTCTAGTGGCCTTATTTAGACCGGGACCGCTTCAGTCCGGAATGGTGGACGACTTTGTCAGCAGGAAACACGGTCATGAAGAGGTTCGCTATCCTCATCCAACTCTCATCGAGATCTTAAGGCCAACATACGGAGTGATTCTCTACCAAGAGCAAGTAATGGAGATCGCTCGTGTTTTATCTGGTTATACACTGGGATCTGCCGATTTGCTTCGACGAGCGATGGGAAAGAAAAAACCTGAAGAAATGCGTGAGCAACGTCAGTCGTTTGTTGAGGGTGCTGCTGAAAGACAGGTCGATCGAGCGAATGCAACGTATATTTTTGATTTAATCGAAAAATTTGCAGGTTACGGATTCAATAAATCTCATTCAGCTGCCTACGCACTTCTGAGCTATCAGACGGCATGGCTCAAGACCCACTACCCATCGGAGTTCATGGCGGCTTGTATGTCTGCAGATATGGAACACACGGACAAACTCGTCGTACTTGTTAATGAAGCAAAGCGAATGGGTATTCCGCTACTTGCTCCTGATATAAATCAGTCCGACCGCGAGTTCAAGGTCGATGAGGGTGGATCTATTCGTTATGGACTTGGTGCCATAAAAGGCATGGGTGAGCGAGTAATCGACTCACTGTTAAATGAGCGTGCGGCCCATGGTGAATTTAGTGACTTGCACTCGTTATGCCGCAGAGTTGACCAGTACCGCGTTACCAAGAAGGTGTTTGAAGCGTTGATTATGTCTGGGTCTTTAGATTGTCTTGGTTCGATCAGGGCTGCACATTGGGCGATGCTGCCCCAGACCGTCGAACTGGTTGACCAGATGGCTGAAGATCAGTCTTCCGGGCAAAATGATATGTTCGGTCTCGAGTCTAGTGCAATGGTCGGTGATCTAGCAGTATCAGTACCAGACTGGTCCTCAAGGAAAGCCCTAGAGAATGAAAGGCAGGCACTGGGACTGTATCTAAGCGGTCACCCTATCGATCATGTACATGATGAACTTGATGCCCTAGTAGCTGGAAGCATTGCTGAGACTCGTCCAACCCCGGAACGAAGAATATGTTTAGCCGGTCTGGGTTCTGCTTTACGCGCCTTCAACAACAAAAGAGGTGAAACCGCAGCGTTCTTTAGCTTGGATGATGGATCTGCCTGCGCGGATGTCACAGTATCAAGCGATCTTTATCAAAGCGTAAGAAACATCATTGAAACATCTGAGATCCTGCTGGTTGAAGGTCTGTGCTCCTTGGATGATCGCACCGGACAATTGCGGTTAAAAGCTGACCAGATCAAAACTCTGCGGCAGATTCGAGAAGCGGGACTCACCAGGTTGGTCGTGCTACTGGACATAAAGGGTAATATCGAGAGCCAGATAGTTGATCTGCAAGCCGTGCTGGATAATTACCGACCGGGTTCAACTTCTGTCTGTGTCGAGTACTGTAATGCGAAAGGTGATAAGGCTGTCATAAATTTGGGTTCTGACTGGACAGTTCAAGTGGGTGAAGAGACGATTGAACAACTGGTCGAGATATTTGGCGCGGGATCACTCCGTTACATCTACGATAAAACCAGATTCAAAGATCAACCGGACTTGCTGTCATACCGGGCCGCTTGAAACACGGTTAAAGTGTGGGAATTGGGATAAAATGAACTGGTCCGATGTGAGATTTAGGTAACTGTGTGGTGGATAATTTTCTGGAGTTCGAAAAGCCGATCGAAGAACTTTCGGCAAAGATAGAAGAGCTTGAAAGGGTCAGTCAGACTCAAAACCTAGATCTGAGCGAACAGATCAACAAGCTTGAAGACAGAAGACAGAAAGTCACACACGACATTTTTTCCTCTCTCGATCCTTGGCAAATCACTCAGATTGCCCGTCATCCGATGCGTCCCTACACCCTTGACTACGTGGGTTTCGTTATTGCCGGGTTCCAAGAACTTCACGGCGACCGTATGTTTGCCGATGATAGATCGATTATTGCGGGTATCGGAAAGATCGACCAGCGGAACGTTGCGCTAATTGGGCACCAAAAAGGTCGGAATACACGGGAGAAACTGCGACGCAACTTTGGTATGCCTAAACCGGAAGGATACCGAAAGGCGCAAAGGGTTATGAAACTCGCAGAAAAATTTGGCCTCCCTATTGTGACACTGATCGATACGCCAGGAGCTTATCCTGGCGTTGATGCGGAAGAGAGGGGTCAAAGTGAGGCAATAGCTCGTTCGCTCTCAGTAATGATTGCCTTAAGGGTCCCTGTTATTACAGCAGTTATCGGGGAGGGAGGATCCGGGGGAGCCCTGGCTATCGGGGTTTGTGATCGCTTGATAATGATGGAGTATTCCACCTATTCGGTGATTTCACCGGAAGGTTGTGCGTCTATCTTATGGAAAAGTCCGGATAAGGCACCCGAGGCCGCAGCAGCTATGAAGATCACATCAGCCGATCTAAAGAAGTTAGGATTAGTTGATGAGATTGTTCCGGAACCTTTGGGGGGCGCGCACCGCGACCCCGAGCAGGCAGCTGCGCATCTAAATGCCAGTTTGGTTCGCCATCTTGAAGAAGTTTCAAGTTGGACAATCCCGGAGCTGCTGGGCAAACGTTACGAACGACTACAGTCATTTGGCCAATTTCAGAACGGAATATAAACGCGACAAGTAGCGTGCCTATGTTTGATAGTGAAGTAGTACGATTTGCACAGGACAAAAACGCTCGTCGACTATTGGTGGCGTTAAGCGGTGGTGTAGATTCGATTTCTCTACTGCACAAGTTGTGTGAATTACGTACGCGTTACGACCTTAATATAGTTGCTTTGCATGTCGATCATCAGATTCAGCCTGAATCTGAACAGTGGATGAGACATTGTCAGGCTCAGTGTGATGAGTTCGAAGTACCTATAAAAACAGTAAGACTCACATTGCAGGAGTCCGGACACGGACAAGAGGCGGCTGCAAGGCAGGCCCGCTACGATTGGTTCCGCTCTCAGGTCGGCCCTGCGGATGTCTTAGTGATGGCGCACCATATGGGGGATCAGGTCGAGACCGTCTTGTTGCGGCTATTTAGAGGATCGGGTTTGCTGGGACTCGGGGCAATGCACGAGATGAGAAAATTCGGTTTGGGTTGGCTGGCACGACCACTGCTGAAAGTGTCCAAGGAAGAGATCGTAGCTTATGTTAGAGAAAATGATCTTCGGTACATAGAAGATCCAAGTAATTTCGATATCCATATTGATAGAAATTTTGTACGGCACGAGCTACTACCGCTGATTCGCTCACGTTGGTCCGGTGTCGATCAAACAATTTCCCGAAGTTCAGATCATCTCAAATCAATTCAGTCCAGCTTAGACAAGAGTGCCAGGTCGGATCTTAGAATGTTTCTTTACCTTAATAGACCTACTCTATTGGGCGACTATGGCTGTGTGAGAGTCAGTGACCTGATCAGACTCGATCAAACTCGAGTTGTTGAGGTATTACGCTACTGGATCCGGTGCGAGGGGCTTGATCTACCGAGTACTGGAAAAATGAATGAACTGATTAGACAAGTTGTTGGGAACGGCACTAAAGGCCGTGGAGGTATACGATGGCAACAGGGCGAATTTCGTGTGTATCGGGAATTTCTCTACCTACTTCCGGCACAGCCCAAGTTATGCAGTCCAACGCCACAACGCTGGCAGGGACAGGATGCCATGTGCATAAAGGAAGTCGATATAGCATTGTCGTTACGCCGTTGTCGGGGTAGGGGAATCAGGCTATCTTCAAATAATAACTCGCAATTTATTCTTGATTGGCAGCATAGGGACCGTGTTTTCCATCCTTACGGGTCTGTTCACAAACGAACCATTAAGAATCTGTTCCAAGAAAAAGGAATTCCACCATGGGAGCGATGCAGACTGCCTTATGTGTATCTGGATGACGATCTGGTCTGTATACCAGGCTTGGCAGTGGAACAACACTATGCCGCTTCGGGCACCGAAATAGGGCTGGAAATCAATATTTCTGGAGCTCAAACGCGTCGCCCAGATTCGGGATGACGCTTAACCGTTGTTCTCGGTGGCCATGTCTGGTAATCTAACCGTCCGTCAGGTATGGCGGAGCACGTTCGTTCGAGTGTGCTGTTTTATCTCCGCGAATCCTTAAGCGTATCTGTACCCTGACGTATAGTATGCGAGTACATGACGTTGTTTGTGCCAGAGGGAATAATGACTAAATACGTTTTTGTGACCGGTGGTGTGGTCTCGTCATTGGGGAAGGGTATTTCATCGGCCTCTTTGGCGGCCCTGCTGGAGGCGCGCTCTCTCAAGGTAACGATGGTCAAGCTGGATCCCTATATCAATGTTGATCCCGGTACGATGAGTCCGTTTCAGCATGGCGAAGTATTCGTTACCGATGACGGAGCAGAGACGGATCTAGACCTGGGTCACTATGAGCGATTTGTCCGTACGCGGATGACTCAGTTGAACAACTTTACCACTGGACAGATTTACGAGCGCGTAATTCGAAAGGAACGACGTGGTGACTATTTGGGAGGGACTGTTCAAGTTATTCCCCATATTACTAACGAGATCAAAGATTCAATAAAAGCGGCGGGCGTGGGATACGACGTTTGTTTGGTCGAGATTGGTGGTACGGTCGGTGATATAGAATCGCAACCGTTCCTCGAAGCGATTCGGCAGATGAGAATTGAGGAAGGCCGAAGCAATACTGCATTTGTTCATTTAACACTTATTCCGGAATTACCTTCGGCGGGTGAAATTAAGACCAAACCCACTCAGCACTCGGTAAAAGAGTTACGCAGCATTGGCATCCAGCCGGACATTCTTGTGTGTCGGGCACACAAGCCTATTCCCGATGAATCCCGAAAAAAGATATCTCTATTTACGAACGTAGAGGAGTTTGCGGTAATCTCAGGAGAAGATGTGGATAGTATCTATTCCATTCCCCGGCGATACCACGAGCAAGGAATGGACCAGATCATTGTTGATCATCTTCATCTATCGGGCAGTTCTGCGGATTTGACCGAGTGGAACAGGGTCACAGATGCGCTGGAGAATCCAACTTCAGAAGTCAATATTGCAATGGTTGGCAAGTACGTCAGCCTTACTGAATCCTATAAATCGCTGTCAGAAGCACTTGTACATGCCGGGATAGCGAACGACTGTAAGGTTAATGTCAACTACATAGATGCAGAAAACATTGAAACGGATGGTACCGGTGAATTGGAGCAGAGTGATGCGATTTTAATTCCTGGCGGGTTTGGAATCAGAGGCGCTGAGGGAATGATTGAGGCGGTTCGTTATGCGCGTGAACGACACGTACCGTACCTGGGTATCTGCCTTGGACTCCAGATAGCTGTGATCGAATATGCGCGCAATGTTGCTGGCCTGTCCGGTGCAAATAGCACTGAGTTCGACAGAGAATGCAAACATCCAGTGATTGCCCTGGTTACCGAGTGGACAAACCAAGCAGGTGAAACAGAGAATAGGGACACAGATAGCGAACTCGGCGGTACGATGCGGCTAGGGGCTCAGTACGCGAACCTGAAGAAAGGCAGTATATGTTCAGACATTTACGAACAACGAAAGATCCGTGAGCGTCATCGTCATCGATACGAGGTGAACAATCGATTCATAGATGTCTTGGAGGCGAAAGGGCTTACTTTTTCCGGCAGATCAATGGATGATCTTGTCGAAACGATTGAAATTTCTGAACATCCTTGGTTTATCGCCTGTCAATTCCACCCCGAATTTACCTCGACACCGCGGGATGGACATCCTTTGTTTACGCGCTATGTGCAGGCGGCCATGACCGTTTCCGGGAGTCAAACAGGCTTTAAGGAGGCTGCGACACTGTGAATTTGTTGGGTAGAGAAATCGGGCGTAGTCATCCGTTCTTCCTGATTGCTGGACCGTGCGTTATCGAATCACGACAGGCCGTTCTGGAGGTGGCTGCAGCGTTGCAGGAAATCTGCGATCGACTCGACATCCTTTTGATTTTCAAGTCTTCCTTCGATAAGGCAAACAGAACGGCGAGCGAGAGTTACCGTGGACCAGGGCTGAGTGAGGGCCTTGAAATTCTCAGTGAAGTGCGGAGCAGCAGCGGTTTACCGTTGCTTACCGATGTACATTCTGTGGATCAGGTGTCTGCTGTTGCGTCGGTTGTTGATATTCTTCAGACACCGGCATTCTTGTGCAGACAGACTGACCTCATTCAGGCAGTGGCGGCCTCTGGTAAACCAGTCAATATTAAGAAGGGCCAGTTCATGTCGCCCCACGAGATGAAATCTGTGTTGGCGAAGGCTCAGATGGCCGGAGGTTCAGAAATCATGCTCTGTGAACGAGGAACTTCGTTTGGTTATAACAATCTCGTCGTTGACATGCGTTCTCTTGAGATTATGGCGGGTTTTGGCTGTCCAATCGTTTTTGATGCAACTCACTCGGTGCAGCTCCCGGGTCAGGGCGGAGATAAATCAGGTGGTCAGAGGGAATTTGTACCGGTTTTGGCGCGTGCCGCTATAGCGACTGGGGTGTCTGGCCTTTTTATGGAAGTACACCCGGACCCGGATAAGGCGTTGAGTGATGGTGCCAATTCCTGGCCACTCGATCAGCTGGAATTCCTGTTAACTGAACTCGTGGCACTGGATGGAATAGCCTCGAGATCCCACGAACTTTAGTTTTGCGCCGATTATTTCGTTGACTTGGGAGAGAAAGAGGTGGGCGTGAGGATTGCCGGTGTCACTGGGCGTGAAATTATCGACTCAAGAGGTAATCCGACAGTACAGGCAGTTGTAGCCTTAACCGACGGATCAATAGGTACTGCCGCAGTGCCTTCGGGCGCTTCAACCGGCAGCCTTGAGGCGGTGGAACTCAGGGATGGCGACCCATCAAGGTATTCTGGCCTTGGTGTTTTGCGTGCAGTTGAAAATATAAATACTGAGATCTCAAGATGCGTTTTTGAGCAGGATCCATTTGAGCAATCCGAGATAGACAATGCGCTTGTTGTTCTTGATGGCACGCCCAACAAATCACGCCTTGGCGCCAATGCCATCTTAGCCGTATCACTTGCGATAGCCCGTGCGAGTGCATGCAGTATCAGATTGCCACTCTATCGGTATTTGGCCAAGATGTTTGGCGGCGGTGCTGGTGATAGTGTTCTGCCTGTTCCCCAGATAAATATTCTGAATGGAGGAGCTCATGCAGACAATCGTATTGATTTCCAGGAGTTTATGATCCTACCGGTCGGTTCGACTAGTATTGCCGATGCAGTCAGGGTGGGTGCCGATGTATTCCACATGCTGAGAACAATTCTTAAGCAAATGGGTCTGAGCACTGGAGTGGGTGATGAGGGTGGCTTTGCGCCTGAAATATGCTCCAATGAACAAGCCATAGAGGTTGTGCTCGAGGCGATTACCCAGGCAGGCTATGTACCCGGCGTAGATGTTTACCTCGGTCTGGACATTGCGAGCTCAGAGTTTTTTCGTGATGGCCGATACTGTTTAGAAGGTGACGATCAGACTTATACATCGGAAGAATTTGTTCAATTGATTATGACCTGGGTAGAGCGGTATCCGATTTTGACTGTTGAGGATGCGATGGCAGAAGATGACTGGGAGGGTTGGGAATCGATTACGCGAGTCGTCGGTGATCGTATACAACTCACAGGTGATGATCTGTTTGTAACCAATCCTCAAATACTTGCAAAAGGGATAGAGCGTAAAATTGCAAATTCAATATTAATCAAAGTTAATCAGATCGGCACACTGTCCGAGACATTTGAGGCGATTCGTATGGCCAAAGCAGCGGATTATGGTGTCACGATTTCACATCGATCGGGTGAGACTGAAGACACTACGATAGCCGATCTAGCCGTTGCCACAGGTGCTGGACAGATTAAAACAGGTTCTCTGTGCAGATCGGAACGTGTTTCAAAATACAACAGGCTGATGGTGATAGAGGAGGAACTGGGTCCGGCATCATCATTTGCTGGGCTGAATGGTTTTCCTCATTATAAGAAGGGCGTTTCGACACCCAACCCTGCGACATACAGTCGATAGGAATGCATGTCCCACAGAGTATTGCTCGGCACCTTGTTATTGCTTTTTGTCCTTCTTCAATACGCTATATGGGCTGGAAAAAATAATGTGCTCGATCTAATCACCCTCAATTCAACACTGAGCGAGTTGAGAGAGCAGAACAAGAAGCTGCGAAAAAGAAACGATCAGCTACATGCTGAGGTGATTGACATAAAAAGCAGATTGAGTGCGATAGAAGCGCGCGCGCGATCAGAACTGGGCTTGGTCAAGCCTGGCGAGACGTTTTTTCAAATCATTGAAAAAAAAGAAGAAAAGAAGTAGACAATTATTCGCAGACAGCAATCCCTATCTAGGTTCTTGAAGCCTATAGGGCAGGGGCAGAGTTGTGAACTGTTCGTTACCTTGAACTCTATAGCAGTAAACGTTTTTGGCTTCCAAGAAACCGGAAACACTTAACAGGCACTCCGTGTTGATTCCGTCCAGGGCGCTGGCGTTTACGATGGTACCAGCCTTTTCGTTCAGTGCATCAGCCAAATAAACAGGCTGACCCACGCTGACTTCACCCGCGCTATTGATCTTTCCCCGTAGTACACGTTGCTTGACTCGACCGAGGTATCGCAGTCGTGCAACAATTTCCTGACCTGGATAACAACCCTTGGTGAAACTTACACCAGATACCAAATCAAGGTTGATGTTTTGTGGTGTAAAGAGACCACTGGTCAATGCAGTTACAGTGGCAATGCCGTGGCGGATCTGGAGCAGGTTCCAATAATCCGAACCTAGAAGCGTAATATTTTCGCCAGTTTCTTCAATAAATTCGATAGCATCAGTCACTGGAACAACAATAAGTTGAGCTGGTGGGCCAGGCTCTGAATCACCATGGCATTCTTTGGGCCACGCAGATCCAATTTGGCACGAGGTAGATGTTGAAAACCGATCAAGTTCTACATCTCCGCTGAGGCACATAACTGCTAAGTCAGAACAGACTCGGAAGGTCACATCCGCGCGGAGGACGAACATCTTCAGTCGATCAAGCAAAGGAGTGACATTTGAATGATGAGTCACCATGTAGATAGCGCCATTCATCGGAAAGAGGCGAAACGTTGCGAGAACCCGTCCTTTGGGGTTGCAATAAGCTCCAAAAAGAAATCGTGTGTCTCCTAAATCTTTGATATCACAAGTTACTTGGCTTTGCAAAAAAGATTCAGCATCCTTTCCTTCGCAGCAGATAACAGATTCCTGTGTACACGGGACGGCGAACTGACCAGGCACCTGTTGTTGAGATTGGGGGAATACCGTTCGCTGTCCCTCTGCAATTGCCCCGCCCTTTGACTCGAGTAACGCCAGCCAGGAGGGGTCAATTGACGATTTATGGGTCTTGCTTGTCACAGGGAGATGACTCATGAATATTCATGTTGTTTCTGTATAGAACAGGGTAATTTGACTAAAGACTCGGGTCGGTAAGCATATCATGCGCTCTCAAGGCCAATGGTTCACAATCGACCTCTGCCGAACTTGTATTATAGTCACAAAGCGGAGAAAATTAATCTGTGGACATCGAAGGTATTAATCAAAAAACAGAAGTCTTGTCGGGAGCTGCGAGTAAACGCGGCAATAGGATTCCGGACTCTGTCGTCGATGTTCTAACGTCAAAACAGCCCGAAACTAACGCTACGAAGCAATCTGCCTGCAGCAGCCCAATAACATCTCACCCCGACCCGACTCGGTTTGGTGACTGGGAACACGCTGGCCGCTGCATAGATTTTTGACAGTCGATCAGCTTACATTAATTTCTCGTACCATCGACAATCGAAGATGCCAGTTAAGCAACGTCCTGTCTCACCCCATCTTCAGATTTACAGACCGCAGCTGCCATCGTTTTTGTCAATTCTGCACCGGGCGACCGGCTTGTTTTTGGTGCTAGGGCTGATGGTTATCTGCATTTGGCTAATCTGTGTCGCACTAGGAGAGGATTATTTTCAGGTATTCAATTCAATCGGATCAACGGCATTGGGGAAGATGTTCTCTCTGGGACTGGTATTCAGTTTGGTCTATCATTTTTTTAACGGTATTCGCCATCTTGTCTGGGACTGTGGTTATGGCTTCGAGCTAACGAGTGTCTATTTCAGCGGCACAATAGTTCTTCTAGTGTCGATTTTTGTTACATTGCTCGTTGTCGCCCGGATCTGGTTTTAATAGTTTCGAATAAGATATGGACGGTAGGGTGTGGTAAACGATTTAGGATCAAAGCATTGGAAGTATCAACGCTATTCGGCTTTGGTACTGGCGCCAGTAATACTTTGGCTGTTAGTCAGGATTATTTTTCGCCCAGAACTGAGTTATGTTGAAGTAAAACAGTGGTTAACACTGCCCGCATCATCTTTGCTTTTGGCCCTGACGATAGGTGTACTGTGTTTCCATGCCGCAATTGGAATCCAAGTCATCTTAGAGGATTACGTATCTAGCCATCGTCTGCAAAAGCAGCTAGTCAATCTGGCCAGGTGGGTTGCTGTTCTAATGAGTGGCTGTGCGGTTTGTACGATTCTTTTTATGTGGACCCAGTAATTACTTGACCAAAGCATACACAATCATCGACCACACTTATGATGCAGTGGTGGTCGGAGCCGGCGGAGCCGGCCTCAGAGCCTGTCTTGGCCTCGCCGAGGGCGGTCTGAAAACAGCGTGTCTAACCAAAGTGTTTCCGACTAGGTCGCACACCGTGGCGGCTCAGGGCGGCATGAGTGCTGCATTGGGCAACATGGGGGAAGATGACTGGCGTTGGCACATGTACGATACAGTTAAAGGTTCTGATTGGCTGGGTGATCAAGATTCGATCGCATATATGTGTAAAGAAGCCCCCGCTGCCGTGATTGAGCTTGAGGGTTACGGAGTGCCTTTTTCGCGGACTGAAAACGGCAAGATCTATCAGCGGGCGTTCGGTGGTATGACGACCCATTTCGGAGAAGGGCGAGCCCAGCGAACCTGTGCAGCAGCCGATAGAACGGGCCACGCGATATTGCACGCCCTCTATCAACAATCTTTACGACACGAAGTCGAGTTCTTCATCGAATATGTAGCACTTGATCTAATCATGCGCGATGGCGCCTGTATAGGTGTTATTGGTTGGAGCCTGGATGACGGTACTTTGCATCGATTTTCCTCTAAAAGTGTAATTTTAGCGACCGGAGGTTACGGTCGAGCCTATTTCTCCGCAACTTCAGCACATACCTGCACCGGTGATGGCAATGCAATGGTGCTACGGGCCGGACTGCCTCTTCAGGATATGGAGTTCGTGCAGTTTCATCCAACAGGTATTTATGGATCGGGTTGTCTGATAACAGAAGGCGCCCGAGGTGAAGGCGGATATCTGACCAATTCTGACGGCGAACGGTTTATGGAGCGCTACGCGCCTAATGCGAAAGACCTTGCGTCACGTGACATTGTTAGCCGAGCGATGACCAAGGAAATTCGAGCCGGTAAAGGTGTTGGTCGAGATAAAGATCACCTGCATCTTCACCTTGAACAGCTCGGGTCCGATATTTTGTCTGAACGTCTACCAGGGATCTCGGAGACAGCACGGGTGTTTGCTGGCGTCGATGTCACACAGGAGCCAATACCCGTACTACCGACGGTACACTACAACATGGGCGGTATCCCGACAAATTTCTGGGGCGAGGTGATTACCCAGGGATCCGGTGGAGATGACAAGGTCGTCACAGGTTTGTTCGCAATTGGCGAAGCGAGTTGTGTATCTGTCCACGGAGCCAATAGACTGGGATCGAACTCTCTACTGGATCTTATCGTGTTTGGCCGGGCTGCCTCAAAAAGGTTGATCGAGATCCTAGATCACCGGGTTTCGTGCCCAACAGCAGGGGATAGCGACACTGAAAGGGCGTTAACACGGTTCGACCAGATTAGGCATAGTCAGGGTGACTATCCAACAGCGGCACTCCGACTGGCAATGCAAAAAGCAATGCAGGATAACTGCGCTGTATTTAGGACAGAAGAGGTGTTGAAAGAAGGTATCGAAAAAATCCAGACTATCAGAGGTCGATTTATGGAGGTCAGGGTCACTGACAGATCCATGATCTGGAATACGGATCTGGTTGAGACGCTCGAGCTTGAGAATCTCTTGCTTCAATCCGTTGCGACTATTCACAGCGCCAATCGGCGCCAGGAGAGTCGTGGAGCCCATGCTCGGGAGGATTATCCGAATCGTGACGATGGGAAGTGGTTAAAACATACGCTTACCTGGACCGATGCAGGCGATGATCCCGTGATAGCTTATCGACCTGTCAGGCTCTCGACTGGCACCACCGAGGTAGAATCGGTTCCACCTTCAGACAGGGTCTATTGACGAGAACGCGTTGTGGCAGATTTACGGTTACCAAAAAACTCTAGGGTGCGACCGGGCCACACCCACAAAGGTACCGGAGGCGCGGACGCTCGAGAGTTTCAAATCTACCGCTGGGATCCCGATAATAACGACAATCCCCGGCTTGATATTTATCATGTTGATATCAAAGACTGCGGGCCGATGGTGTTAGATGCGATTATAAAAATCAAAAACGAGATAGATTCTACGCTCACTTTCAGGCGGTCTTGTCGGGAGGGAATCTGCGGATCTTGTGCGATGAACATAGATGGCATGAACACTCTGGCATGTACAAAGGCAATCGCGGAAGTAAAGGGTGCGGTAAAAATATACCCCCTCCCTCACATGCCGGTCATTAAAGATCTTGTGCCGGATCTGACCCAATTCTTTCGCCAACTTGCCTCGGTGGAACCATGGCTCAAAACAAAAGAGTCGACTGGACTAATCGAGAATACCCAAACTGTAGACGAAAGAAAACGCCTCGATGGCCTCTACGAGTGCATTCTTTGTGCTTGCTGTTCAACGAGTTGTCCGAGTTATTGGTGGAATAGTGACCGCTATCTCGGACCAGCGGCGCTCCTGCAGGCATATCGATGGATTGTTGACAGTCGTGACATGGCAACCGAAGATCGGCTTGAACAACTAGATGACACCTTTAAATTGTATCGCTGTCACACAATCATGAATTGTACTAGCGCGTGCCCGAAGGATCTGAATCCAGCTAGGGCCATTGGGCAGATAAAAAAGATGATCGCTCGATCTCAATAAGAGGATGAGGGCAGATCGGGCAAAGGTGCTCTGGCGATGTCGTCGAGGTATTCGGGAGCTCGACTCGGTTTTAAGGCCCTTTGCCGAAGACTGCTACGATGAACTGTCGCCGCTAGAAAAGACCCGACTGCAGACGCTTCTTGGCTGTCAGGACACCCAGATCCTTGACTGGGTTCTCGGGCGGGAAATACCCGATGAAGAAGGCCTACAAAGCCTGGTCGACTCGATCATCCGGTATTCGCAAAAGTCGAGGCTAACCGGAATGGTATGAGAGTCTGGATCTGGATAATAGCGAGTATTGTTTGTGGCATAACCCGCTAAAGACTGGCTACCCAATAGCGCTATATCCTGATAGACAGTAGTGATAGAATCGCCCACCGTTTTGAGATCGAAAATATTTATAGATGGTCAGGCCGGGACAACCGGCCTTAGGATCAGGCAATGGACTCAGCATCGTAGCGATATTGAGCTCCTGACTCTTGCTGAAAATGACCGACGTTCCGTGACAGCACGGCAGGAAGCCATATCGCTAGCCGACCTCACCATTCTTTGTCTGCCGGACGCCGCCGCTGGAGAAGCTGCCGTCTGGGCACAAAATGCCGGTACCAGGGTTCTCGATGCCAGTACCTGCCACCGTGTTGCAGATGACTGGACATATGGGCTTCCTGAACTATGTGAAGAGCAACGTGCTAGGATTGGTTCGGCTGATCGTGTGAGTAACCCAGGCTGTTATTCCTCTACCTTTATTCTGTTGTTGCGACCCTTGATAGATGCCGGACTGATACCAACAGATGTTCCGATATCTATACATGCCTTATCCGGTTATAGCGGCGGCGGTAAATCATTGATCGAACGCTGGGAAAACCATGATAATGAGTTGGCGGACCTCCAGTATGAAGCGCCCTACGCATTGGGGTGGGTCCACAAGCACATTCCTGAGATGCAGCGATACACGGGCTTGACGGTCCAGCCCCAGTTCCTGCCAGCTGTGGGTCCGTTTCACAGCGGCATGCGGGTTCAGGTACCTCTTCACGAAAGTATTTTTTACAACAGGCCCGATGGTGAAGAGATCTGGACACTTCTTAATCAACGTTACGCTGGTGAACCGTTTATTCAGGTCGCACCGTTTGCCGGCTTTGAAGCGGTCAGTGAAAACGATTTGGATCCAACTGGGTTTAACGGGAGCAATCAACTCCAAATTCATGTATTTCCGAATCCCGCGGGGCATATTCTGCTGGTTGGCTTGCTGGATAATCTAGGTAAAGGTGCTTCCGGAGTAGCCGTACAGTGCCTTAATCTGATGTTGGGTCTGCCGGAGGAAGCGGGGCTACCTGTTTAACCTACACAGCTACAGGATCAAGTGCGCTCTTTAGCTGACAGCCGAGTATGCGATTATTTAGCCCCCCAGGGGAAAGGGCTCACCAGTTAGATGTGTTAGAACTTTTCGCTACGAGTCTTTAACGGGTACTGTCTAGCCGTTAGAATACAAAAGGCTTGAAGGCTCGACAAATCTTACAGTCGTCAGCTGTACACCTCCTACTCCATAGACTCGACTGATAACCTATGCTTCCCAGGAATCAAAAGAACGTTCGCAACTTCGCGATAATTGCCCATATCGATCATGGGAAATCAACGCTATCGGACCGATTAATTCAGTTGTGCGGCGGTTTGACTGACCGGGAAATGTCAGAGCAGGTACTTGATTCGATGGAGCTTGAACGCGAGCGGGGGATAACGATCAAAGCTCAGAGTGTCTCCTTGAAGTACACATCGCGTAAAGGAGACCAGTATTCGCTTAATTTTATTGATACGCCGGGTCATGTGGATTTCGCTTATGAGGTTTCGAGGTCATTAAGTGCGTGTGAGGGTGCGTTGCTCGTGGTTGATGCCTCACAAGGCGTGGAGGCACAGACACTTGCACACTGTTATGCGGCGGTCGACTTAGGCCTAGAGGTGATCCCGGTACTCAACAAGATCGATTTGCCTTCCGCAGAACCCGAGCGAGTGTTGCGAGAAATTGAAGACCTTATTGGCCTAGACTGTTCAAACGCTCTGTCGATCAGCGCAAAAACGGGTGCCGGAGTCGAAGAGGTTCTAGAGTCCATTGTCTCCTCTCTGCCCGGGCCTGAAGGCGACGCAAACGACCCCTTAAGGGCGCTCATCATTGATTCGTGGTTTGATAATTATCATGGCACGGTTTCGTTGGTTAGGCTGGTAGACGGCAAGATTGCCAGCCGCGACAAGATCAAGATCAGTTCTACTGGGGGTGAGCACCAGGTGGCGGAGGTAGGAGTATTCACACCGAAAAAGCAAGTAGTTTCGCAGCTGGTAGCTGGTGATGTCGGCTATATGATCGCTGGCATTAAAGATATAAAAGCGGCGAAGGTCGGTGACACAATAATCGATGCCAGATCGGTAGGCACGGTAACTCTGCCTGGGTTCAAAGAGGAAAAGCCCACTGTTTTCGCCGGCCTGTACCCGGCGAACAATGCCGATTACGACAGTTTTCGTGATGCGCTGGACAAGTTGGGTCTGAATGACGCATCGTTGCAATATGAACCGGAAGTGTCGCCAGCTTTGGGATTTGGATTCCGGTGTGGGTTCCTGGGTCTGCTTCACCTCGAGATAGTTCAGGAGCGCCTTGAGCGTGAATATGAACTTGAGTTGATTACCACAGCGCCTACGGTCTTGTATCAGGTTATAACAACTGAACAGAAGCTGGTAGGGGTGCAGAACCCTTCCGACCTTCCGGATCCGGCGATGATCAGAGAAATACGTGAGCCATTTATTCGTGCGCGAATACTTTCGCCGCAAGATCAAGTCGGTCCAATCATCTCATTGTGCATTGAAAAGCGTGGGGTTCAGCAGAACATCAATTACCACGCGAGACAGGTCTTGATCGAGTTTGATTTGCCACTGGCTGAGGTGGTGTTTTATTTTCATGATCAATTAAAGTCAGTAAGCCGGGGATTCGCTTCGTTGGATTATGAGTTACTCGATCATCGGGTGGCTGATATGGTTAAGCTTGACATATTGATTAATGGTGATCGGATCGATCCTTTATCCCTTCTGGTGCATCGCGAGCAGGCGAAATATCGCGCACGGGATCTAGTCAGCCGAATGCGTAAACTTATTCCGAGGCAGATGTTTGACGTCGCAATTCAGGCTTCCATTGGTTCGAGGGTCATTTCGAGAGAGACAGTCAAAGCTTTGCGAAAGAACGTCACTGCAAAATGCTATGGCGGCGACATTACGCGAAAACGCAAACTGTTAGAGAAGCAAAAAGAAGGAAAGAAACGGATGAAACAGGTGGGCTCCGTAGCCATACCCCAGGAAGCATTCCTATCAGTCCTGAGGATGGGCAACTAACATGGATTTTGCATTTGCTTTGTTTAGTGGGCTGGTAGTAACCGGCGGGGTTGTGCTTTGGGATCGCCTGCAAAGACGAACAGGCACTGACTTTAAGGATAAAGACACTATAGGTGCGGGATCCAGAACGGCTGGTATTGTTATCGAGTATGCGCGTGCCTTTTTCCCCGTGATACTGGTTGTGTTCGTCCTTCGATCTTTTGTTGTCGAGCCGTTCAGGATCCCCTCTGGTTCAATGCTGCCGAGTCTCTATATCGGAGATTTTATTCTCGTATCAAAATCTAGCTATGGCATAAGACTGCCTCTGGTTAATCAGAAAATCTTTTCGATCGGAACTCCTAAACGAGGTGACGTGATGGTGTTCAGATACCCACATGACGAGAAAACAAATTTTATCAAGCGGGTTGTTGGATTGCCGGGCGATATTGTTGATTACAAAAACAAAAGACTTCGAATTAATGGCAACGTTGTTGATATTCAAAAAGTGGATCGGGAAGACACCGAACAGGGTACACGACTCAGTCACCAGGTTGGGGAATACATTGAAAGTCTCGGCAAGTCATCGCATGGGATACTCATCGATGCGAGTCGACGCTCCAGAGATATGACGAGAATAACCGTTCCACCGGACCATTTCTTTGTTATGGGGGATAATCGAGACCATAGTAATGACAGTCGGTTCTGGGGATTTGTACCAGAAGAAAACATCGTAGGGCGGGCGTTCTTCGTCTGGTTCAGCTGGGATAGTGTTGGTGGTGGGGGTGTCAACTGGCCGAGAATAGGAAATCGTATAGACTAGACTTAAATCTTTTGCCTAAAGACCAATCGGTTATTGAAGTCAGCGAATCAAAGCACCTGACCTCATGCTGAAAAACGGATACGAAAAAGTCGAGTTTGGCTGTTTCGAAGGCCATTAACAGTCCAGCATTCCTAATATGGCAAGCAATCAGGATAAGCTTGAGTCAGTAATCGGTTACCAATTTCTTGACTCAGGATTACTTGATCGCGCACTGACGCATCGCAGTTTCAGTGCGCTCAACAACGAACGACTGGAATTCCTTGGGGATAGTGTGTTGGGGATTATCGTGTCTGCAGTTCTCTACCGTCTTTATACCGAAAGTGAAGAGGGTGAGCTGACCAGAATGCGCGCACAGGTCGTCAAAAAAGACACTCTTGCACAGATAGCGCGTCGGCTCCAACTTGGAAGCTATCTAAAGCTGGGTGGTAGTGTGGTAAAAGGTGGCGGAGCGGATATCGATTCTATATTGGCCGATGCGCTTGAAGCTCTAATCGGGGCTGTTTATCTGGATGCGGGATTAGAGCAGGCTCAAATCAGTGTAGCGGAAATTTTCAAGGAAGAACTTGATGCTATTGATCCCGGGTGTATGGCGAAAGATCCCAAAACGGAGTTGCAAGAACTTCTCCAGAGTAAAGGAATGTTGTTACCTAAATACATAGTAGAAAGTATGTCGGGTTCTTCCCACGAACCGAATTTTGTAGTCAGCTGCCATGTTGAAGATGACCAGTTGGTGAAAAGTGGAACAGGCCCAAGTCGAAAGAGTGCAGAGCAAGCAGCAGCGCGAAAATTACTGCGTATCCTCCGTTGAGATAGATGGTCACAGAAAGCTTTAGATTTGGCATGGTAACGCTAGTCGGCAGGCCGAACGTCGGCAAGTCGAGCATAATGAACAGGCTTATAGGTCAAAAAATCAGTATTACATCGCGTAAGCCTCAAACAACCCGGCATCGGATACTGGGTATCTGTAGTACGGATGAATATCAGATCGTTTTTGTCGATACACCCGGAATTCATGAAACAACCGGTGTTGCGATGAATAAGGTTTTAAATCGTACCGCTCGTTCGTGCCTTAATGAGGTGGATCTAATTCTGATGGTGGTGGATGCTAGAAGGTGGACATCAGGTGATACTCGGGTTCTGGCTGATGCAGGGATAGCTGGAGCATCGGTTTGGTTAATTATGAATAAAATAGATTTACTGGATAAACCGAATCTTGTGCTTCCGAGAATTGATCAGGTACGCCAGCGTTACGACTTTGAAGAGATCGTCCCTTTGTCTGCAAAAACGGGGGACAATCTAGACCGCTTGATTACATTAGTGGGTGAAGTGATACCCGAGGGGCCACCAGGTTTCCCCATAACACAAATAACGGACTCGAGTGTAGACTTTATTGCTGCAGAATTCATCCGCGAGCAGATATTTCGCCTTGTGGGGGATGAAGTTCCCTACGAGACAGCAGTAGATATCCGTAGCTGTAGTGAGCGAAAAGACGGCTTGGTAAGTATTGAGGCACATATTTGGTGTGAGAACAAACGTCAGCGATCTATTCTGATTGGTGAAAATGGTGATCGATTGAAGACCATTGGTTCGAAAGCTCGAGATCAGATTCAACGCTACTTGGGCAAGAAGGTCTACCTAGAGCAGTGGATCAAGGTGAAAAAGGGCTGGGCAGACGATAGAAGGCTGCTCGCTAAGCTGGGATACAATAGGTGAGACTGAGTACGACTATGGCCACCCAACGGTTCCAGAGCCAACCCGCTTTTGTGCTACAGCATCGTCCTTATTCGGAAACCAGTCTGTTGGTTGATTTATTTACACAGAAAACTGGTCGAATCGCTGCAATCGCAAAGGGAGCCCGACGACTTAAATCAAGGTACCGTGGCGTCTTGCTGCCTTTCCAACCGTTAGCTGTTCAATTTACTGGTAAAGGTGATGTAAAAACTTTAACGGGGGCTGAACCGGCCGGCTCGCAGATCCTTCTGTCAAGAGATCACTTGATGTGTGGGTTCTATCTGAACGAACTGATCATAAAGATGATATACCGTTACGATCCTTATGAAACCCTCTATACAGTCTACGGGTGTGCACTAGATGAACTATACCGCACGGCGGATGCTGAATTCACGTTGAGAAGGTTTGAAAAAATATTGCTTGCGGAGGTCGGATACGGCCTTCATCTGCAGCGAGATGTATCCACCGGGTTGCCGATTGAAAAACATTTTGTGTACCGTTATCTGCCTGAGACAGGTCCAATTGTCGATGATAATAGTCGGAGTGATGGCGTTCTGATTCACGGCGATGCGTTAATCGCACTTGACCAGGAGGAAATGTTTACTGAACGTGTTAGACGAGAACTCAAACAATTAAATCGAACAGTACTCGCAACACACCTGCAGGGCAAACCACTTAACAGTCGTCGAATGTATGCTCAATTGTATCCCGAAAAGGGTTCGGCCGCAGCACGGGTCAAGCGGGTAGAATTTTGATTCATTCACTCTAGGGAGGGTAATTCATTGATTGACTTAGGTGTAAACATCGACCACGTAGCAACCCTAAGACAAGCCCGGGGCACGTCTTATCCTGAGCCAGCGCAAGCGGTTGTAATCGCCGAACAGTCGGGTGCTGATCTGATTACGCTGCACCTACGAGAGGATCGCCGTCACATAGTGGACAGAGATGTTTACCTGCTGAAACAAATCATCCAGACACGCATGAATCTGGAAATGGCAGCGACCGAAGAAATGGTGAGAATCGCATGTGACGTTCAGCCGGAAGATGTCTGTATCGTGCCCGAAAAGCGTGAAGAACTGACCACCGAAGGCGGGCTCAATGTAATCGCCAACAGGACAGAACTAGAAGAACATATCGCCTGCCTAAAAGAGGCTGGGGTACGTGTCTCGTTGTTTATCGATCCGGACCCGGAGCAGATACACGCATCTTGTGAGGTCGGTGCGGAAGCGGTTGAGATCCACACTGGTGCTTTCGCCGATGCCGGCCGAGGCAATCGTGAGGAAGAGCTCGGTCGGATAAAGGATGCTGTAGGTGTGGCATCAAAACTACCGCTTCGGGTAAATGGAGGCCACGGACTGCATTATCATAACGTGAGGTCTGTCGCGGCAATAGCGGGTTTTGCCGAGCTCAACATCGGCCATGCCATTATTGCACGGGCGGTGTTCTCAGGTCTCGGAGAGGCAGTGGCCGAAATGAAAAGGCTAATTGATTCGGTATCTTGTTAAAAAGGGTCTATTTCTTTTTAGGTCCAAATCCTTGTGGCACGTCCCCGAGGTCGCCCTCGCCAAAGAGGAAACCAACCATATGCTGTTCAATGTGGTCGAGATTTTCTGGATCAGCCGAAGACAGCTGATTTTCATTAATGATCAGGACGAGTCGTTCAAGCCACTGCGTCCAGCCCTCTTTTGAAACGTTCTCAAGAATTCTCTGGCCGAGTTCGCCCGGGTAGGGTGCTGTGTCGAGTGCATCAGCTTCTCGTTCGAGAACAACGCATTGTACAGTTGCCATGGTAGAATGAGCATGTATCGATTGTGGCGTTCAGCAGCCATCATAACCAGTATCCGCCACATTCGGCAAACTAGGGATGGTCTCAGAGTTGGATTGATCTGCGTGCCAACCTTACAAAATACGGGGACTATGCTATGAATTCGATTTTACCTGAACAGTTGGCGGTCACTGCGCCCGCGCGAGCTAAAATCGCACAAATGCTGCAAGAGGCCGACGAGTCGATTGATTCGGTCAGAATATTTGTATCTGGTGGTGGTTGTGGCGGTATGAATTATGGTATGACCTTTGCCGAAGCTCTGGAGAAAAGGGATTGTGTTCTAGAAGATGCGGAAGGTTGTAAACTGGTTGTTGATCCAATAGCACTTTGTTATTTACAGGGTGCAGAAGTCGACTATGTCAACGATGGAGTTAACACCAGTTTTGTATTCAATAATGTGTTTAAGGCAGTTGGTGGCAGTGGCGCGTGCGGTGGTTGCGGTGGGGCACACTAGGTAGGTTTCGCGCTCCCCAGCGGGCCTGATTTTAGACGAATGTTCTACCGAAGGCTTCCGTGAAGCAGGCAAAGCGGATACTGCTCATTACACCTTATGGAAGTTATAGAACTGCCGCATATGTAACAGTAACAGGGCAATTGGGTTTTGACTGTATCATTGCTTCAACCGGGTACCATGCGGTTTCACATGCGCCGGGTAGCACAATTATCAGTTTAGAGGGCGGCAGTACCAATTTAGATTTGGGCCGACTGCAGAAGCAACATCGCCGTACTCCTTTTCAGGGTGTTATCGCAACAGACGATTCTGTCGTAGAGATCGCTGCTGCGTTGACTGAACGTTTACGTCTACCGGGGAATTCAGTCGAAGCCGTTCGTCGCACCTGTCGCAAAGACTTGCTCAAGAAAGCATTGCTTAACTCCCCTGTACTTTCCCCAAAGGGATTCGAAGTAGGGCTAGATCGTCCCTATGAATCCCAGATTTTATTTGCCTCTTATCCCTGCGTCGCCAAGCCTTTGACGTTATCAGCCAGTCGAGGGGTGATAAGAGCCGATAATTCTGAGCAGTTGAAGGCAGCACTGGCAAGAATCTGGAGGCTGATTCAAAAAGAAGGCGAAGACGACTACCCTGTCGCTCTGGTAGAGCAATTTATATCGGGAAAGGAAATCGCCGTAGAAGGATTACTTTCGGACGGTGACCTGAGCACCTTAGCAATTTTTGACAAGCCGATTCCATTAAATGGCCCCTACTTTGAGGAAACGATATACGTCACACCATCGGCATTGAGTGAGACTGAACAACAAGAGGTGCAAGCAGTGCTATCCCAAGCCTGTCAACTGCTAGAACTGCGGCAGGGTCCCGTACACGCCGAATTTCGGTTGAATGAGCAAGGAATCTGGATAATCGATATAGCCAGCCGATCGATCGGTGGGCAATGTAGTCAGCTGATAAGGGCCGGTACCGGCGTTACGCTTGAAGAGTTGATTGTCAGGAATTCAGTAGGCGAAAATGCCACAAACCAGGTAATCAAAAAGGCGGTCGGTGTGATGATGATACCAGTACCTGGAAGTGGGGGAATTCTTAGAAGGATAGAAGGACTCGGAAATGCAGCCCGGGTATCCGGTGTCACGGGCGTGGAGCTAGATGCCAGGCCGGGCCAGATTCTGACGCCCTGGCCAGAGGGTTGCGCCTATCCAGGATTTATTTTTGCTGAAGCAAAGTCAACAGACAAAGTTATCAGAGCACTGAAGCTTGCACATGCAGAACTGAAATTTGTATATTCGCCATCTTTGCCGGTTCGTGTGGCGGCAGCAACATCTAGGTCGCAACAAACTAGAACTGGTAACGTGCGCCAATAGAAATTATGTTGGCCTCACCTGTCAAACGATTGCCCAGGAATTCAAGTTCTATATTGAAGGCGCCATGCTCACCTAGACGCAGGCCAATTGCGCCTCGGTACTCTAAGTCGATATTCTGAGTATCATTAAAGTAGTTTTGAAGACCATTTGTGTTTGTATACAATGGTCCGCCGACGAGTCCTCGAAAATAGAAGTTACCGCTAGATCTATACGACAGATACACACCAACATCTTCAAGCGAAAAAGACTGCTGATAAGGATCAGTACGAAGTGCAGTGGTGGAGGCTGCTGTTCCATTGGTCCTTCCCACGAGGAAGGATAGAGCCGGGAAACGACTATGAATATGGAAAAGGGGTTGCTGACTGGCATCGCCAGAAAAGCTATTGAAGATGATTGTGTCCCCGGTCGCGGTATAACCAGTCGGATATCCCCAGTCACTCAATTGCAAGGCTTGCAGACCGGTTTGCCCGAATGTGAGTCCAGATACGCACAGACACAGCAGCCCTAGGAGCAGTCGTATCAATTTTGTATGCATGGGTATAAGGGTTAACGCTTATTGACAGAGTCAATTATATCACGGTGCGTTCATCTATGTCGAAAGGATCATATAAATGATATGCGTGTAATCAACTATTTACAGCTGTTATGTAAAATACAATATCACATTGTTGGTGGAAATATCTGTGCAGGACAGAAAGCGAATTTCACTGGGTTGGTGCTCGAATCCGCTACAAGTCTTTTATTGTCGCGCCGCCGCCATGCTGGAATACCACTGATTGTTTGCGGGTAAACCGTGTAATACCTTCTGGGCCATATCGTGATCCACCAAGACCGGAATTCTTGAAGCTCATCTTTTCCGCCGACTCGTGTGCACTGCCGATCAGGTCGACATCGTTGCAATAGATCCCACCAGCGTCTAGGGTCAGAGCCACGGCTTCGGATTTATCCAAGTCGCCAAAAACTGCCGCGCTAAGCCCGTACTCTGAATCATTGGCCAGATAGACTGCTTCCGAAGTTTCTTTAAACGTCATGATGGGTATGATGGGTGCGCATGTTTCTTTTCTCATCAATAACATTGAATGATCGACATCGGTGACGATCGTCGGTCGGAGCCAGCTGCCGCCGTGTTGTTCAATGACGCCACCTGTCAAAAAGCTGGCATGTTTTTCCTTTGCATCGTTCAGATGCTTGTCTATGATCTGAATCTGCTTAGCAGAAATAATCGGCCCTATAGCGCCCTTGGCAGGGTCTTCTATATTGAGTGTAATTTTCTCAGCCAAGGACGAGATGAGATGGATGAAATTCGAAGCTAACGACTCGTGGACGTATACTCTTTCAATTGAAAAACAGGCCTGGCCTGTGTTTACGGTCGCGCAATGCAAAATCGCCTGTGCGGCGCGTTCAATATCAGCACTTTCCAGAACGATAGCGGGGTCTTTCCCACCAAGTTCCAAGAACGCCGGTTTTAACTGGCTGGCTGCACGTGCAGCAACCTGTCGGCCTGTTTCAACACTGCCGGTGAAATTGACCGCATCCACAAGATCGATGAGATTGTTTCCAGTAAACGCTGTACCCGGAACAACATCGACTACGGTATGTAATCCAGCTATGTCACCCAGGACTTGATTAACGGCTTCGATAAACCGAGGCGTGATTTCACTGGGTTTGACGATGACAGAGCAGCCAGCTAGAAGCGCTGGTACAGCATCCAGAAACGAAAGAATCAGAGGATAGTTCCACGGCGAAATGACGCCAACGACAGAATAAGGCACAAAGACCTGCAAATGAGAAACGTCTGCGCTGCCGGATTGCATACGTTTGCTCTGTAGTATGTCGATCGCTTGGCTCACTCGGCCGTGTGTTATTGCTTGGAGAGCGTCAACTTCCATCACCGACAGGCCCCAACGGCCGGTGTCGACACACAGTGCCTGTGTCAATTGATCTTTATGCCTGGCAAGTCCATCGGCAAACTGCCTGAGAATCTCTCCCCTGTCGCTGACATGTAAAGAAGACCAGTCGACCTGATTGTCGCGAAGTCGGGATATTCTGGACGCGAGTTCACGTTTTGTGGGTTCCACGAATGCATAGTCGATGTCGCCCGTATGGGGGTTTCTTACCGGTATTTGTGTCATAGCGAGGTGAGTATTTACTAGAGTCAAAATAACGCTGTTGCTTTAAGAGGACATTACCGGACTTAGGATAACTCAGATTGTTGCAGAATACGGTTTACGTATGAAGATTACAGTGATCGGTGCTGGACTGGCTGGGTTAACCGCAGCACATCGACTTCAGCAGGCAGGATTCTCTGTCAATGTTCTCGAGAAATCGCAGTCTCCAGGGGGCAGGATGGCAGAAGCCCACGACCTTGGATTGAATTATCTAACTGGTGCGCGGCTGATCTACTCATTCAGTAAATCTGTTATGCGGTTGGTTCGAGAACTTGATCTGGCAGGCCAACTCCGTCATGGACTGACGACCCCTGTATCGACCTGTTCACTGATGGGTGAACATCCAGTCCAGATGAGCCCGGGACCTCGGTTGATCTTCAACTCGCCACTGAGTGGTGGCCAGAGGTGGCGCCTCCTGCAACTGGCACTGTGGTTGGCTGCGCGGCGTTTCTCAGTAAATCCAGATCGGTTATTGGATTGGCATGATTACGACGAAGGATCACTGTACGAGTTCTTCAATCAAAGGTCTCTGGGTCAGGTTTCTAAGATATACATAGAGCCAATTTTTCGTGGTGCCCGGGGCTGGCGCATGACCGATGTATCTCCAGTATTTTTTCTCAGCACGGCAGCTCATATGCATGGAGCCAGCGCTTACACGTTCGACGATGGAATAGGTGCGCTCACCGAGCGACTCGCACAAAGCTTAGATGTAACATATTGCGCAGATGTCAAAAATGTGATTCGAACTGTATCGGGGGGTTGTGAGCTCTCTTATGAGTTGAAAGGCTTGTTGTATTCAGCATGCGCTGATCTGGTGATCTGTGCGGTACCCGGTCCTTTATCGGCAAGGATTGTCTCAGAGCCTACGCTTGAAGAGGCTCAGTTTTTCAAGTCTGTGAAATACAGCAGTGGGTATATTGTGCATTTCGGCATCAACCGATCTGTTGAACCGTATGTCCGTTTCCTTAGTCGGGATGTAAACACTTCAATAGCGGCGGTAGAAGTTGTCGATCAATCTAGAACTGCCTCAAGTTATCTTAGTCGCATATCTGTTTATTTATCACCTGAGATGGTTATAGATCTGAAAAATAAGCCGGTAGTTGATGGAGAGTTGCCTTCTATTTGGAATGATTTGCCGGATGATGTCGCAAGGCACCTCGAGCCTGGTTATGGGCATGTTGTTCAGCAGAGGATACAAAATATGTTGCCCCTGTTCTATCCGGGTTACCTTAAGGAACTGAGTGCGTTTGAACGTTATCAAACCAATAGTAGAAAGCAGATCTATTATGCGGGTGACTATCTGTCCCATGCTCTCCTCGGAGGCGCCTGTCGAAGTGGTGAAGACATAGCACAAGCTGTTATTTCCAATTGGTCTGGCTGAATCTTTAGCTCATTGGCATTGGGCTGATCGAGAACCAGCCCCTTAATACATGCTATGATTGTGGGGTAGTGGCGTTGGTTTGTAACGACGCTGCTCTGATTAATAAACCAAACAGAAGTGTGAGGATATGAGTATGAGACAAATGATGAAAAAGACAGTGAGTACAATGCGACGCACGATGGTCGCAGCTGCACTCGTATCGATTGCAGCAAGTCCAGTCTATGCCGGTGAGGTAAAGATTGGCGTGTTGAACGGTTTGACGGGGCCAATTCCAGATCTTTCTGCCGTAATCCTGGAAGCGGAACTAGCTGCTGCGGCATACATCAATGCGAACGGCGGTATGTGGGGAGGCGACACCCTCGTATTGGCGAGCGGTGATTCTGGTTGCGACGCGAAAGCTGGCGTAGACGCAGCAAATAAGATCGTCAATGTGGAGCAGGCTTCTATTATCGTGGGGCCTCTTTGTTCAGGCGCGACGATTGGTGCAACCCAAGCTGTAACCATTCCAGCAGGCGTGGTGAATATTTCACCGTCGGCGACTTCGCCTGCAATCACTGGACTAGACGATAACGATTTGGTATTCAGGGTCTGTCCCTCCGATGCGTATCAGGGGCATGGGGTATTCGAAGCTGGCCACCACTTATGCAAATGATGACTATAACGCTGGTCTTCATGATGTTTTCGTCCAAGCATTCAAGGATCTCGGTGGAACAATAACGGGTGATCAGATGCATGAAGCCAATAAGGCGTCTTACCGTTCCGAGCTTGCAACACTCTCGTCCGGTGGCCCTGAAGCGCTGGCTCTATTTGCGTATTACAATGGCAGTGGGATCACGATCATGCGTCAAAGCCTAGAAAACAGTTTTTTTAGTAAGTTTATCGGTGGCGACGGGATGATAGCGCAGGAGGTGATCGATGAAATTGGCGCCGACAATCTTGGTGATGCAGTTTTCACAAAAGGAACAGCCGACCAAAGTTCAAGCCATTTCAAGACCTTTGCCGGTCTGTTTGATCGGCCATCTGATCCTTATACCGCCCAAGCCTGGGATGCGGTAATGATCGCTGCACTGGCGCTGGAAAGTGCCGGTAGTGCAACACGAGATCTCATCGCTCATGTGCGGTCAGTAGCCAATGCACCAGGTGTTGAGGTGGGACCTGGGGATTGGGCTAAAGCCAAAGCACTCCTGGCTGCTGGGAA